>Ga0164313_10006082_pt1 | contig 10664 bp, 5 predicted proteins | sample GuaBasSedimGuay4_FD_113735 | JGI IMG/M metagenome (GOLD analysis project Ga0164313, IMG submission 113735) | Subseafloor sediment microbial communities from Guaymas Basin, Gulf of California, Mexico - Guay4, Core 4569-4, 0-3 cm | ecosystem: Environmental > Aquatic > Marine > Hydrothermal vents >...
AAACTCCTAATCCTGTTGCAGCTGCAACTGCACCAAGACTCTTAATTGCATCACGGCGGTTTACGTTAGTTTTCATTATTTGAAATGTTTAAGTTCAGGCGGGTTCCTTTTAGCTTAGTTTTCTTTCTATTCTGGCACTTCGTATTTGTAAGGTGGTTCGGTATAAGCATAATGCTCCTTTGCATTTTCAAGCAGGCGCTCCATTTTTCTCAATTGTAATGAGGCCTCCGGCGAGTGAATCAGGTTATTCATCTCTTTAGGGTCTTTCGCAAGGTGATAGAGCTCACCATGGTTACCCTCCTCTGCCGATTCATAGGGATAACTCACATACTTCCATTCAGGTGTGCGGATGGATAGCATGGTTGGAATTCCAGGCGCGTACTTTTCCTGGAAGTATTCATAAAAGAAAGGAGATGTCCGTCCGACTGCCTCTCCTTTCATTACCGGGACAAAAGACTCGCCCTGCATGGTTTTCGGCATCTCGGCTCCGGCAAGCTCCAATAATGTGGGTCCGATATCGATATTGGCGACCATTCCCCTGATGCAGTCACCCCCTTTGAGCATTTCCGGATATCGAATGGCAAAAGGTACACGGATCGACTCTTCGTATGCGAGGCGCTTATCACTTTTTCGTTGTTCTCCAAAAAACCAACCGTTGTCCGCCATGAAGATAATCACAGTATTATCGATCTGTCCCTGTTTCTCAAGTAAATCGAGAACCCTGCCAAGCCCTTCATCCACCGCGAGTAAGCAACGAAGCATGTTGAGCCTTACCTCCTGCTTTCCCTGCCAGGGTTCCGGCGGAATACGATCGGGGACAGCTTTCCCTTCGCTGTTAAGCCAATTTTTATAATGCTCGCCGTACATGGCACAACGGCGTCGCCAGAGCGGACTTTCAGAAAAATCAATGGACCAGCTCGCCGGTTCTTCCAATTCCCCATCCGGGAAAGCGTCTTTGTGGCGCTCGGCAGGCGTAAAGGGTGCATGGCAAGCCTTGTGCCAGAGCAGGGCACAAAAAGGATCATCCTGATTCTCCTGGATAAAACGGATTGTTTTGTCCGTGAGAATATCGGTAATGTACCCTTCTTCCGTGATAACCCTTCCGTTTTCGTTGAGTTCCGGGTTATTGTACACGCCCTGCCCCTTGAAGCTGAGCCAGTAATCGAAGCCTTCGCGCGGCATTGCATGACGGGCCATATGCCATTTACCGATGAGTGCGGTTTTGTAGCCGGACTTTTGCAATACCTGAGGAAACTGTTTCAGATCCGGTTCCGGATCCTGAATTTCATTATATCTTACCCCATGGATGTGCGAATAGGTACCAGTCAGAATGGAAGCGCGGCTGGGCGAACAGAGCGATGTTGTAACCATCATGTTTTCAAATACCGCACCCTCATCTGCCAGACGCTGAAAGTTGGGTGTTTTCAGGAAATCGAATCGGTCATGAAAAATGGCATCCGGTGCCATATCGTCCACCATGACGAATAAGAAATTTGGTTTCTCTGCCGCGAAGGCAAGGCTTATAAAAAAAGCAAAGAGGATTGTTGTGAAACTCATTTTCAATGACTTATGCATAGCGATGATCATTTTTGTATTATTTCATAGTCCATTTTCAGGCGCCCATCGCTAAAAACCCATCCATAACCGGTTGGGATGTTACTTTCTGCCCTGATCTGTGGGATCTCCAAGGGTGGCTGGTGGGTGGTCTTCCATTGATGATAGTGCCGGTCCATCTTGTCGACAACTTCAGGGAAGCGTGCAGCCATATTATTCTCTTCTCTGGGATCTTCGAGCAGATCAAAGAGCTGCCAGGGATCCTCTTCGTGCCAGCGGTATAAACGCCACTGTTTCCAGCGGACAGCCGAAAGGTGACGATGAGAAGGATCGTTCGAATCGTTATTCAGCCAGAACAGGTATTCATGAGGGTCGCCCTGCTTTTCACCGGTCAGGAAAGGCAAAAGATCAACTCCCTGGATATGTTCTGGTGCAGAAATATTGGCTACTGATGCCAGGGTTGCGTAGAAATCAAGGGTACATGACAAACCTTCGAAGCGCTTACCCTGTGGGATCACACGGGGCCAGGACATTATCGTGGGGCTGAGGGTCCATCCTATTTGCTGAGTACCTGCGCCCTTACCACCCCTGTAAGGTGAGGATGTCCCACCCTCGCCCAGGTTGGGCCCGTTATCACTGGAGAAGATGATTAAGGTATTTTCGCGCAGCATATACTCATCAAGGAGAGAGAGCAGCTTACCCACCTGATCGTCCATGGAGACGATGCAGCCCCCCAGGTCACGTCGTTTCTCGGAGGCCGTGGTACGGGCAGCCAGGCGCTCGGGCACATTATTACTCGGTGAGTGTACGGCAAGAGGTGACCAGTATAAAAAGAAGGGCTTTTCCTTATTTCGATAGACAAATTCTATCATCTGGTCTCCATTGGCCTCAGTCAGCCAGGCGGTGTCACCCTCGATTGTTTTATACTGGAACCTGGTGAATGCCGGGAGGTTCTCAGCCACCTCCAGAAAGCCCCGTGCTGAAGGACCCTGAATTTTACTACCAAGATCCCACTTGCCTATTTGCCCGGTGACGTATCCATTGTCACGAAGAAATTCGGCAATTATCGGTTTATCCTCTGGAACAGGCAGACCACGGGACATTCCGTATTTACCGAAAGACTGTCCGTACATACCCATCATCAAACTGCTGCGGCTTGGGCAGCATGGCGGATTGGTGACATAAAGCTGTGAGAAGGTCACTCCTTCTTCTGCAAGCCTGTTGATATTTGGTGTTGGAATATCTGTGCAACCGAAGGGACCCGTATCGCCATAGCCAAGATCATCAATAAACAGAAGAACGATGTTGGGTCGGTCGGTAGCAGCCTGCGAAAACATCTGGCTATTAACGGCCAATAATGCCAGCACAATAACTACATATTGTTTTATCCGTATCATATAAGTCTATTCAAATTGTCTAAATCACTGCCTTTTAATCATATCAACAGGCCTACCTTTCAATGCCCCTGTTGCACCACTACCTTCAAAATATGCTTTGCCATTCATAAGCATATCGTAATCTTCTTTGCTAATAATTTGTTTTAACACAGCGCTCCATTCAGTACCATAGTCGCCAAACTTATCCATCCATGCCAGCGTCTGCTCGTGCAATGCTACTTTCAAATCCTGGTGATCTGAGGAGTTGAAAAGATTTTGTTGCTCATGGGGATCTGTTGTCCTGTCGTATAAACAGTTGCTTATGGTATCCGTATCATCATAGGGTAATACAGAAAACGCATAGGTGTAATCGCGGGTATAGATGCCACGCCAGTTATGATCATACTGATATAAGGGAGTAGAGCTCACCGCATCATCATCTTTATTGTAAATAGCCTCAGTGAGATTTTGCCCCTGACAGCTTTCGGGACTCTCGAGGCCCATTAAGCCTAAGAGGGTAGGCATAAAGTCAAATGTGCTGAATATCAGGTCACTTTTTCTGCTCTCCAGTTCTTCAGGATAACGAATAATTAATGGCACTCTGCAGGAAACTGCCTGAGGCTCACTTTTGTGCCTGATTTGATTATATGAAGTCAGGAAGTCGCCATGATCGGATGTAAAAACGATAATGGTCTCGTCTTTTATGCCCTTTTCTTCAAGTTTATTCAACAAATCACCAAACGATTTATCGATACTTGAGCAAAGCGCCATATAGCCCTGATACATCTTTCTTACTTCAGGTGTATCACTGGTCCCAACCCTTACTTTTATAGAATCAGGATTATAGAGTGCCAGCATATCTTCAGGTGCGTCATATCCATTCAATCCACCCCAGTTATGTGGTGGATGCCATGAAAGAAACAGGGCAAAAGGCTCATGGGCATGATCATCAATATAGTCTATAGCCTGTTTGGTCTGTCCGTACCACTCCCAGTCGTTAAATTTTTCCCTTTCACCCTTCTCATTCCAGAAGAAAGAGTTTTCCCTGGTATAATCAAGCGTACAATTGTTGGACAAAAAAAGATTATCAAATCCATAACGATAAGGACCAGCCGGAATTGGTCGAAAGCGATCGCCACCATACAGATGCCATTTCCCAACATAGCCGGTGTTATACCCCGCAGCACTCAGCACTTCGGCAAAATAATTGCCATTACCCGGGAGTATTTGCAAATCGTTGCATATCGCGCCAGAGTAGAGTCCGTGTTGTCCCGTCATAAGAATCCCCCGCATAGGCGTGCAGGTTGGCGAGTTGGAAACACAGTGATTAAACAAAACAGCCTCTTTTGCGAATTCATCAATCTCCTGGGTTTTAATCTGTTTGTTGCCATAACAACCCAGCATGTCAAAGGACTGCTGATCCGTAAAGACAAACAAGAGATTTGGTTTTTTCGTCCTCTCTTCAGAGGTACAGCTCAGTAGTAACTGAAAAAATACAATAATGTAAATTAGTCGCTTCATGGTCTTTGTAGTTTTGAGCTGAAAAACTTGTTAAACGGAATGATTTTATCCCAGCTTGAGCTAATTACATATCAGGCTGAAAACCGACAGTTCCGGATCAGCGGTCTCTTTCATTTCTTCGTGAAGTTTTTTTCTGTACTCCTTTATTATATCTGCATAATCGGGATCCTGTGCATGATTATTCCAACATCCGGGATCCTCTTTCAAATTATATAACTCCTCCGGAGCACGATAAACCATGTAATCTATTTTATTTTTCAACTTTTCGCTTTTCGTTAAACTAGAGTTTACCACATCCATCCATCCGCTATGCTTTGCCTTTTTTCCCTCCGACCGAACCACATAGGAGTTGAATATGTAACAATAAGATTCATCTATAATGGCCCTTTGAGGGAAAAACTCTTTCTGTGTGGAGTTTGATCTGTAATTGTTTGATGCATATGCATATTCCCTATTGGTTTGCTCCGACTTACCCAGAATCACATCTATGATGGATTTCCCCTCAATCTCTCCCAGGGAGGGTAATCCGGCGGCATCCAGAATGGTTGGAACGACATCAATCACTGACACGATTGATTTGTCATCAATGACCCCCGCCTCTATCTTCCCGGGCCATCGCAAAATGATGGGGGTACGTATGCCATCGTGGTACAATGTGCTTTTAGCACCCGGAGCTCCCATTCCATGATCCGAAAGGAAAATCACCAGGGTGTTATCCCCCATATCACTGTCATCGATGGCCTGCAAAATGCTACCCACACATTCATCCCCCCTGTTCAGTGCATTATAGTAAGGCACCAATGCTTCTCTGATATCAGGCAGGTCCAACAAGAATTCAGGAATCTCAATCTCATCCGCACGATATTTTCTTGAGGGCTCCGGATATCTATTATCAGGATTCCAATCTGCCAGCATCTTTTTCTCCTGTTCGGTATTATCCCAGGGGCGATGCGGATCTATTGGATTGGCATAAAGAAAAAAAGGTCTCTTGCTTTTTTTCGCAGATTCGATAAATTCCTTCGTCCTTGTGTAAAATGATTTTGGATTGCGATCGTGATACCCCACACCAAAAGGGAACTCGTAATATTCCGTATCCCATGTATTCAGATATTTCGAACGACGTAATTTTAATATGGCTCCGGTTGTATATCCCCTATCATGCAAATAGGTGGAGATTGAAGGTGTTTTAACCACTGGCTCTTCCCAAAGTTCCGGAGGTTGATTGCCATGTCCCATCATTCCACTACAATGTGGATATCGACCTGAAAGAATGGCCGCCCTGGATGGGCCACAAATGGGAGACATTACAAATCCACGGGTAAAAGTAATACCTTCCGAAGCCAGTTTATCGATATAGGGAGTAATACCAGGTACGGTACAACCCTCCACTCCGGTGGTGCCATAGCCCATATCGTCCAGGGTGATTAACACCACATTCAAGGGCTCTTCTTTATGTTCCGTTTTATTGTTTGGCTGACAGCCGAACAGCACCATCGCAAACAAAATCCCAAAGACCAATAAGTTTTTATTAAATGTCATATCTATAATTTTTAAGTAATCATCATTTTTCTCTATTGTGGTACTATTTCGGAAGCAGCCAGATAGGTACCCGATTGAACCTCAAAAATTGTATATCCATCCTGATAGTTTATTTCTTCAGGCTCAAACACGTCCGATAACTTCTTCCCGTCAAGCCAGACATGGTCGATACTTTTGCTTGGTATATGTACCGTTGATGTTGTATTTGGGGGAATTGTAAACTGATATTCAAACCGGCCATTTTCCTGTTTCCATGCAGCTTCAATTTTACCACTCATGGAATGGTAACTCCCTTCGGCCCAGGTTAAGGTCCCGCCGGGAAGTGGCTTGAGTATAAAATGTCTGAATCCTGGTGAATCATTGTCGGGCTGGATACCAAGTATATTTTCATATAACATCTCCCCGATTGCCCCGAAGGAATAATGATTGAAGGAGTTCATTCTTGCATCCTGAAAGCCACGTCCTTTCACAAAAGCGTCCCATCGCTCCCACATAGAGGTAGCCCCCTGCTCGATGGAATAGCCCCAGGAGGGGAACTCTTTTGTTTCAAGCAGATTAAAAGCTTTTTCTATATACCCCCGATTCACAAGCTCTTTCATAAGACATTGGGTAGAATGAAACCCGGTGTTCAAACGTCCGTCATAGGGGATGAATTTTTCAATCATTCTTTTTTCAAATATCTCTTCCAGATGTTTCGGAAAGATTCCAAAATTCAGTGCCATTGCATAACAGGCCTGTGCATCACCCTCTATTGTCCCATCTTCATCAACAAAATGTTTAAGAAATGCCTCCTGGATATCGGAAGCCAGTTCTGAATAATAAAGGGCTTTTTTACTCCTTCCGCTTAACTCTGCCATCCTGGCGAGCCTATTTACAGAATTATAGAACATTAATGTGGAAAACACAGACGAAGGTACTTGCGCCCCTGTTTCCGGGAACCCTTCCGCTTTCAAAGTATTTCCATTGAGCCAGTCACCATAATCCAATCCCAATCCACTTTTCCAGATCAGGCCCGGATTACTTGCCCTGATATTCTCAATATATCGTTCGTAGGCTTCAAAATGGTCCTCGATAATTTCCAGATCTCCGTAATTAACATACATTAGAAAAGGAAGCGTGATGCCTGCATCTGCCCATCCCGGCGCGTTGGTAAAGTGCTTTTCATATGCAAAAGGGTGTGGAGCAAAATCTGGAAATGTACCCCGAACAGATTGGGCATCCAGTACATCGATCATCCATTTATTGTAAAAAGCTGCCATGTCGCGGTTAAACATGGAAGTCTGGGCAAAAACAGCCACATCACCCAACCATCCACACCGCTCATCACGCTGGGGACAGTCGGTGGGTACTCCTTGCATATTGCTTATATGCGACCGGTTTATGTTTTTGTATAGCTGATTGAGCATAGGGTTGGAACAAAAAAAGGATCCGGTCCGGGGCAGATCCGAAGCAGTAACCCTGGCCTGAAGTATACTTTTATCCGGTATTCTGTCAAGGCCCTGCACTTCTACAAATCTAAACCCGTGGTAGGTAAATCGTGGTTCATAATTCAATCTCCCTGAACGGCCCAGAACAACGGTATCGGTTTGAATCGCTGCACCCAGGTTTTCTGTATAAAGCGCTCCTTCCTCATCAAGGATCTCACCGTGTCTTAATACAATCCTGTCCCCCGGACTGCCTTCAAGCTGGATATTGCACCATCCTGCAATATTTTCCCCCACATCAAAAATCAAATGACCCTCTTTCGTTTTCACCATACTTTTTGCTTCCAGGGTTTCAATGACCCTTATGGCCTGGTTGACCTGTGGGACAAGGTTGACACCCACCTGGTGATCTACTTCAGCACTTTGCCATTCTGAATCATCGAAATCCTTGGTTTTCCATCCTTCAATCTCCTTATTTGCATCGTAGGTTTCACCAATAAAATTATCAGCAAGGCGAATAGGCCCATCTGTATAAATCCTCCAGCTGTCGTCACTGACTATGGTCTCTTTCTCACCATCGGGATATTCCAACTCCATCTGGAAAAAGAAGCGCCGGTTAAGTCCATATCCGCCTCGTTTGGGAAAATAGCGGCTCCAACGGGTTGGGCCGAGCATACCGGCGTACCATCCGTCGGCAAGCTGCACTGCTATACTATTGGTACCTGCATCCAACAGATCGATTACATCAAAAACCTGGTATTGCACCCGCTTATGATAGTCGGTCCACTCGGGAGCCAATACTCTGCCGTCGGGTGATTGGTCATTTAAAGACAGGTCATAAACTCCTAAGGCTGATACATACGCAATTGCCTTCACCGGTTTGGCTTTTAACTGTATGGCCTTTCGCAGCATAGGCGAAGGTGGAATGGGACGGCTTTCCGGATAGGGAGGCGTATAAGTAATACCATCTGTTAGCATGTCAGGATCATATCCGTCTTCGCGGTCTATTTTTATCAGCGCATCCTTATAAGTTACCTTGCATCCGGCAGACAGTACCTTGTCATCAGCGATTACCTGGAGTTCGGCAAGTGAGAATGCATACATTTTCTCCGGATCGCCCTTGTCTTCATAATCGTAGATGCGATGGTCATACCGTTGCAATTTAGTAGCAACGAAACGAACATAGCGACCCTGAGCATCATCCAGGGAGATATCAACTGGATCTCCCCCCGGTGACAAGGCGGGATCCCTCTCGGCACCCAGTTCCCACGTTTCACCATCCCTGCTCAGCTCAATTCTGTATGCAAGCGGGAAATGAAAGTCTTTGACCTGCCTGATATTGTTATCGGATGGAAATACCCTGATTTTATTGAATTTCTCTGTCCGGCCCAGATCGATTTGCACCCATTTTTCTTCTGAACGATTGTCGGTGAATGAGCTCAGGTAACCAATATGTTTATATAGCAATGGATACTCAAGAGGAGGTTCCGGATGATCTCCTATCCAGTTGGCTTTCCAATCTGTTTTATCAAAGGAACCGGTGATAAAACTTGATGTTTCGCTCCAGTTAGAAACCTTTCCATCCCGGTCCCACACCCTCACCTTCCAATAATATTTGGAGAAGGATTCCAGCCTGTCTCCATGCCATTTTACGCTAAAGGATTGATCCCCTTCCGTTTTCCCACTATTCCAGACATTGCCTTTGCCATCATCAAGATTCTCAGTTTGATTACTCACAAGAACCTGCCAGGCAGTTTGCAATTGCCCGTTTTGCGTTGAGTTAAGCTCCCAGCTAAAACGGGGCGATGTTTTAGAAACAATTGCCTGCTTCATATATTCGCACCTCAGGTTCCGGGCATTAAATTCTGTTGTTATCTCATCAGTGCAGGCTCCGAGCAGTACTAATAGGAAAATGGGAATTATACAGGAAATCAATTTCATCGGTATTTCTGTTAAGGTAAAATAGAGCACATGCTGTTTTTATTCCACCACAAACAAATCGCAAAAGCCAATTGGAAGGGAAATATGCTCACCTGATCTTATCTCCATCCCGCTAAATAATCCGGTTGCTCTGCCTTTAAAGTTCAGCTTCACCGATGAGGCTTCTTTATCCATGTTGCGGATAACCATGAAATTTAGCTTTTTCTTCTCATATAGCGCTTTTACCCAAACGTCTTTTTTATTGGCTCCCAATTCGGTTTCCACACCACTTTCAGACAAAATACTATTTAAGAACTTATTAAACCCGGTTTTATCTTTCTCGCTGCCTTCACCGATGTTAGTTCCACAATACCAGACCTTCCCTTTGCCTATCTTTTTGGCAACAATGGTTGGGTAGTCTATGGTGAAAGAACCAAGTGCAGTAGCTCCATCAGCCTGGATCTTTGCAAATCGGAACGCACCCCAGAGTACTGTCCCATCGTTCATGACAATGGGCACATATTTTCCTCCTGTGGTTCCAAAATCCTTCAGGAATTTCTCCACGTCAGATACCACCTGCAGGTTTACTTTTTCCTTTTCGGGCATTTTCAACCTGTAAGTCGTGCTTGTTTCCACTTCCTCAATACCCCACTTCTTATCCAGGCCAAATCCCGGCATGTTGTAACTATGACGTCCCGTATTATCGTTATAAGCCCCCAGGTGAGCTTCACTTAAAAGCACACCCCCTTCATTTACCCAGGAATCAATGGCATCCACTTCCTGCTGGGTGAGGTAGTAGGCCGAGGGCATGATAAGCACTTTATACTGCGACAGGTCATTGAGCATCGCACTGTTTACATAATTAAAACCGTAACTGTGCTTATATAAGAAGTCGGAATAGGCATTTATGGATGCTGCCAGCGAATTGAAGTTTCCATATTCGCAGTAGTGGAATATCTCGTTCTTCTGACTCTTCCATATGGCTACTTCCGCATTTGCAGGAAAGCTCTTCATCAACTTATCGTGATGGGGCTTTAATGTAAGTCCGAATTTCTCTGCCGCTTTTGTAACGACCCTGTCGGAACCATCCAGGTTTAAAACTCCCCAGTTGGGCGCTTCAAACCCCAATACTTCGGGACGAAACTGCCAGAACATAAACCCTTTAATTCCCATTCCAACCTGTGGGAGGAAATCGTTTAACAAGTCATTTTCATCAATCACCGCCTGGTGCATGGAAATGGTACCGCCATTTATATGACTTTCTACATTGTAACAAATCTTTCCGTTGGCAGCAGACATAACCTGAGGGGTAAAGTAAGGGCCATTGTTC
>Ga0164313_10006083_pt1 | contig 10661 bp, 10 predicted proteins | sample GuaBasSedimGuay4_FD_113735 | JGI IMG/M metagenome (GOLD analysis project Ga0164313, IMG submission 113735) | Subseafloor sediment microbial communities from Guaymas Basin, Gulf of California, Mexico - Guay4, Core 4569-4, 0-3 cm | ecosystem: Environmental > Aquatic > Marine > Hydrothermal vents...
GATGGCTGCGGCAGGAGGAGAACCAGTACCTGTCGGTCCCTCAAGATGTTGCGCGTGACCTGCCCGACGATCTACTCCGGTTGATCGGCTACCGGACCGGCGCCTATGCGCTCGGCTACGTCGACGATCTACGCGACCCACTCGACGCACTACGCGAATCCGCGGGCTCCACCAGCTTTTAGACCAGATTCCCGTTTGCGTCGAGATTTTGGTGTTGCGGGTCTCCAAAATCTCGACGCAAACGGGGTTTCGGCTCTCAGGCGTCGGCCTCAACCTTCTCGGCATCGTGAGCGAGAGAGATCGCAGAAGAATGGACTCCACCCTCCACGTTGAGGGTTGGCAGTAGACGGTCGAGCCATTTCGGCAGCCACCAGTTCCTGGCACCCAGGAGTTCCATCGTTGCGGGAACGAGCAGCATCCGGACCAGCGTTGCATCAAGGAACACGGCCGTTGCGAGACCGAGACCGAACATCTTGATAATGCGGTCGTCTTCGAGCACGAAGCTGCCGAACACAACGATCATGATCGCGGCGGCAGCCGTGATCACACGTGCGGAGGCCGCGAGCCCGTCGGCGACCGACTCGACCGGGTCCCCGGTGCGATCAAACTCCTCCTTGACCCGCGAGAGCAAGAACACCTCGTAGTCCATGGAGAGCCCGAACACGATGGCAAACATCATCATCGGCAGGAACGGCTCGATCGGACCGCCGGACGTGTTGAACAGAGACGCAAACCAACCCCACTGGAACACCGCAATGACGACGCCGTAAGCCGCACCGATGGACAGCATGTTCATAATCACCGCCTTGAGCGGCACGAGCAACGAACGGAAAACCATCATCAGAAGGAGGAACGACAAACCGAGTACGGCGGCAAAGAAAATCGGGAGCCGTTCGGCAAGGTAGGAACTGAAGTCGATATTGGCGGCGACCGAACCGGTGACGTTGACCTCCAGCTCACTTCCAGCGGTCGCCTCCGGTATGACGTCGGAGCGCAGGGTCTCGACGAGGTCTGTCGTTGCTTCGTCCTGTGGTCCCGTCGTTGGCGTCACCTGAATGATCACTGCCTCTGGGGCTTCGGGGCTATTCGGGATAGGACCCTTCGCCTCGGCAACACCTTCGGTCTGGTTGAGGGTTTCCACTAAGCCAACTAGAACCTCAGCGTCTTGTGGTCCGGTGAGTTCAGCAGTGAGCAGTAACGGACCGTTGGCCCCCGGACCGAACCCGTCGCTGATCAACTCATAGGCCTCGCGCGTCGTGGATCCTTCGGCGCTGTTGCTCTCATCGCTGAAACCGAGTCGCAGAGCAAGCAGCGGTATTGCAAGCACCAGCAGGAAGACGCTTGTACTGATCGCAACTTTCCACGGGTTCTTCTGCACGAACCGACTCCAGCGATAGGCAAAAGTCTGTCGTAGCGGTTTGTTCTTGCGAGGCGGCAGCTCTTTGCGCAACGGCGCGAATGCAAACGACGCAACCAGTACAACTACCGCAATAGGCGCACCGATCAGCAAGGGCTGGATTCCGAGGCCCGCACCGAGTAGTGCGAGCGAAACGAAGCCGGCGGCAATCAGTCCTCGCCAGCGAGTGACTTCAACACGCTCGCCGGCAAACCCGAGAAAGGCGGGGAGCAGAGTTATCGAAGCAAGCATGGTCACGAGCACGGTCACTGCGGCACCCGTAGCCAGACCGTTGATGAACGGCAGGCCCATGATGAACATGCCGAGCAATGAAATCACCACTGTGAAGCCAGCAAACACGACGGCTCGGCCAGCGGTATCGAGGGCGGTCATGGTGGCATCTTCTGGCGCCTGACCTGCCTTCAGGCCTTCGCGATATCTGGTGACGATGAACAGCGCATAGTCGATGCCGACACCCAAGCCGATCATTGCGCCAAGCGTGACCGCAAAGTCCGGAACCGACATGACGTTGGAGAGCAATCTTGTGACTCCGGCACCGATGCCCACACCGAACAGTGCGACACCGATGGGCAGCCCCATCGCGACCACCGAACCGAAGGCCACGATCAAGATGACTACGGCAAAGGCCAACCCGATCAATTCGGACTCTGGCGGCTCGAACTCGGCAAGTGCCTGGCCTCCGATCTCGACCTGTAGACCATCAATGTCTGTGGGCGCCAACTCCCCAATCTCGCTACCGATCTCAGATGATCGAGTTTCGGAGACACTCTCGTCGAGGTCGATCTGTGCATACGCGATCAGACCCGATTGATCACCGTCGACAGCAACGAGGCCAAGTTGTTGACCAGCAGGCGAATACGGGCTGGTCAAAGTGACACCGTCGATATCGCCGGCCTCAGCGAACATTTCGGTCATCGCGGTTTGAACCTCAGCGTCGTCTACGCCTTGTTCGGCGTAGAAGACGATCGAGCCCGCGCGCCCACTTCCGACACCACCGAAGTACTCGTCGAGAGTGACAAACCCGTCCTTCGACTCGGAATCGGGAATGGAGAATGAGCTATCGCTAGCGGTTCCGATCGTGCCGACAAGCGCAAAGACGGAAACGAGGATCGCAATCCAGGCACCCAACATGAGCCGGCGGCGACGGAAACCGAAACGGCCCAATCGGGCCCACGCTGATGGCGAAGGGGGTGGACCGGAGGAAACTGGGACAGCTGGCGTAGTGGACGTCATGTTCATTAGTGGACAGTCTGTCCAGTAGAATGGGGAAACACAATCACCGTCACCGATTCGTGCCAGATGGCACAGCGCCGGTACGGAACCACACATCATGCCCTCTGAGCCATCGACAACCAGTGCTCCCGGCTCGAGCGGCATTGCGCGCAACTGCGACCCCAGGGTGGAGAGAACGCGCGCCGCAATTGTCGAGGCTGCCGTCGAACATCTGTTGGCCGAGGGTCCTGGCGCGGTCACCCATGCGAACGTTGCCACTTCGGCAAATGTCAGCCGGACCACCGTCTACAAACACTGGCCGACTCGCTCCGACCTCCTACGGTCCGCCATCGACGCAATCCGCGAATCCACGCCCCCGCTCGCCGCGCTGACAGGACATATCCGCGTCGACCTCGAACTCCTGTTTATACACACGATCCAGGGGATGGTCGACAACCAGCGCGCTCCACTGATAGCGATCATGATGGAACGCTCGCTTCACGACCCCGCCGTCAGATCTGTCCGAGACAGTTTCATGGATGAGTTCGAACCGGTCTTCCAAACAATCATCAACACGGCAATCGAAAGTGGCGAGATTCGCGCAGACATCGATCTCGACCTCGCCCTGGCATCGATCATGGGGAGCTTTCTCTTCCTCCGATTCATGTCGCCGCAAGAATTCGAGGTTGAGTTGGCCAGCCGAGTTCTCGACGAATTCGTAACCTCGAACAGTCCAACTTGACCGCCGCCAACATCGGTGTCAGTTGCCGCGTTGCGCCAGCAGCGATCTGAGTGGGCCGAAGTCGAACGGTGAACCAATCATCACGATGATGTGTGTCGCGCCGGCATCCAGATAGCGGCCGACATCTTCGGCATCTCCGGGCTCGATTGCAACGGTCCGTTCGATCTCAGCCGGGTCGCGGCCGATCTCGGCACACCACCGGTCCAGCACCGCAGACTTGTGCGCGTACTGCTCGGGTGGGCCGAACGAGTTCCATGCGTCCGCGTACTGAGCCGTGAGGCGCAGCGTGACCTTCTCGCCAGAACCACCAATCAGCAGCGGCAGGTCACCAATGGGTGCCGGACGCAGACTCGACAGCCGAGATTTGAGGCGAGGCAGATCGTCGCGGAGCTTGTGCAGCCGCTCAATTGCGGTTCCGAATTCGTAGCCGTACTCGGTGTAGTCACGCTCGAACCAGCCAGAGCCAATCCCCAGATACATCCTCCCGCCCGAGATGTGGTCGGTAGTGCGCGCCATGTCGGCGAGCAGTTCCGGGTTTCGGTAGCTGTTACAGGTGACAAGCATGCCCAACTTCGCGCGGGACGTGTCGGCGGCCATCGCTGCCAACAGCGACCAGCCCTCGAAGTGATCCGCCTCCGGGTCACCGTAGAGCGGGAAGAAGTGGTCCCACAACCAGATCGAATCGACGCCGATCGATTCGGCCTCGCGCCAGGCAGCACTCAGTTCTTCATAGGAGACGGCCTGAGGGTGGAGTTGTACACCGGTGTGGTATGAGCTCACCGGTCAGACCTTTTGCACGATGATGCTGCCGACCGAATAGCCGGCACCGAACGAGCAGATCACACCAACATCGCCAACTTCGAGATCATCACGATGACGATGGAATGCAATGACTGATCCGGCCGAGCTGGTGTTGGCGAACTCATCGAGAATGACCGGCGCTTCGTCGTCAGTGGGAAGCCGACCGAGAACGCCTTTCGCAATGAGTTGATTCATCTTGAGGTTCGCCTGGTGCAACCAGAACCGACGAATGTCTGCGGCCTCCATATCGACCGCGGCAAGATGACCGGAAATATGTGCCGCAACCATCGGGCACACCTCACGAAAAACCATCTGACCGTTCTGGCGAAAGATCAGTTCGTGCGGATCGCGTTCGCCGACCTCAGATGAGTTGAGAAAGCCAGCGTCGTTGCGAATGTTGTTGGAGAACTTTGTTGCCAGCTTCGTCCCGATCACCTTCCATTGCGCCGGGGCCACTGCATCCTCACAGCGTTCCAGAACGAGCGCTGTGCACGCGTCGCCGAAGATGAAGTGGAAGTCACGCAACTCGAAGTTGTTGTGACCGGTTGTGATCTCGGGATTGACAACGACAACACAGTTTGCTGATCCGTTGCGAAGTGCATCAACAGCGGCCTGAATCGAGAACGTGGCAGACGAACACGCAACGTTCATGTCGTAGCCCCATCCACCAGCACCGATCGCGTCCTGAATCTCGATCGCCACAGCAGGGTAGGCACGCTGCAGATTGGAGCACCCGACAATCACTGCATCGACATCTGCCTCAGTTCGCCCCGCCTGTGCCAAAGCTTCACGTACCGCTGGCAGTGCCATCTCGGCCTGAATTCCGAGCTGGTCCTCAGTGCGTTGTTCCAAACGAGGCCGCATTCGAGACGGATCCAGCACACCCGACTTCTCCATGACGTAGCGCGACTGGATGCCCGACGCTTTGACGATGAAGTCAACATCCGGCAGTGCCCGCTCGGTTACCTCACCCGCCGCGATCTCATCAGCGTGTTCAGCATTCCATTTCAACACTGACTCGGTCAACGACGCGGCAAGCTCGGCATTGCTCACGGATTCGGAAGGCGTGAAGAGTCCGGTTCCTGTGATGGACACATCGACAACTGCTGGCTGAATCATTTGTCGAACGCTAACGAACTCAGCCCACCCAATCTCGAACCAGCGAGCGAAGTTGCTCAATTCCGTCACCCTTGGTCGCGCTCGCCCAGATGATGTCCCCGACATCCAATCGGCAGCCCTCAGCAAGTTCCTTCTTGCGAGTCACCCGTTTCGATGACTTCACTTTGTCGAACTTGGTGGCAACAACGGTGTGCGGAACGACGTTGTAACGCAGCCAGTCGAGCATCTGCTGATCAAGATTGGTCGGACCGATGACGCCATCGACCAGCACGAACACCATCACCAGATTCGGTCGTTCGAGGATGTATCCCTCGATCATCTCGGGCCAATCCCGACGAATGCTCTTGGATGTCTTGGCATACCCGTAACCAGGCAGATCGACCAGAGTCCCTTGCTCGGAACGTTTTTCGTCGACGTCGAAGAGATTGATCAATTGTGTCCGGCCGGGCGTGTTGGACACCCTTGCCAACTGCTTTCGGTTGGCAAGCGCATTGACCAGCGAAGACTTGCCAACGTTCGAACGCCCGACGAAGGCGACTTCGACACCAGATTCTGGAAGTTGGTCGACTCGGCTCGCGGACTGGACGAATTTCAATTGAAGCGGGCCACTCATGTCACCCAATATTCCAGATCTGACCGATCAACACTGCATAAAAGATTGATGGAACCCAGAGGACTTCACGATCTACGATTGATCGTATGAGACTTCGCGACTTGGCCACCTCTCGGATCACTCGACCAATTGCCCTCGGTGCAGGAATCGTTCTGCTGGCATCTGCATGCAGTGGAGGCGCAGAGTCGGGAATCGAGAAGCTCATCGAACAGCAGGGCGGCGGAGACGTCGACCTCGATCTCGATGCCGACGGTGGATTCTCAATCCAGACCGAGGAAGGCGGAATGTCAATCGATGAGGACGGCAACTTCGTCATCACCGGCGAAGACGGTGAAGTCATCACGGGCAACGCCGACGGCGATGGCAACTTCAACATCGAAAGTGACGAGGGAACGATCACGGGCAGCGGAGAAGACGGCGACTTCAACATCGAAAGTGACGAGGGTTCGTTCACAGTCAGCAGCGGATCCGACATGCCGAGCGAATGGCCGAGCGATGTACCTGAACCGGAGAACTACACGATCACAACATCGTCGGTTATCGGTACCGGAGATGACCTCTTGATCGGCTTGGTCGGAAATACAAGCCAGAGCGGCGCCGACTTCGTCGAAAGCTACGGAGAAGACCTCGTCTCCGCTGGTTTTGAGCAGGCCTCGAGCTTCGAATCCGAAGGCAGTGTCTTGCGAGTCTTCACCAACGGTTCCTGGAATGTGTCGGTCGGTGTATTCGAAGGTCCTGAAGGCGAACCACAAGTAACTGTCAACTTGGTCAGGGAGAACTGAGTTCGATCAGCCGCTGACGAGTGATGCCAGCGCCCACAGCGCGGCTACGAGTCCGATTCCAGCGAAGACGAGGCTCCGAATAACGGGGGCGCGTTCGAGATTTGCGTCGTCCAGTTGAGCGGCCGGTGGCTTCACAACTGCCAGCAGGTTGCCGACGAACAGTGCCCCTCCGAAGGCGAGTACCAGATAGGCGAGGAGATCTTCTCCCAAGAACATTCTCAAAGGATGCCGTCAGCTGCGCCGCACTCCACGCTCACCCACTCACACAAGGTCACCCACGCTCACCGTCACGGCTCGCGAAGTCTCCCCGTCGTAGGATCACGCGGTGCTACGCCTGCGGCTGATCGCTGCAAACTCGAACCCAGCGCAAATGGTTGTCGTCGCGTTCATACTGTTCATTTCAGTCGGCACGGCACTGCTCTGGCTGCCGTGGGCGAGCGACGGTGGGGCAAACATCGGTTTCGAGAACGCCCTGTTCATGTCGACATCGGCAGCCACCGTTACCGGACTGGCGACAGTGCCGATGAGCGACTTCTCGCTCTTCGGTGAGTTGGTGATCTTGGCTCTCATCCAAATCGGCGGCTTCGGGATCATGACAATTGGTTCCCTCGTCGCCCTCATTGCATCCAACCGCCTCGGGCTACGCCAACGAATGCTCGCCCAGACCGAGATCGGTGCTGTGAACATCGGTGAACTCCGCACTCTGATCGCCGCGATAGCCCGCATCACGCTCGGCGTAGAGGGAGCCCTCGCCTTGATCCTCTTCGTACGCTTCTGGCAGGGCGGATACGAAGAAGGCCCTGTATCTGCGGCTTATTCGGCGATTTTTCATTCGGTGGCTTCGTTCAACAACGCCGGCATCTCGCTGTACTCCGACAGCCTCACCCGCTTCGCAACCGACCCTGTGGTCGTTCTCTCGATCTCAGGGGCATTCATTATCGGTGGTCTCGGGTTTCCGGTCCTTGTCGAACTCTGGAGACGCGAACGGCATCGCCGGGAGACTGGGTCGACCGCACGCATACCTTGGAGTATCCACCTGAAGATCACATTGTGGGCAACGGCCGGACTACTCGTGATCGGACCTCTCGTGGTGCTGATCTTCGAGTGGAGCAACCCTGCGACTCTCGGACCTCTCGATCTCGGCGACAAAGTGCTCAGCGGGTGGTTTCAGGGAGTCACTCCACGCACAGCCGGTTTCAGCACCTTGAACGTCGGTGGGATGAACGAGCCGACCCTGCTGGTGATCAGCATCTTGATGTTCATCGGGGCGGGACCCGCATCGACAAGCGGTGGCATCAAGGTCACCACGTTCGCGATACTCGGCCTGGTTCTCTGGTCAGAGGTCCGTGGCAACACCGACATCAACGTTTTCAAGCGGCGGCTTCCAGAAAGGCTTGTTCGGCAGGCCCTGGCCATCGTCATGATCTCTTTCAGTTTCGTCGTAGCCACCACACTTACCTTGATGGCACTGGATGATCTACAACTGACTCCAGCCATGTTCGAAGCTGCCTCAGCATTCGGCACCGTCGGTCTCTCGACTGGCGTCACCGGAACTCTCGGGGGATTCGGACACGCAATTCTGATCGTGGTCATGCTCGCCGGCCGCGTCGGACCAATCACCTTTGTCACTGCATGGGCGTTGCGCGATCGCGCTCGCGTCTACCGTTATCCCGAGGAGAGACCGATCATTGGCTGACAAAACAATCCATTCCATGCTGGGCCACCTGCACCGCAACGTCGAGCACGAAGGCGAGATCGTCGTGATCGGCCTCGGTCGATTCGGGTCAACCCTCGCGTCAACTCTTGTCGAGATGGGTCACGAAGTACTCGGAGTCGACATCGACGGCGAGCGCGTGCAGCGGTTCGCGGGCGCCCTGACGCACGTCGTCCAGGCAGACACGACGAACGAACACGCATTGCGACAACTTGGCATCGCCGATGCCGTGACCGTGGTGGTGGGCATCGGAACAGATATCGAAGCAAGCGTGCTCACCACAAGTGCGCTTGTCGACCTCGGCATACCCAATATCTGGGCGAAGGCCCTGACGGAACCACATGGCCGAATCCTGGAACGGGTGGGAGCCCATCATGTCGTGTTCCCGGAGGCCGAGATGGGGGCCCGAGTGGCGCGACTCGTAACAGGGCACCTGATCGAATACTTCGCTCTCGACGACGACTTCGTCCTGATCGAGATGGTGGTTCCCCGCAACCTCGCCGGCAAACAGCTCGGCGACACGGACGTACGGGCTCAGTATCGAGTCACCGTTGTGTGTATCAAGCCAGAAGGCAGCCCATTCACGTACGCCGAGAGTGCCACCGTATTGGGCGCACACGACCTGATCGTCGTTGCGGGGCACCGAGGCGACATAGAAAAGTTCGCCAGCGTAGAAACCTAGATACGGAGTCGACGCCGCGCGGAGCTGGCAAGACTTCGCCCTCGATCAATCACACCATTCTGCGGGGAGCCCGCAGCGGGTGGCTTGATACAGACGAACATTCCACGGTCATTGACCTCGGCATAGTTGTCGGTGGCGATGTTGTCGACGAAGTCGTGCTGTTCGTAAATGGCAGCGAATCCAGCGTTCCGACATGCCGCAAGCAGTGCCGGCTTCGTCGGCCAGAATGAACGTTCGTTGCTGTACGCGGCCCAAAGGCGCCCCTCGACCTCGGAACGGGGGTCATCGCTGCTGTACTCGGGGTACCAGCGCCCGGGCAACCCTTCGTGTTCAGTCAACTCCCCGAGCGAAAAATCGACTCTCTCATCATCAGCGTCGCCATCGTCGTACATGGGGTCGACGGCACGCGCGTAGTGAGTGTTCAGGATCAGTGCACGGGTAGCAATACGACTGAGCAACTCGAGGTAACTCTTCGGATCATCGAGGTGATAAAGCAGGCCGCTACAGAACACGACCTCGAACTGTCCGTAGTCGGCGAGATTCTTGACATCATCGACCGCAAACTTGACGTTCGAGAGGCCGAGGTTCTCCTTTGCGGCAACGGCTCGATCGATATTGAGCTGGCGGGCGTCGATGCCGACAACCTCGTGTCCTTGACGAGCGAACTCGATGCTGTAACCGCCTTCAAGACAACCCAGGTCGACGATTCGGAGATGCTCGCCCCTCGACGCAACGATGTCCAGTGTCCTGAGCGTGGCAGTCAACCAGCCCTGTTCGGTCAGTAGCAGGTCTTCATCTGGAATCGTTCGGCTGCCATTACTGAGCTCGATGTTGTGCGCGCTGTAGGGAACCAGGGATTCGAGGGACGCCATCGGTCAACATTACCCGACGTCCTCATCTCGAGTTCCTCCAATCGGTTGCCCTCAGGAGGCAAGCGCCACAAAGGCAGCGTTGACAATCTGTTCGGGAAGCAGGTCGAATACTCCGTAGAGGTCATGAATGCTTCCGGACTGACCGAACTGATCGACCCCGATCGGAACCGTTCGGGCACCGAACACACTACCCATCCACGAAAGGTGGTGTGAGGCAGCGTCATGCACGGTCACGATCGGCAAATGCCGCTCGGAGGTACTGAGCAAATTGGCTAGTTGGTGCGGTTCCTCCGAGATTCGAGCGTGCCTGGCCGCGTCACGAATCTCGCTTCGCCAACCTCGGTACAGGCGATCCGAGCTCGTCACGTCCAAGACCAGAACATTCACGCCCTCATCCTCCAACGCCAGAGCTGCCTCGAGAGCCTCCGACACGACCGGTCCGGATGCAGCTATCACAAGGTCAGCTGCATCGCTGGGCTCGACGAGGCGGTAACCGCCTGCCAGGACATCCATGCGCAACTGTTCGGTTCCCAGGCGCTCGGATGCCAACTCGAACGGCTTCTGATCGAGCTGTCGAGTCGACAACCGCAGATACAGCGAACCGCCGTCGGGATACCCGAGACGCTGCAGTCCGTCGCAGAGCAACCAGTCGAGCGCTCGGGCGTAGGCCGGCTCAGCGTATGTGAGGCCGGGGAGTTCCAGGCCAA
>Ga0164313_10006084_pt1 | contig 10661 bp, 7 predicted proteins | sample GuaBasSedimGuay4_FD_113735 | JGI IMG/M metagenome (GOLD analysis project Ga0164313, IMG submission 113735) | Subseafloor sediment microbial communities from Guaymas Basin, Gulf of California, Mexico - Guay4, Core 4569-4, 0-3 cm | ecosystem: Environmental > Aquatic > Marine > Hydrothermal vents >...
ACGATGTCCAGCGAAGGATACTTCTCCGTCAACAGCCCGCACTCAAGGCCCGCGTGGATGGCCAGCAGTTCGGCGTCCACACCGAAGGCCTGCTTGTACTTGGCCCTGGTCACCGCGAGGATGGCCGACTTCATGTTCGGCTTCCAGCCCGGATAACCCTCCGGCTGTTCCACTTCGGCCCCCGCCATTTCGCCGATCGTCCGGTGCTGGACCACGAGTTCATCCAGCGCCGACATGATCGAGCTGCGGCTGCAGCACACGATATTGACCTTGGCGCCGTTGGTCTTCACCACACCCAGGTTGGTGCTCGACTCGACCAGACCCGCGATGTCCCGGCTCATGGACGTCACACCGCTGGGGATCGCGGCCAGCAGGCCGAGCGTGGTCGTGGAACTGGTCAGGCTGAAACAGCGCGGCGCCTGGACGGCGGCGACCTTCCAGGCAAAACCGTCATCCATGCCCGCCAATTCCTCGGTCTGGATCCGTTTCAGGTAGGCATCGACCGTCTGCTTGAATTTGCGGCCCTGGTCCCGGGGGATCACCACTTTGGCTTCGGCCTCGCGGGGAATGGCATTGCGCATGCTGCCGCCGTTGATTTCGACAATCCGGACTTCCATCTCCGTGGACGCGGCCAGCAGGGCGCGGGTGAGGATCTTGATGGCGTTGCCACGGTGCTTGTGGATGTCCAGCCCCGAATGGCCCCCCTTCAGGCCGAAGATGGTCACCTTGCGGCCGGCGCTGTCCTTGGGCGAGCGGGTCGACCTGTTTTTCAGGGTGAACTGCGAATCCCGGCCCCCGGCACAACCGATGAAGATGGCCTGGTCTTCTTCCGAATCCAGGTTGATCATCTTGCGCGACTTGAAGAAACCCGCCTGGACGCCGGCCGCGCCGGTCAGCCCGCGCTCCTCGTCCACCGTCAGCAGAACTTCGACAGGCCCGTGGGCAACGGTTTTGTCTTCGGCCAGGGCCAGCCCCATGGCCACGCCGATGCCGTTATCCGCCCCGAGGGTCGTACCCTCGGCGGTCACCCAGTCGCCATTGATCTGGAGTTTCAGGGGGTCTTTCTCGAAATCGTGTTTGGTGGCCGCGTTTTTCTCGCAGACCATGTCCACATGGCCCTGGATCAATATTGGGGCGGCTTTTTCCAGCCCCTTGGTGCCCGGAATGGACACCAGAAGATTCCCCACCTCGTCATCTTTCCAGTCCAGACCCAAATCATCGGCCCAGGCCTTGAACATGTTCATGACGGCGGTTTCGTTACCGGAGCCCCGCGGGATATCGCTCATCTTCTCGAAGATGTTCCAGACGGCGGCAGGCTGCAGCTTATCAAGTTTCCCCATGGTCACTCCTCAAGGAAAAAATGGGTGGTCAGTTTCCGTATTTAAGAATCAGGCCCCAGAAACCGGCAGCGTAGATGTCACCGCAGGGACCGACGTGAATCGCGTTGAGAGGGTCGAAATGTTCCGTGGGCATGGTGTCCCAGTTTGAGCCATCGTAACGCATGACGACTCCGTTGTAACCCACGGCGTAGACATCACCCTCGGGAGAGCCCGACATCGCCGCGAGTGAAAAGCTTGTCAGCTTGGTGGGTGGGGCCACCCAGATGGCGCCCCCGGCCTGGTCCGATGTACGGTGCAAAACCAGCCCGCTGTCACCCACGACGATGGTTTCGGCCCCGGGCCTGCTCCAAACTCCGTTCAGGGCGGTCTGCACCCCGCTGTCGAGCTGGCGCCAGATAATGCCGTCGAAGTGCAGGATCGTGCCCCCCAGCCCCACGGCGTACACGTCACCCGAGCCGCGCCCATGAACCGCGGAAAGGCTGCGGGTGGTGCCGCTGTCCATGGATTCCCAGCTCACACCGTCGAAGTGCAGGATGGTCCCGCCGGCTCCCACGGCAAAGACGTCGTCGGAAGAGGTGCCCCAGATGCTCTCGAGGTTCCGGAGGGAATTGAGCTTCCATACCGTCCAGGTCCCCGTCTGGAAGCGCGCGATGACTCCCCCGCTGCCGGTCACGAAGAAATCGTCGGGTCCGGCCCCCCAGATGCCGGAATAGTTCACGCCTTCGAGGTTGGGAGCGATATCCACCCAGCCGTCGCCGGCCGACTGGAGAATCGCGCCACGCTTGCCCACCGCGTACACCCGGTCGCAATCGGCCGCCCACACACCGGTAAGCCAGTGGGTGCGCCCCTGGTTCAATGTCTGCCTCGCGTGGCTGGTCATCCTCATGACCAGGCCGTTGTAACCCGCCAGCAGTAGCGCGCTGTCACCGTTGTCCCACAGACCGTAAAGATCCCGGCCCTGGGCGATCTGCTCGTATTGCCAGACGCCGTCCCGGCGAACCAGGAAGGCTCCCCGGGCACCGAGCGCCACCGGATCTTCTCCGGGCAGGCCGCGGACGGCCCACAAACGGTCGGAGATCCCGCTCTCCTGTTCGGTCCAGGTCTCGCCGTCGAAGTGGAGAACCGTACCCAGGGCGCCGACAGCGTATACATCGCTCCCGGTCAACCCCCATACGCAGTCCAGCGCCTGTGTGGTGATCGGGGTCATGGACGACCAGGAATCTCCGTCAAAATGGATGATCGTTCCATCGCGGCCGACGGCAAAAACATCCGACGGTCCGGAACCCCAGACACTGTACAGAAGGGAGGTGACGTCGATTTCGATGCCCGACCAGCTCTCACCGTCGAAATGGATCAGGGTTCCGCCATCGCCAACGGCGTAGATGTTATCCCAACTGGTCCCCCAGATGCCCATCAGGTCCTGGCTGGTGCCGGTGTAGATGGACTCCCAGTCCGTGCCGTCGAACCGGTAGCACTGACCGTTTTCGCCCACGGCCATGACCTGTGCCGGACTCGCGCCCCACACGCCGCGCATGTTCTCGAAATAGCGGAATTGCCAGCTGGTCCATTCACCGTCCTGGAAGCGGCTGACCGTTCCCTTTTCACTGGCCACGAAAAACAGGGATGACGATACGCCCCACACGGAACGGTGGGTGTATTCGGGAGCCAGAACCTGGGTCCATTCGGCCGGAGCCGTCTCAGGACGGACGGGGTCGTCGTCGCCACAACCGGTCAGCAATACCAACAGTATGAGAACGGCAAAAAGACCGAACCTGTGGTCCGGCTGACGCAACGGCCATATCCCTCTATACATCGTCATTGATTTCCAAGTTGTCCCATTGTTCTTCCGAAGTTGAACCTGCTTCGGACATTGTAACACATCGTTTTGCCCTCTGGCCGCTTTTTCCGGTTACTTTGCAGCCATCAGGGGTGAATCGCCTACGGCCCAATTGCCCCGCAGAACCTTGCCCTGACCCACCGGAAACAGCAGCCAACTGTATTTTCCGTAATGAACTACCCGGCTGGACAGGGCTTCCAGGCGGTGGGTCGAAGCACAGAGGATCACCAGGTCGGTGACTTCCTGATCACCCGGATCCTGACCCGCGAACACCAGGTCGAACTCCTTGAGGCTGTAACGCTTGCCATCGAGGAACAAGGTTGTGCCCGAAACGACCAATTCCCTGGGGGCGATTTGCTTGAGAAGCTCCCCACCGGGGTTGATCACGATACTGGCATGACCCCCCAAGGGCAATGCCCCGTCCTCGTGGAAAGTGAATTCGTCTTTTTCCGAGAAGTCACCGGCGAAATTCCTGGCCGCGGTCACCATGTCGGGCGTGGCGTCCTGGACGACAAAAGCCGGATCCTCATCGGCCAGCACCTGGCTCAGGGTGGGTTCGATCTCTTCGGAATGCAGCCGCCGGAAAAGGTGGCAATCCGGATCCACGGCCAGCTTGGCGACCCCATCAGCTTCGATTGTGAATTCCTGGCTGGCCTGGTCCAGGACCACGATATGTTCCTCGGTTCCGGCCTTGGTCGTCAGGACCACGGGAACCTCGAGAGCGTAGGCGGGCTCATCCTGGATCAGGGTGAAGACGACCTTGTCGTCCTCGAACTCCACCGGCCCCAGATTCAGGGTGGGAGCTCCCGTCCAGGTCAGCCACTGATCCTGGAAGCCCGACAGATCCCGGTCACCGGCCTCGGCGAAGGCGTTGATGAAATCGCTCCAGGAAGCTTTCACGTAATGATGGTCGGCGGCCACTTTCCGCAGCCCGGTCAGGAAATTCTCCCGCCCGATGATCTGGTTGGCCATGTGGAAAACCATCATGCTCTTGCCGTAACCCACGGCCCGGGTCGCCCCGCTGTGCCGGTTCAGGAATTCCGACAGGGGGAAATCCTGGGCCGGATCCTTCACGTAGGCCGCGTAATTCTTCAGCAGGGTGCGGCGGTATTCCCGGTCCCCGCCATCACCTTCGAGTTCCTTGTAGTGATAGTCGGCGCAATAGACGGTCAGGCCTTCGCACCAGTTGCCTTCTTCGATGTCAACGAACACCGAGTTGCCCCACCAGTTGTGGGCGATCTCGTGGCCGAAACTGGTGTAGGGAATGAAGGGCAGCCGCAGGACCTGTCCACCCAGCAGGGTGTAGGACGGCATCCCGTAACCGGTGGGAAACCAGTTCTCGACGGTGGCGAACTTGGTGTAGGGATACGGCCCGATCATCTCTTCGTACATGGCGATGTAGGCCTTCGTGCGCTCCATGTAGGTGGCCCGCAGCCGGGCGTCGTCCTCGAGGAAAAAAGTGTGGCTGATCACGCCTTCACGCACTGGTTCCTCATGGACGAAATAGCGGTTGGCGATGAGGTTTACCCCGTCGGAGGGGTTGGCCGCGACCCAACGGGTGCGCAGGCGGCCATTGTTCTCCTTGTGTTCGGTCCGCTGTCCCTGGGTCACGGTCTCGAAACCGGCGGGCGTATCGATCTTCAAATCGAAGGTGGCCATGGTGTTTTCGGCCCAGGGCAACCATTCGGCGCTGGAAGACAGGTAGATACCCTCGTCGCTGATGGTGGCGGTAATTTCGTTGCCCACGTTTTCCCGGGAAAAGACGACGTCGTCCACCGGTTCGTGGAAAGTCCCCTTGTAGACGATGGTCAGGCTTCCCCCCTCCGCCGCGAGGCCCAACTTGGCCAGATCCAGGCGTTGGAAGGGACCGTCCTTATCCTCCGCCGCAGTCACCGACTGGCCGGGAACGGAGGTAGTCCCGTCGCCGCCCTTGATGATTTCCACATGCAGGCCGTCTCCGAGTCGGAGATGGTCCAGCCCCGCCGGTATCACCAGGTTGTCGGTGATCTGGACGGTGTGGTTTTCGACCCCGAAGAAAATATCGACCTTGTGGGCGATCACAGGCGCCTGACCCGCCGCCAAAATCGGCAGCAGCAGGAAACCGGCCGTCAGGACCGGAAGAAGCGCTTTGCGCGCGGAAAAGTGGGAAATGCCTGCCATTGTCGATCTCCTTGGGGGGATACCCGGCTCAAGTCGATGTGTACACCGGTAAAGGAGGAAAATATCCGGAATAATCGTCGGGAGAAAAATAATCCTTCGACCCCCGCGGGGGCAAGTTTCCTGTGGAAGGGGGCAAGTTTCCTGTTACGGGGAATATGGAAAACGGGCGAGAGCCGCAGAGAGGTCGCGGCCCCCGCCCCGGGGGAAATCAAGAGGTAAATATCAGCTGATCGAACGCAGTTTGGGCTTTTCGGCGGTGCTGTCATCAACCGCCTTGCTCACCTTCAGGACGAAGCAGTTCTCACCCCGGCTGTACGCCAGTCCCATCACCAGTCCGAAAATGGCGTGTCCCATCAGGCTGGGCAGCATGTTGGTCGCGGCGGCCGCGTTCCAGTTCACGCCCAGGCCCATGCCCATGAACAGCGGCATCAGGGTCAACGGGCCCAGGAACCACCAGACAACCCCGTAGGCCATGCCCGAGGCCAGACCGCTGATCTTGCCCGTAACAGCCGGTCCAAGGATCACGCCGAAGCTGCCGCCGATGCCGGCGCTGATGACCATATGCACCAGGAAACCCACGACCGCATTGGGATAGCCGACCATCTTGCCGATCATCGGCAGGACGCCCATGAAGGCCATCATCATTCCGAAAACCACTCCACCCATCAGTCCGCCGACGATTCCGTGCTTGATTCTGTTGGCGTTCATTGTTCTCCTCCTTAGACTATGTTCATGTCCACCCCGCGGGTGGAACTCGTTTTCCAATAACTGTCGGTCACATGGTGAGTGTGTGGGGCCGGCGGTTTGTTACAAAAAAGTTTCACGATCAGGAGTTTGCCGACCCGATGTTGTTTGCCGTGGTGCATGATGGATTCGCCGGCCCGGAATTCCTGGACCTTCTCAGGACCAGGGACGAAGGCGCCATGCATCGCCTGGTCAACGCCTATCTGCCCCAGATCCTCAGGGCGGCGCGCGGCGCGGGGCTCAACCCCCAGAATGCCGAGGATGTCTGCCAGAGCACCTTTGTCACCTTTATCGAAAAAATCGGTGATTTCGAAGGCCGATCCCACGTCCGCACCTGGCTGTTTGGTATACTGTATCGTAAGATTTCAGAAATGAGGCGGTCAGCGTCCCGCGAAAGCGGCGCCGAGAGCATCGACCAGGTCATGGAGACCCGGTTCAAAACCGACGGCCATTGGCAGAAGCCCCCGCAGGGAACTGACTCGGCCACCTATGAAAGTGAAGTCCGCGAACATCTCGCCGATTGCATGGAGGGAATCTCGACGGACCAGCGCATGGCCTTCGTCCTGCGTGAAGTGGAAGAACTGGACAGCGAGGAGATCTGCCGGACCATGGACATCAGCCGGTCCAATCTGGGAGTTCTGCTCTACCGGGGTCGCAACCTGCTGAGGGAGTGCCTCGAGAATAGGAATATCAGGAGTTATTGATAATGCTGAAGTGCAAGGACCTCACAAGAATGATCGCATCGGACGAAACCGAGGATTTCGGTTTCATGAAACGGATGGAAATCAGGTTCCACCTGTTCATGTGCAAACACTGCCGTGAATACTCGGGGCAGATCCGCTCGATCGGGCAGGGCGCCAAAAAAATGGCCGCCGAAGCCGAACCCGATCGGGAACAGCTTCGACGGCTGGAAAAGGATATCTGCGGCAAGATGTGCGGCAGCGATCACGGACCGGGCTAGCCGAATTCCAGTCGACTCCTAGTTGACCACGACCTCCACCATCACCATGCCCTCCAGATATTTGCCCGCGGCGGCCTGCAGGTCGGCCAGGGTCAAATCGTCGTACGCCGTCAATCCGTTCAGATAACCCGCGATGTCGCCGTCCAGTTCGGCCATGGCCAGGTAGTAGGCCTGGCCCATCGAGGACAGGCGGCGCATCATCATGCGTCCGGTGCGGGCGGCGCGAATCTTGTCCATCTCTTCCTGGGTGACGGTCGACGCGTCGAAGTCGGCGATGAACTTGTCAATGGCCTCTTTACCCTCGTCCATCCGTTCGCTGGGAGGATTGAGCCAGGAAATGAACCGTCCCCTGTCTCCGTTCACCGAAACGGAAGCGCCCACGCTGTAGCTCAAGCCCCGCTTTTCGCGCAGGTCCATGGCCATGCGGTCCGACAGAATGGCGACGATCAGCTTGAGTGCGTCGGCATCGGCCTTGTCCACGGCCAGGATGGAGCCCAGCCGGATGGCGGCCATCTGCCCACCAACGGTCGCGGTCAGGCTCTCGGCCGTCGCGGTCACCGGCTCGGACGCCAGACCCGCCAACGGGGTGCCGCTGCCGCCCAGGTTCTTTTCGAGACTCGCCTTCAGGTCTTCATGCTCGGCGGGCCCCACGACGGCAAAGATCAGATTCCCCGGAGCGAAGGCCTTGCGATAGACCACCCGCACCTGGTTGAAATCGAGTTTGGCCAGTGACTCGGCGTCGCCCTCGGCCGGCAGCACCAACGGATGGTCCCCGTAGAGGGCCGCATCCATCATGGCGTTGGCGGTGTTGCGGGCGCTGGCTTCATGCCGCTCCAGATCAGTGATCCGGTCGTCGCGCACCGTGTCGAATGCCTTGTCGTCGAAAGTGGCATGCTGGATGACCGTGGTCAGCAATTCCAGCACCTCGGGCCCGTATTCGGAGGCCGTCTCGATCCTGATGAAACTGAACCGTCCGTTGGTGTAGTAGTTGTCCATCGGGATGCGGGAATCGTCCACCAGCTTGACCACGGCGCCCAGGTCCCGCAGCCGCCGGGCCATGCACACCTTGTCGCAGCCGGGGATGCCTTCGCTCAACAGGCGGTGCACAATGTCCAGGGCCCCGGCCTCGGCGTTGTCCCGGTCAATGCTCGCGCGGCCGCGCACGGCCAGATGGATGGCCATCAACGGACTGGCCGGATTGGTCTGGCTCACCAGGATCGCACCGTTTTTCAGTTCCGAGCGGTCGACCTTCAGGGGCGCGGGCGCAGCCTCGGGCATGGCGGCCGCTGCGGCCGGTTCATCCGATTCGCCACCCTGTTTGCCCATGGCCGCGGCCATTCCCGGAGGCATTTTCATCCCGGGGGGCATCTTCATCCCCGGAGGCATACCGCCTTCTTCCTTCTTGCTGTCGGGATCCGGTTCGATCATGACCGCCAGGCAGGGCGCATCGACCAGCCAGTCGGCCAGAATGCCGGTCACGTCATCGGCGGTCACTCCCCGCAAACCATCCAGGTAGTTGATGAAAAAATCGGATCCGCCCAGCGCTATCGATTCCGCGGTGTAGATGCCGGTCATGCGCAGTTGTTCGCGCTGAAGCAGCGTCTCCACCTCGGACATGCGCTGGATTCCCAGGATGTCTTCGCTCTGGATGCCCGTGTCGATGGCGCCGATCACCGCGTCCTGGACCAGGCGGTACAACGTAGTGGGGTCAACCTCGTCGGGCAGGGTGAACTCGAGGGTCAGCCGTTCGAAACCCGGGGCCTTTTCCCACCAGATACCCAGATCGGGCCGCACCTCGGGATCAAGATCCTCCAGCGCCTGGGTCAGGATGCCGCTGCCGTCGAGGTCCAGCAGATGGGTCATGACCAGGAAGGGGAAAAACTCGGTCATGCCGTAGGAAGGGGCCTCGAAGGAAAGGGCCAGGATGCGCTCGTCGCCCCCACGCCGGGAAATCGAGGTGGTCTCGTGGATCAGGGAGGCGTTTTTCAGGCCTTCCCGGTCGATGGATCCGGGCGCCGGGGATCCGTAGTAGGTCTCCAGCAGTTCCAGGGCTTTTTCGCGGTCGAAATTTCCGGCCATGGTCAGGACCATGTTGTTCGGCACGTACCAGTACTTGTAGAAATCGTAGACGTCGTCGCGAACCATGTGTTCGATGGTCGACTTGGTGCCCAGGGTCGGCAGTTCCAGGCTGGACCCGGCGAACAGGGCCTGCCGCAAGGCCGTTTGGGCGTAGTGGCCAGGCCAGTCACGGCCCTGCACGATTTCGCCGATGACTATGCCCTTTTCCTTGGCGAATTTATCCTCGGGCAGGGTTGAGTGGAAAAGCATCTGCGACTGGATGTCCAGACCCGTTTCGAGCTGCCCCGCCGGGATCACCATCATGTAGTTGGTGAAAAAATCCGTCGTGTTGGCGTTGTTGTAGGCGCCGGCCCGGTCGGCAATGTCGTACTGCTCTTCCTGCGTGTATTTCTCGCTGCCGTTGAAGAGCAGATGTTCCAGCATGTGGCTCATCCCGCTGGTCCGGTAGTCTTCGCGCGCCGAGCCCACCTTGACCTGGGTGTAGATGCCCACCATGGGCTGCGCCGGGTTGTGCATCAGGATCACTTCCAGGCCGTTTTCCAGGCGCAGGATTTCGATGTTGTCGGGCAGCGGGTGGAATACGGGCTCCAGGTTGGGATCGACATAAACATCGTCCGCGCTCTGGACAATCCCGCTGCTCAGGATCAGGCCCACGGCCAGACACACACTGAATGATTTGATGAATTTCACGTTACGGATCCTCCGAAAAGGGGAAAGTGACCCTGATTTTTACTTAACCTTGAGCGGCTTCGGCGCCGTCGATGATACCCACGAAATCGGCCGCCTTGAGCGCCGCGCCGCCGATCAGACCGCCGTCCACGTCGGGCAGGCCGATCAATTCAAGGGCGTTGCCGGGCTTGCAGCTGCCGCCGTAGAGAATGCGCATGAAATCGGCGACTTCCTTCCCCAGCAGATCGGCCACGATCTTACGCGAAAACGCGTGCATCTCCTGCGCCATTTCGGGTGTGGCGGTTTCGCCGGTGCCGATGGCCCACACCGGCTCGTAGGCCAGCACGGTGTTGTAGGCGTTGACAAATTCCAGGCGTGGCAACACGCCCTCGAGCTGACTTTTCACCACGTCCTGCTCACGGCCGGCCTTGCGCTCATCAAGTTTCTCGCCATAGCAGAAGATGGCCTTCATCCCGGCCTTGTGGATCAGGTCGATCTTGGCCACGAACTGGTCGTCCGTTTCCTTCTGGTACTCGCGGCGTTCGCTGTGGGCGACAATCACATATTGGCAGCCGGCTTCGACCAGCATTTCGGCCGACACTTCGCCAGTGTAGGCCCCGCCGGTCTGGTCGGCACAGTTCTGGGCGCCCAGCAGGACCGGATCGCCTTTGGCCACCTCGCCCACGGCGGGGATGCTGACATAAGGCGGGCACACAAGCACATCGCCCTTGAGTTTGCGACCCTCGAGCAGATCGGCCAGACCCTGGGCCAAATCGCGGCCCGCTTTCGGGCCATTGTTAAGTTTCCAGTTTCCAGCCACCAGGTATCGGCGCATGATCGGCTCCTCAATCTGGACAGTTGTGAATAATCC
>Ga0164313_10006085_pt1 | contig 10660 bp, 5 predicted proteins | sample GuaBasSedimGuay4_FD_113735 | JGI IMG/M metagenome (GOLD analysis project Ga0164313, IMG submission 113735) | Subseafloor sediment microbial communities from Guaymas Basin, Gulf of California, Mexico - Guay4, Core 4569-4, 0-3 cm | ecosystem: Environmental > Aquatic > Marine > Hydrothermal vents >...
ATTCATTGGTCGTGGCAAATGGGATTTTGGTTGTTTGTGGCTCTATTGGCGATGGTCGGTCGTGATTTGGGTTATATGATAAGGCTCAGAACGCTTACCGATCGTAAATTTAATTGGCGGCAAACGTTTAGGGTGGTTATGTTATGGGAATTTGCTTCCTCACTCAGTCCATCGGTAGTGGGGGGTTCGAGCATTGCCATGTTTATTATAAACCGGGAAGGAATCAGCATGGGAAAAAGCACGGCTATTGTTTTGATTACTGCCATACTCGATGAAATTTTTTACATTACCATGGTTCCATTAGTGTTGTTTTTTATCGGTTCCGAATTATTGTTCCCTATAGAGCTTGAAAAGGAGATATTCGGAATTACACTTGGAACAAGGGAAATATTTTGGGTAGGCTATGTTTTTATTGTTGTGCTAGTGCTTTTATTGGGGACCGCAATATTTTTTAAACCCCGATTGTTTAAATATCTATTATTAAAAATGTTTTCCTGGAAAATCTTAAGAAAATGGCGGAGAAAATCACTTGATACGGGGAATGAGATTATGGAAGCTTCGAAAGAGTACAAAAATAAACCCCCTAAATTTTGGTTAAGTGTATTTGGCTCCACGTATTTTTCGTGGTTTTCCCGATTCCTGGTGGTGAATTTTATGATTATGGCTTTTGTTAGCGGGGCTGATCAATTTCTGATTTATGGCCGGCAAATTGTAATGTGGGTAATTCTGCTAATTAGCCCTACGCCCGGCGGAGCCGGTGTGGCCGAATTAGCTTTTAGTGGTTTTCTTGGGGACCTGATACCCTTTGGTTTTGCAGGGATCCTGGCTCTTTTATGGCGGTTGATCAGCTACTATCCCTATTTATTTATTGGCGCAATTATTCTACCCGGCTGGATCAATAGAACACGTGATAACAAAGCTTTTATTTTCAATTAATACCCTAAATTAGCAGCCGACTAAAAATTTTAATACCATGAAATTTAATACCAAAACCATACATGCCGGTGTGCATCCCGACGAAGCTACCGGAGCCATAATGACCCCCATTTACCAAACCTCCACCTATGTTCAAAAAGGGGTTGGAAACCACAAAGGGTTTGAATACTCCAGAACACAAAACCCAACGCGAAAAGCACTTGAAGACAGTTTAGCCGCGCTCGAAAGCGGGAAATTTGGCGCTTGTTTTGGCAGTGGCTTAGCCGCCATTGATGCCATTATTAAAATGCTAAACCCCGGTGATGAAGTAATCTCGACCAACGATTTGTACGGCGGCAGTTATCGGATTTTTACCACAATTTTTGAAAAGTACGGCATAAAATTTCATTTTGTTCCGATGCAGGACACGGAATCCATCGAACCCCTTATCAACAAAAATACTAAACTGATTTGGGTAGAAACGCCTACCAATCCCATGATGAATATCATCGATATTAAAAAGATGGCAAAATTAGCCAAAAAACACGGGGTTTTGTTGGGGGTTGACAATACATTTGCCACGCCCTATTTACAACGCCCACTAGAATTAGGTGCCGATATTGTGATGCATTCGGTTACAAAATACCTGGGCGGTCATTCCGATGTGGTGATGGGTGCCCTGGTAACAAAAGATCAAAAATTGGCAGACGAAATCTACCGTATTCAAAACTCAAGCGGAGCAATAACCGGACCTATGGACAGTTTTTTAGTGCTTCGCGGAATAAAAACGCTTCATTTAAGAATGCAACGACATTGCGAAAACGGTGAAAAAATAGCCCGTTTTTTGAGTAGCCATCCAAAAATTGATAAGGTTTATTGGCCGGGTTTAGCAGATCACCCTAATCACGGGATTGCCAAAACTCAGATGTACGGATTTGGCGGGATGATATCATTTACCTTGAAAGGAAATAGATTAAACGATGCTTTAAAAGTGGTTGAAAACGTAAAATTATTCGCATTGGCAGAATCATTAGGTGGAGTGGAATCACTGATTGGCCATCCGGCAACCATGACCCATGCTTCAATTCCGAAAGACAAAAGGGAAGCTACAGGAGTGGTTGATTCGCTAATACGTTTAAGTGTCGGTGTTGAAGATGCTGACGATCTCGTTGTGGATTTAGCTGAAGCATTGGAGGTCATTTGATAATCGATAAGATTCCTATTATAATACCTAGATTGTGTCAATCTTTACATATTCGCATTAAATAAAAATTATCTTTACAAAAAATCCAAAATTATTATGAGAGCATTTTATTTATTATTATTTACTATTTTATTATTTACTACGACTAGAGTATGGTCGCAATCCTCTGAAGAAATTAGTCCATGTGGGATGAACCAAATGACGGATAAGTATTTTGAAGAACATCCCGAAATGAAATCGGTTATTGAAGCAAACCGAAATGAACTTGAAAATTTTACGCAACAATATATTGCATCTAAAAGCGTGGATGAAGATACCCTTTTTATTCCTGTGGTTTTTCATGTGATACATATGAATGGTCCGGAAAACGTATCAAGAGAACTGCTATATCAAACAATTGAACGAATTAACATTGATTATATGGCATTAAATTCTAACATTGATCAAATTGATCCGGATTTTCAGGATTTAATACCAGAAACATTTATACAATTTAAATTGGCTACCAAAGATCCCGATGGTAATTGTACCAGTGGGATTACCCGTACATTTTCAGGTGAAACTAACGGTGGAAACCAACCTAATTTAGGGTTGTTAATCCAATGGCCAAGAAACAGATATATGAACATTTATGTTGTTAGAGACATAGGGGATGCCTCTAGTGGAGGTATTATCGCCGGTTATACTTATCGACCTCCCTTTTTAAATAACAATCCAATTTATGATGGTATCGTATTAAATTATCAATTTCTGGGTTTAAACACAGCTACCCTGACTCACGAAATTGGACACTGGTTCAACTTATTACATGTTTGGGGGAATTCAAATAACCCTACCTTACCAAATAATTGCAATGAAGATGACTTTGTAGCTGATACTCCGTTATGCATTGGGGATCAGTTTACTTGTAACTTGGCTTCTGAGTCATGTGGTTCACATGATAACGTACAAAATTATATGAATTACAGCAGTTGTAGTGCAGAAAACTTTACCCAGGGACAAAGCGATCGTATGCGGTCTACATTAAATTCGAGTGTGGCACAAAGAAATAATTTGTGGACAGCTTCTAACCTGGCATTGACTGGGCTTGATGTCGTCCCTTCGCTTTGCAATGCTGAATTCTATGTTGAAAAAGAATTATATTGTAACGATGAAGAAATTCAATTCTTTGATGATTCTTACAATGGTGAAGTTACGTCATGGGAATGGACATTTGAAGGCGGTACACCTGCTACAAGCGATGAAAAAAATCCGTTAGTTACATTTACCGATGGAGGTTATCATAATGTATCATTAACCGTTTCGGATGGCGAAAATGAATTTACAACTGTTAAGACAGATTTTATTAATGTTTTACCTGCTGGTGCTTCTATACCCTATTCTGAAGTGTTTGAGGAGGTTTCTCAAATACCCAACGATGATTGGTTTGTTTTATCAGGCAATGATACACGATGGGAAATAACTACAGAAGCTGCAGCTGTAGGCGCTAAATCTGTTTATTTGCACAACCGTGTCCAAACCGATGGTGAAAAAGATGAATTGATAAGCTCAACTGTGGACCTAAGTGGCATAACCGAAGCCCAATTTACATTTAAGTTTGCTTTCGCTAAAAAGACAGATAACGATAATGATAAATTGCAAGTTTTAGCTACATTTAACTGCGGTGATAAGTGGAATGTTAGAAAAACATTAAAAGCCAATACCGGCTCATTGGTAACTGGTCCAAACCAATTTTCTGAGTTTGTACCTACTACAGATGAATGGGGAGAAGTAACTGTTCCTATAAGCAGCTTATATTATATTGATAACTTCCGTTATAAATTTGTATTTACAAATGGGGGTGGTAACAATGTTTATATTGATGATATAAAAATAATTGACCCTACCGTTACTGGAATTAATGAAGTTAACAAGGCGGTATTAAACTACCAGGTATATCCTAATCCTGTTAGCAACCAGCTAAATATTGAGTTTAATTTATTAGAGAAAACCAATATTCTGGGTGAAATTTTTGACATTAGCGGACGAAAAGTTAAAACGCTTTTTAGCAACGACTATAGCCTGGGAACACATCGATTAAATTTCGATACTTCTGAATTAAATTCCGGAGTTTACTTTGTGAAAATTACCCTCGAAGGTGAATCGTTTACCGAAAGGGTGATTAAGAATTAAGAAAATTAATTTTATTGTTTTATGAATTAAAAACGCCCCGAAAACGGGGCGTTTTTTTTTATACTTAAGAGTTCAGGGTAGTTTTGATTATTGAATAAGTATCCTGCTGCAAAATAACTGACTAAAAAAAAATGATTCCCGATCCCCAAGCAGTCACCAGGTGGCTTTGAGCCACCCGGTAACTCGGTTCAGTTCATTTTCCTTTCTCTCCAGCTCCGAAGGGTTTGTAAGCCTTCGGATTTTCCCTTTTTAGTTTCAGATAGCATGGTTCCGATGGATATCGGATAAAAACCGCACCTTATTTTTAACCTGTTTCCTAAAAAAATATTTGGTTTGTGAGGCGAGTTGGAAAAGCAAAAAGAGATTATATTTGGTGTGAGAACTATAGCACGGATTAAAACCTTAAATCCGCGCGAGCAGGTTTTATTTTGGAGATAATGAAAAAGAATTTTATAGTTATACTCATAGTTTTTTTTGGAATTCATGTGAATGCTCAAAATAAAAATTTACGAGGAGTTAAGCCATCTTCATATTTTTCATATGCAGTTGGGGAAATAATATTTTTTCCTTACTCAGAATTTGAAAACAGACCAGATTCTGTTCTTGACTTTTGCGAAACATTCGCACGATTATATTTTTTAAACGGGTTACAATTATCAGAAGAGACTTTTTGCAATATTGGTTTAAAGTCTAAAGATGTAATAAAAGGTGAGGGAAAATATAGTTTTAACTACCAGGAAGGGGATACCTCTAAATGTATTAAGAATGCCAAAATGAGTGTTACATCTATTCTTCCCATTCTACTTAATGGAATAGAATTGGGTAAATCGGATCATGTACCTAAAATAAGCCAAATAAATTCTAATGACATAGTTACTGTTATTCGTAAATCTTCATTGTTTAGAAAGACTAAGATAGAAATTATTACTAAGTAATTAAAAGCCTCGGTTCTTCCGGGGCTTTTAATTTTGCATAAGCTTACCCTGCTCTGATATCACCCCAAGCAGCTTGACATTTTATAGATGTTCTTCTCGATTTATCGGGTTAGAACATCTTAATGGCAAGCGGATAATAATCTATTTTTTTATCCAAAAACTGATTCGATTTTTATTATTCCTTTTTTTAGCTGAATAATCTTTTGCACTGCTGTATGAATACTCTTCAGGATAATGAACTATTCCTTCTTTAACCGGATTGTTGTGAATATAATTTAGTTTTTTGCCGGATTGTTTTTAATTTGAATCAATTAATCGGATGATTATCATTGAGCCAAAGTTGATAGATTTGTTTATTGCTATTTGCTTCATCGGCTTTTTTTATTTCATTTAATAACCATTTACCCCGGTTCTTCTTTAATCAATTTCACAACTGATTTGGCAATATGATTTTTCATGTCACGTGGTATCCCTGACATTTTATAGCCTTCTTCTGCCCTTGCTATAAAATGAAAATGATTGCTCATTAATACCAACCATAAACAACTAAACCTTTGTTGATGTTGATTACAAATATACCCAGTTGCCATAAAGATTTTCTAAGTGGCTTTGCCACTTGAAAAACTATAATATGTCAACTTGCTTTCATGATTTATTAAATAAACACACGCAGGTTGACATTTGAGCAAAGCGGTAATTAATGGCAAACCGGTTTTTAAGAACAAGTTTACAATAGATTGCAAAGCATTTTGTTGGTCTATTTGTTAACCGCAAGTAAGCAGTCACCGAATAGTGGAGCCTGTCCTGAGCACTTCGCCAGGCCTGTACTGAGCTTGTCGAAGTGCTCTGTACAGGCTTGCCGAAGGAAGCCATCCGGTGACTTGGTACTATTCTATTTACCCTTCTTTTTTCCCTTATCCTCTTTTCCGCCCCCTTTTCCAAAACTACGGATTGTCCTGATCAAACCACTTTCAGCGGTTTCCAATAAACCTGCAGCCAGGCTATACCAAACATATCGGAAAACAGGTTTGTCAGGTTCGCGAACAAAAGTGGCTGAGCCAACAACATAATTTCCTTTTCCCGGTAGGTTCTTTTCCTTTATAAGTCCGTTAACAATTATGCCTGCCATAAAATCCGAATTAAGTTTCTCTTTTTTGTCAACGGTTGCCAACGACATGGTATCTACATTAGTTTTAACGCCATGTTGTCCTTTATAAAAGGTTACTTTTAGCTTTTCATAGTCGAACCATACAGAACCCTTCGCTTGTTTCTCGTTAAAATCTATATTGAATTTTGCACGGTTCATCCTGCCAGATTTTATCGACATATTAAACAAATCCGCAATCAAAGTATCTGCAACTATCATGTCCATTGTATCTACGGTGCCCGATAAATTAAAATATTTGTTGGGGTCAGTTAGGCTAATTTTTCCATTAATCTTTGCTTTTCCTTTACCCCACAACGTTGTTTTTAAATCAATCAGGGTTTCCTTCCTTTTTTCTATAATTTTTGGGTCGTTGCTAATATTTCGTATTGTACCGTTTATATCGTTAAAAATCAAATAGCCGCTCCGGGCAGGTGTGTTTTCCTGCATGTAAATCGTCGCCAGGCTATTCTTAATAGTTACTGTATCAATGGTGTAAGAAACGGAAGGTGCTTTTATCATATCCACAAATACAGGTTTAATATCGGGATTGATCTCAAGCTTATAATCAAATTTAAAAAGAAATTTAGTCCCTTCTATATCCACACTTCTGATATGTGGATTTGTATTTACAATATCATTTAAATTAAAAGAAACCTGCACCTTTGGCACATAAATATCGAACCAGGGCTTACGGTATTTCTCACCTCTATACAATTCAACCAAATTTTTTGTGTTTTTCACCTTGAGATTATTAATGGTTAACCTTTCTTTTTTAAGTTCGTATTTAACACTGCTAACAGTCATAAAAAATTCAGGGTTATTTACCCGGCTTATTTCTTTGGCTTCAAGCACAAGGTTTTTTACAGAAAAAGGCATTATTGTTTCCCCATTATTTTTATAAAATCGTATTCCACTTACATTTAAATTCCCATTTCTGACAGCGGAATGTGCCTTGCTATCATCATCAACAAACCACGAAAACCTGGCATATTTAATTTTAAAATTATCGAGAATCAAAATCGGATCATTGGCATAAGAAGCAAAAACAGGTTTGTTTTCAAAAGGCTTTTTTTCTTTATCTTTCGTATGGGTTTTTAATTCTATTACCGGTTTATTTAATTCGACTGAAGAAATTTTTAATACGGGTTTAGTGTCATTTCCATTTCTGCTAAAATCAGCCTTAACCTTAGGTATTTTAGCTGATAATAAATCCGGATGTGCTTTTCTGTCTCCCAATTCAAAATTGGTAATCTCCAGGTTTTTAATTGAAAGGTTTCCGTTAATCTTTTTATTCCTTTTTTTGAGGGTCAGATTAAGCTCTTCCAGTTTTCCTTTCTTGAAATCTTTGTATATAAACGGTTTAAACCTGTTGTTTAATTCTTTTAACGATACATTGCTTAAAGCCAAAGTCAAATCGACTTTATCTTTTCCGGTACGTTGATCAAATACGGCAGCAATATTAATATGGGTCTGGCCATAAGCCAACCCTATTAAATCAAGTTTTAAATCGGGATTCCTTTTTAGTTGTTGTAAATCATTGGTGATATTTGAAATCCGGCAATTAATTCTATTTGCCAGCAATACTTTGTGCTCTTTATTGTTTTTAGTTCTTATTGAATATTTAATATCCGCCCGGTCAAATACAATTTTATCGATAATAAACGAGGTTTTAGTGTTTGGTTGCTGCGTGTTTTTATCTTTTTTGTTTTTAGTTTTTCGATCATCCGGATCGTCAACATAGGTGATGATAGGGTTTTGGATTTTCACTTTAGAAATGTGATAATCTTGATCAATAATTTTAAGAATGTCAAAATCAACCGATATTTTTTCAATATACATTCCCACCCAGAATTTGTCCTTTATTTTTCGCGATAAAAAATCAAATTTCGAACCGTGGCTCTTATACCGGATACCCTTTAGTGCTAACTGCCCCTTTTGCTTGCTATATTCAATCTCATTTAATTCAAAGAAATTTTGTGTCTTATTATTAAAATACACCTTTTTTAAACCAAAAGACAAATGCCCCGGTTTGTAGGTCATTGTGCCATCTCTATTCGAACTAACTCGAATAAATTTTGACTTTATCCATCCTTCGTTTATACTTAAAAGAGCTATACTATCCCGACTGTTTTTATAAACACTTACCGATAAGTTGTCCAGGTTGAAATGGTTGATCTGATAGGTTTTAAAAAGGACATCCGATGTTTCAATTTTTACTTTTTCGGGTTTTATATCATGACCACTATCTATGTTAATCCAGGATAAATCCGGTTTTCGTAGTAAAAGCGTATCAACGATAAGTTTCCCTTGTTTTCCAAGCTTACGATTAAACGCAGCTTTTAGTTTTAATCCATCCAGGCTAGCCCTTAAATCCTTTATTTTATCCGGAAGAATCAATCGTTTGGTATTAACCCGGATATCTCGAACATCGAGATTTAAATTTCCCTGAAGATTACCATCCCTTAATAAAAAATCGAAATAAAAATCATCTACGTATCCCGATTGGAGATTAATATCGATTCTTTTCTCAATCATGCTTTCGATTTTGGTATAGGATAAATCGCTCATACTAACCCTTCCTTCGAGCCGGTCCGAAGCACTGTCAACCGCAAGTTTCAAATCGATATCAACCGGTACATTATCCCACAACGTAGAATTAAGGTTAATACTCAATTCAGGTTGGGTTTTTTGATAAACCGTATCTGAACTAAAATACAGCACATCGATTTTAAGATCTTTCAAATTAAAAGTCTCTTCTTCTTTTATCTCCTTATCTTTTAAAACAAGATTTACAACAGAAGGCAATAGCCTGATGGTATCGATTGTTAGTGGAAAATTGATCTTATCCAGCAATTTTCCATAAGAAAATTTCGCCTGATCCTTTTCCGGTAAAGTGTTGTCCTGATATAAATCCAATGCTACGTGCCCTATTTCAAATAATTCAAGATGAATTTTCTTATCTAAGATCTGGGTTAACGGAATTTTGGATTTTATTTCGAATATGTTCAGTTTGATCCAGGGTGTTTTAAATTCTACTGCCTTTTTAAATTCTACTAAAGAACTTGAGTTTTCAAACTGCACATTTTTTATCATCAAAACCTCATTGGCGCTTTGGTACGAAAGCTCTCCAATTTTTAATAAATGATCGTTAACCTTGTTAAAATCAATGCCCGATAAATCAAAACCAAAGTCTTTGTATTCAAAGTTTGAAGTGCCGGAGGTCGAATCAAGATTTAATACAACTGATTTTACATTAAAATTAAAATCTGAAATATTTACGATATTAGACTTGACAATACTGTCCATTTTGTTCAGGTTCAGTACCCCATTTGCAATCGTGATTTCATCGACCAATATTTTATCAAACAATTTACTTCCGAATTTTTTTCTTTTCTTGGATTTTTGTTTCAACGTATCCGACGATAGATTAAATATAAGATTAGGCTCGTCCAATAAAATCTCTTTAACTTTCAGAACTCTATCATTCAACACATCGGTATAATCGTAAAGCTTTAGCACCAGTTTATTTAAATTAAGTTCAAAATCTAGGGCCTCGTTCCCATCCTCGGGTTTAAGTGCTTTTATATAAACATCTTCGAATGTGATCCGTTTTAATAGAAAACCAGATTTAACCTCTCCCACCTGAATCTTAAAATTGTCTTTGTGTTTTTCGACCAATGTTTTTAATTCGCGATTGACAAATTCTTCGATAATATTATCTACATATAAACCGGCAGCAACAATTAAAGCCACAAAAAAAACGGCTATGCCAATAAATATCTTAGTTCTACGCTTCATTTGCTAATGAATCTTTTATAAAATCGATACTCATTTTAACCGCCTTAACAATCCCATCCGGCAGCTCGTCTTTATCCCAGGGATGTTTTGATCCAAATGAATGATCAGCACCGGAAATAATTTCCAATTGGCTATTATCGGCCCATTCGCGCAACAGTTTTGCTGCGCTTAATTCTACGGTTTCGTCATTATCGCCATGTACAATTAAAACCGGGATTTTTAACTGTTCAATTGCCTTTTGAATATCGAACCGGTCTCTTTGGCTATTAAAATCTTCATAGAACTGAAAGTAATGCGGCATATCCTGATTTGTCCGGGCATTTTTTATATAGGCAACACCTTGTTTTCTCCATCCTTCGAGTTCTTCACCTTTGGGCATCCGCAAACCGGTACTTTCAATTGCCGCCCAGGTAATTAGTTTTTTAACTTTGGACTGTTCTCCCGCTGTTAAAATAGCCATTCCGCCTCCCCTGCTATGCCCGATAATGC
>Ga0164313_10006086_pt1 | contig 10657 bp, 8 predicted proteins | sample GuaBasSedimGuay4_FD_113735 | JGI IMG/M metagenome (GOLD analysis project Ga0164313, IMG submission 113735) | Subseafloor sediment microbial communities from Guaymas Basin, Gulf of California, Mexico - Guay4, Core 4569-4, 0-3 cm | ecosystem: Environmental > Aquatic > Marine > Hydrothermal vents >...
ACAGAATGATATTTTGCCTGCTGCTGGCATTCAAAACATTATTTCACAGACCTGAGGGCTGTTCAAAACCGGATTTTTTGCACCCTGTGTAAAATGGCCCTGAACTAAACTCAACTTAAGAGGACGCATAGTGACGAAACGATTTAAAACAGTTAAGCGACAAGGGAAAAACGAACATTGGGAAGATCTTTTAGTGAGTGCACCGGTTTCCCTTGAAGTGGGAGACTATTCCGGCTGCAAAGAGTGGATAGATGGCTTGCGCGCCAGCGGGGTGGAAGACCTTGAGGCCTATTTTAAAGAAAACCCGCAGGTTGTCAGAGAAGGCATCACTTACATGGCTGAAGAGTTTCTTCTGCACAATGAAGAGTTCTTGAATATGTATGAATCCAATTCCATGGAGGAGTTCAAAGAAATTACCTACAGAATTGATCCGAGAACGGATAGAAGCATCTATACTGATGACTTTGTCGGTAGTTTTGAGCAGATGTTTCTTGCGTTCGCAAGAGGAGAAACCCGTTGTTCATGTTTCACGGATGAAGCGACTGTCGATAAAGACAGGAACTATCGTCCTTTCCGGGCCGAGGTATGTTGGAATATCGTTCGGGGTTATGAGGATACCTGGGAACGAGTAATCGTTTCTGTTATCCCGGTTGACAGACTGAACGAGGCCAAGCGCCCCGATGCTGTTTCGAGTACATAAGTAATTCACTGCCCGCATTCCTCACAGCGGGTTCTGATCGGGAGTGAAGGATCGTCTTCCTGGACGATTCTTCATCCCCAAACCGTAGTGGACGTCGTGGTTGTGAAACGGGTCAATAGATGACGAATTCGAAGTCGAGTGGTTCGATGACGGACAAGATCAACAGATCGGCAGTGTACGTGAGCATCGTGCTGTCGAGCCTCCTCGTGGCTACTTCGATTGACATCCTCGCACCCAGCCTCCCGTACCTGCCTGACGCCTTCGGCACGACGATCGCCAGGGTGCAGATGTCGTTCGCCTTTTCGACGATCACCTTCGCTGCGGCGACCCTTCTGCATGGCCCGATCTCCGAGAGATTCGGACTGCGACGGGTGTTCCTGTGGGCAATGGTGACGTTTGGAATTGCATCGGCCCTGGCGGGACTGTCGCAATCGATCGAAGCATTCATCGCGTCACAGATTCTTGAGGCGATCGCGACCTCGGCCCAAAGCGTCGTCACGTTCGCGATGATCATGGTGCTGTTCGACGACAAGGAGCAGGTGCGGATGCTCGCGCTCTTGGGTATGATGCAGGCCGCCGCTCCGGCGCTCGCACCGATCCTGGGCAGCTACATCCTCGTCTCGTTCGGCTGGCAGGCGAACTTCTTCCTCATCTCTGCTGTGGCGCTGTCCACTTCGATCTTCATCTGGCTGTATCTCGACGAGTGCGGATCCGTGGACGGCGCGGCTCTGACGCCTCGACGCGTTGCAGCCGAATACCTGAAGCTGCTCTCGAACTGGACCTTTGTTCGCTTCGCCGTGCTCTGCGGCATGACCATCGCGTTCGCATTCGCGTTCCTGACGACGGGTCCGTTCATCCTGCACGACGTCTACGGGCTGCCGCCCCAGGCCTTCGGTTACTTCCAGATCATCACGGTCCTGGCCTATGCGGCCGGAGCCTTCCTCGCAGGGAAGCTCGTCGCGACCTACTCCAGGGAGCTGATCCTGAGGGCGGCCGTGGCGTGCGTGGTCGCCGGGGGCAGCCTCCTCAGCTTCGTGATCCTCTCGGGTCTCGATTTTCCACTCATCCTATTCGCCGCCATGTCGATCATCAGGCTGGGCGAAGCTGGCATCTTTCCGACCACCACCTCATTGGCGATGGAGGCTGCCACGGCAAGTCCGGGCCCGTCCGCCTCGATGTTGTATACGCTGGTCGGCGGCATTGCAGCTATGGGGCCAGTCTGTGTCAGCCTGCTGCAGAGTGAGTGGGGCGCGATGTATTCGCTGGCGGGAACCGCCGCGATCCTCACCGTGCTGATCGGCTGCGTGTTCGCGCTCAAGCCACGCGAGAGGGTAGGAGCACACTAGCCTCAGCCAATGGCTAACAGCTCATGCAGGTGCGATCATGCCTTTAACCATGAGCAAAAAATACGATCCAATCAGCGGGAAAGTCATTCCCGTTTTTTTCCACTATGCGATTCCGTCGGTGATCGGTATGCTGGCGGCCACCTCGGCAGGTGTAATTGACGGTATTTTCATCGGAAACTTTGTCGGCGCCACTGCCCTGGCCGCGATCAACATCAGCATGCCTGCCTTCGCACTGTTTCCTGCGGTGGTGTTTATGCTGGCCGTTGGCGGCTCAGTCATGTGTGGCAAGCTTATCGGTGAAGGCAACCTGCGGGCAGCCTCGTTTGTTTTCAGCAAAACGGTTTATGCCACCCTGGTAGTAACCTTGTTGATTAGCGTTTGCTTTCTCTTGTTCCTGGATCAACTCGTTTCCATGCTCGGCGCCAATGAAGATTTGCATGGTCTGGTTACAGACTATATGCGGATTATTGTTTTTGCTGCACCGTTGCTGATTCTTGGGCTGACACTGGATTATTTTGTCCGCATCGACGGGCGGCCAATACTGGCATCCGTTGCGCTGATCGCCTTCGCAATAATTAACATCAGCCTGGATTACCTGTTTATCGTACGACTGGGCTGGGGCATCAAGGGCGCCGCCTGGGCTACGGCACTTGCTGAAGGTTGCATATTTTTCATTTTGCTCAGCCATTGGTTCAGTGCCCGTTGTGCGCTGCAACGTATTCCTTTTCTCGAATGTCACCGTGATGGCTGGAAAGATGTTCTCAAAGCGGCCTATAACGGAGTTTCGGAATTCGCCAACGAGATGTCGATTGGGTTGATTACCTTGCTGTTCAATTGGGTAATGATTACCCGGATGGGTGTGGAGGGTGTCGCGGCATTCACGATTATCAGCTACATGCTATATATCGGGCTCGAGGCCTGCTACGGCATCAGCGAATCATTGCAACCCACAGTAAGCAAGAATCTCGGCGCAAAGCAGCCACAGCGTATCAAGCTGTTCACGCTGACAGCAGTGCTGTCCTGTTTCACCATCGGCATGTTGGTTAGCGGTCTATTTTTATTTATCCCTGAGACCATAATTTCCCTGTTTCTGCGTGAAGGGGAAAACCGTACCGTTGAAATCGCGCTCACTTTTATCGCCCTGTTTTGGCCAGCCTTCCTGTTTAACGGCATGAACATTACCTTGTCCTCTTATTTCACCGCGCTGCATAAACCGCTACAGTCGGCAACAATTGCGTTGTCGAGAAGCTTGGTATTACCGGTGTTGGGGCTGGCGTTCCTGCCACTTTGGTTTGGTGATGGCGGTGTATTTCTGGCCATACCGGTGGCCGAGGCCGCGACTTTTATTCTGGCCGTGGTGCTGGTCAATAAAAACCGCCCTGATAGTTTGATGAAGGATTGAATCTCCTATTCCTACAAGGTCGATCGGTGTAGCGTCAATAGATCCAGTAGCCGAAGACCAGCCCCACCGTTCTGGGTGTCGACACCAGCGCGTTCGCTCCTATGCCGAAAAATTCGACTGAATCCGCCGACAGGAGACCACGCTCATCCGCGATATTGTCGATGAATGCGCGGACATACCACTTGTCACGGTTTAGCGTCAGGCTGGCGTCCCACAGCCAGAAGCTATCCACGCGAACACTGGTGACATCGAGAGAGGACTCTGCCGCGCCGCGATAGGAACCGTTCACCCCCCAGACCAGATCCATGCCGTTCGATAGCGGCTGAGTGTAAAGCGCGCCGGCATACAGAGTGTTCTTCGGCACACCGGGGAGCTCAGAACCTGGCTCGACGTCATAGAATATCTGGCCGCTTTCGATGAGGTCGGGCAGATTATCCGCGAGTGTGCGGAGTTTGGCATCGATATAGCTGTAACCGATGTTCAGATCGAGATTGTCCATCGGTCGCCCCCAGAGTTCTAACTCGACTCCTTTGGTTCTGGCATCGCCTGCATTGAACGCGCAGAGATAGGCGGCTGGCGTGCAGGCGGAGTTCACTTGCATTTTGTCCCAGTCGATAGTGTAGGCAGCGGCCGAATAACGCCAACGTTCTGCGAACTCGCCTTTTATGCCGATCTCAAAATTCTTGGTCTTGTCCGGATCATACTGAAACAGAGCGGGGTCCGTCGGTATGAAACCGAACGCGTATTCCGGCAGGGCGTTAGCACCGCCGCGCCGGAATCCTTCCGCCCACGTGGCATACACCATCGTATAGTCATTGATGTCGAAGGAGGTGTTGAACTTGAAGATGACGTCGTCCCCCTGGTTGCTGCTTGTCACACTGATTCCGGTATCCGGGATGAACATCTCGCCGGTCACGGTGTTGTTTGTGAATTTCTGATCGAACCAGCGAGCACCGCCCGTGATCTGCCAGCGGTCGCTGATATGCCAGGTCAGTTCACCAAATACCGCCGTTTCTTTGAACTTGGTAAACTGATTAACCACAAACATTAAATCCTTTTCCACCGGTATCGGCCCGTTGGGATCGAACTCGGGCAGGCCGTACAGAGTGCCGAACCCGCAGGGATCGCCACCGAACGTATCGGTCGTAATGAAACAGGAAGTCGCGTAGTCGTCATATCCCCAGAACCACTGATCCTCGAGTTGCTCTCTGTCCTGGTCCATGTGGTAGACGCCGATCAGCCAGTCGAGGGATCCTTCAAGGTTGGAGGCAAGGCGGGCTTCGAAGACCGTTCCCTTGTCAGTGAACTCCTGGACGGCCTCGAGCAAGGGCCGCGGGCTGCTGCCGTAAAACTCGGTATAGAAGTCTAATTCATCAAAACCACCCGTGATGTCACGCTGGCCGTTGCCTTTGGTTTTGTAATGCGATGCCGATGCTGTCAGGATGGCAAAGTCCATTTCCCACATGATCTCTAGCGCGGTGAGGTTGACATCCCGCTCGAAGGGCTCGTCTATAAGCGTTGCATTCTTCACGGAGTCGTAGCCAAAGGCAAAAGGGGAATTGAACTGTGGTCCGCCGCTTTTATCGTCCTGGTAATGGTAGGATAGCAGGGCTTCGAAGCGTTCCGTGGGTTGCCACAGCAATGCGACGCGGAAGGCCTTCGTCTTGGCGTCATTTACGTCCTCCTTGCTCTCGTACACGGGCTGGCCAACGAAGAAATTGGCGGCGTCGCCGATTGGATCAGTGGATCCGTTATCGAGGTCCGGAGTATTGTCGCTTCTGAGTACATACTGTGCCGGCTTGTCGATGAAGCCAGCAGAGTTCTCGTAGCCCGCGTAGGCACGGACTGCGAACTGATCGCCAAGCGGGAAGTTGACCACGACATCCGCTTCGTAGTTCATGTCGCCGGCATGCGCGGTCTGCCCGATACCGCCCCTGAAATCCGCACTGTAACCATCGAGGTCCGGCTTGTTGTATAGGTACCTCACCGAACCACCCAGCGAACTCGCACCATAGAGCGTGCCCTGTGGACCGCGCAATACCTCGATGCGCTCAATGTCCCTCAGTCGCAGATTGACGAATATCGGCGTCTCGTTGATATAGGTGGAGACGACGGGCGCTGTCTGCGAAAGACCGGAGATGCGTATTACATCCTCGGCGTTGATGCCGCGCAGCACCAGGTTGGTGTTGCTGATGCTACTCCGCGGGCCGAGATCGAAGAACTCCGCACCGGGTATCACCCGGAACAGTTCCGCTGTGTCGGTAATGCCTTGTCTCTCAAGGTCATCACCGAGTATCGCCGAGATGTTGTATGGCACTTCCTGCACCGTCTGTGCGCGGCGCGTAGCGGTGACAATTACCTCCTCCAACACAGTCCCATAGTTGTCATCCTGCGCGACCACCTTATCGGTGTCATCCTGAGCGACAGCCAGGCCGCTAATGGCACAGTATATTGCTGTTGCTAGTGTGCTTTTCAGAAAGTAACCCTGCATAGCTCATTCTCCAACAATTGAAATGCGGTTGGTGATAGGTTATTGATACAGTCTGCAGCATTTATAAAAAATCCGGTTTTGAACAGCCCTAAGGTCTGTGAAATAATGTTTTGAATGCCAGCAGCAGGCAAAATATCATTTTGTTTGCATCGAAAAAGCCACTGAACCTTATCGTATCAATCGCAAGATCCTGACCACCGTCCACGTTCAGGCCATTTCAAGAAAAAAGTTTCGCAATCCGTATAAATTCAAAATTTTTCACCACCCAATCACCTGACAGAAAAATCATAATTTCCGGCAACCCATCATAATGGTGGCACCTTAGTTCGGGAGTTAATAATGCCAAGGTTTCTGCGCATCCACGAAGGGCACGATCCGAGTTGCTTACGACTGGATGAGTTACCGTTACGGGATCCCATCGCCGATGAAGTTCGCATCAGGGTGCAGGCATTCGGGATGAACTATGGTGATCTTGATTTAATGGAGGACAACTATCCGTTCACCCTCGACAGGCCATCCCTGTTTGGCGACGAGGCTGCGGGCGTCGTTGATGCCCTGGGACCCGAAGCCACGGATTTCGCAATTGGTGATCGCGTCGACACCCTGCCCTGGGCAAACAAGGGTTACGGCGTCAACGGCGAGTACGCCTTCATCCCTCAGGACTATGTATCCAGAAGACCGGAAAACATGTCGCCTGAACAAGGGGCTGCAATCTGGGTTCAGTATCTCACGGCCTACTATGCTTTATATACGGCCGCCAATATTCAGGCTGATGATTTTGTACTGAACTGCGCGGCCAGCAGCAGTGCAGGTATCGGTGCAACCCAACTGGCCAAACTTGCCGGTGCAACCGTAATCGGTACCAGCAGAACTTTTGCTAACAAGGGCTTTCTCCTGGAAACCGGTTGCGATCACGTGATTGCGACACAGGATGAAGATGTGAGCGCCCGTATTCTTGAAATTACAGATGGCAAAGGTGCGCGGATTATTTACGATCCGGTTGGCGGCCCATTAACCGAACAATATGCCAATGGGCTCTCCCTCAACGCCATCATATTTTTGTACGGCAGCATGGCTGATCAACCAACAGTGGTTCCGATAAACGAGATGATCCAGCAAAGCGCGATTTTAATACCGCATTCAGTGTATCAGTACATCGACGACCCTGAGCTGAGAAAGAAAGCCGTTGATTTTGTTCATGATGCATTGGTTTCCGGGCAACTGGTACCGCTGATCGACCGGGTTTTCGATCTCGATAACTACCGGGATGCATTTGAATACCAGGTCGAAGCGAAAGCCCGGCGTGGAAAGCTGGTTATTCGTGTTCAGCCGTAGGGGAGACAATGACGTGGTGGATACAACGAGACTGGAAACACTCGAAGATTGTGAGGATTTCATCAACGGCTCACTTTGGTTGGGAACCGGTGGGGGCGGTACATATGAGATTGCCATGGAGATGCTCAGCAATGCGCTGCAGGCCGGTCTGGCACTGGAATGGGTCGATATTGACAGCGTTGAAGACGATGTCTGGACAGCCACATTCAGCATACATGGTTCCCTCGCACCCAAATCACAGGAGACGCTGGATGAAATCGAACGTATGGGCCTGGTTGATAAACTGGGTGACTCCTGCGTTATCGAGGCTATCAAGGAACTCGAAACATTCATAGGACACAAATTCGGTTGCCTCATCCCCTCCGAGATGGGGCCCGAAGCTGCCGCACAACCACTGGTAATCGGGGCGCAGATGGGTCTGACGGTGGTAGATGGCGACTACATCGGTCGAGGTGTTCCGGAAGAGACACAGTCGACCTATAGCCTGTACGGCAAACAAAGTGATTTTTTTACCAGTGTGGACAGGTGGGGAAACATTACCATCGTCAAACACGCGGTCAATCCACAGGCACTGGAACGAATTGCCAAGATGCTGGCGGTGGCGGCCCATGGTGAGACCGCAGTTGCTACCACCCCGTTGGTCGCTCGCGAGGTGAAAGAAATCCTCATCCGGGGCACCTATAGCAAGTGCCTGGAAATTGGCCGGGCGCTGCGTTCTGCACGCTCCAGCGGAAGTGATCCGGTTGATGCGGGGCTGCATGCTTCTGGAGGATGGCGTTTGTTCGAAGGCCAGGTCCTGGAAGTTGAGGCTGGTACAGTGAATGGATACTGGGTCGGCTCGGTGAAAATTGAAGGTACGGGAAAACATACCGGACAAAACCTGGATGTCTGGTTTAAAAACGAAAACCTGGTCTCCTGGCTGGATGGCAAGCCCTGGGTCTGTAGTCCTGACCTGCTGACTCTGCTCTTCCCGGATGGCCGCGGCATCTATAACACGGATTTCCAGGTGGGTCAGAATCTGGTCGCTATCGGTATGAAAGGTGTCGAAGGTTTTAGAACCGAACAGGGTTTGAAACTGGCCAGCCCACGATATTTTGGTTTCGATATCGACTATGCCCCCATCGAGGAGATGATGGCATAAAACATGGAGATTCTCTGGCTATGAATCATCACTTGAAACATGATCTGATCAATGCTGAAGCCCGGCTTGGGGCGCATAATTACAAACCACTGGATGTGGTGCTGTGTCGTGGCGAGGGAGTCTGGGTATGGGATACCGATGGCAAGCGCTACCTGGACTGCCTGTCTGCTTACTCGGCCGTCAACCAGGGTCACTGCCATCCACGCATATACAAGGCGATGGTCGAGCAAGCCAAAAAACTGACACTGACATCCAGGGCTTTCCATAGCGACCAGTTAGCGCCCTTTTACGAAGATCTCTGCGCCCTGACCAACTCCAGCAAGGTATTGCCCATGAACTCCGGGGCTGAAGCAGTAGAAAGTGCGGTCAAGGCGGTACGTAAATGGGGCTATCAGATCAAGGGTGTTCCCGAAAACAAAGCCGAGATCATTGTCTGTTCAAACAATTTCCATGGACGTACATTGAGCATCGTGAGTTTCAGTACCGATCCTGTCGCACGTGCTGATTTCGGCCCTTTTACACCAGGGTTCGTTGTCGTCCCATTCGGTGATGCAGTTGCCATCGAGCAGGCCGTTTCAGACAATACGGTGGCGGTGCTGATAGAACCGATCCAGGGTGAGGCAGGCGTTATCATCCCTCCTGATGGTTATCTCAGGCGCGTCAGGGCAATATGCACGCAGCACAATATCACCCTGATCCTCGATGAAATTCAAACGGGCCTGGGGCGTGCCGGGAAACTTCTTGCCGAGGAACATGAAGGTATTGAAGCGGATGTCACCCTGGTCGGCAAAGCCCTGTCAGGTGGTTTTTACCCGGTCTCAGCGGTGTTATCCAACACCGATGTACTCGGCGTACTAAAGCCAGGCGAACACGGCAGTACCTTCGGCGGCAACCCGCTCGCATGTGCCATTGCGCGGGAAGCATTAAATGTTCTGGTCGAGGAAGGCCTGGTGGAAAATTCCGCTGTGGTGGGCGAATACTTCAAGTCACAATTAGAGGCGCTCGACAGCGTGTTTATTCACGAAGTTCGAGGTAAAGGACTGATGATAGCCGTGGAATTGACAAGTGAAGCAGGCGGTGCCCGACAGTACTGCGAAGCACTTAAAACCCTGGGAATTCTTTGCAAGGAAACCCACGACCACATCATTCGTTTTTCACCACCACTGGTGCTGACGAACGAACAAGTGGACTGGGCAATGGAGTGCATTGCGCAGGTTTTATAGAGGAAAAGAGATGTCACGTATTCCCAGTTTTACCACCATCAAACTAACATCCTGAACCCACCAGGAGATTACAACAAATGAGCAAACGTACTGATATTACGAAATCACTCATTGATGTCAGTGATTCAGTTCTTATCGTTATTGATATGCAGGACAGCTTTCTGACGAAGTATGACAGCAAGGTCAGTAAGCCTGTCGTGGAAAAGGCTGTATGGGTAATAAAGCTGGCCCAGGTCCTGGCTGTGCCTATTGTGGCAATGGCCGAAGATATCGATCATTCGGGGAACTTGGATCAATCCATACTGGACGCGCTAGGGGAAGACATAACCGTATATGACAAACACATTTTCGGCTTGGCAGGGCAACCGGAAATACTGGCAGAGATTGAATCCACTGGCCGTAAAACCGTAATTCTCGTGGGCCTGGAAACTGATGTCTGTGTTGCGCAATCTGCGCTGGGGTTAATGGAGAAGGGTTTCCAGGTCGCCGTCTTAAAAGATGTCGTCGCAACCACGGACGGTGACGAAGATATTGGTTTTGACCGCATGCGCCAAGCCGGTGCCGTGATCAGCTCTGTAAAAGCCATCACCTATGAGTGGTTGCGTACTATTTCAAATGTTGTTGCCGTATTTGATGAATCACCGGCAGGCCTTGAGAAACTGGTTCCGGACTGTCTCGAACTGTAATTTGACAACTTAACAGGAATAAGTGTCCTGTCTGTGGCTTGCACCGCACTGCAGCGGCAGAAGCCCACAGGAGCGCTGGATCCGTAATTATCATGTTGAAGGAGCCCTGGCCTGGTTATCGTCATCTCTAATCCAGTTCAGGCCGTTTCCGGATGCTCCTCGCGGATTTCTTCGCGCCACTCGGACAGGTTCATCTCGATGGCCCAGAATCCGGCGATCCAAAGGAACTGATCCCAGCCATAAACCCAGTTCCCAGTCCAGATCCAGAATGCTGCATTGGCAAACAATATGGCGTAACCCAGCTTGGTCGCATGGCTGACCACCATCAGGACA
>Ga0164313_10006087_pt1 | contig 10655 bp, 9 predicted proteins | sample GuaBasSedimGuay4_FD_113735 | JGI IMG/M metagenome (GOLD analysis project Ga0164313, IMG submission 113735) | Subseafloor sediment microbial communities from Guaymas Basin, Gulf of California, Mexico - Guay4, Core 4569-4, 0-3 cm | ecosystem: Environmental > Aquatic > Marine > Hydrothermal vents >...
AGACCCTCGTATGCACCTAGTTGAAAATAAAGATAGGCAAGATGAGGAACACACGTAGTTATCCGACATTGATCTTTTGCTATTTTACAGCCATCACCTAAAAAGACACCCTTCAGTATCTCTTTAATATATCTATGGTCTATAAGATTATATTTTATATGCTTTGTTCTTTTTAAAGAATTGCCTGGAATTATACATTTTATAAGGTTAACTAGTGCTCTAGAACCAATTGTTACGTTTATCCCCTTTGTCCATTCTCCTGTTTTATAATTTTTTAAAGGACGAACACAAATATTGCTATTGAATAAAGATTTAGCTATATTTCTTATTTTCTCAATGATTTCAAGTTCCTTTTCGTGCAAACTAAAGTATACTTGACCTTTTGTACAAGAACCTTCAGCTAGATAAAGACCAAGCAACCAATAAAAAGATTCTAAATCAACAATTTTTGTAGGAAGACCATTCTCTTGTACTAGTGCGTTCTTACTCGTAGAGTATATTCTATCTTCTATAATTCTGTGTTTCCAAGTAGAGTCTTGTGTTAAAAAGTGATAGTCTTTATATCGTTCATCTTTCTCTTTGCCAAAAGTTGCTTTTGGTAAACATAAATAATCTCCTCTTTCTATCTCTTTTGCTTTCTTGAAAGAAGTATCTATGACTTCATAAAGTTTAGCTTGGCTGTTTTCCTTTTCTGAGACTTTCATCTTAGCAACTAATATAGGATGTTCACCTGTAGCTCTCCATGGAAGACCATCAAACTTACCTCTAAACCTATAGACATTGATATCCTTCACTTCTTTTACTTGTATGTTTTTAATCTTGTTTTTATATCCAGTGTGAGAAATTACAGTTTTAGTAGAATTGTCTACTATCTCTTTTATTGGATTAAGTCTATAATCTCCTTCTAGTAAGAGACTATCTGGAGTAAAACATTCCATTCCGACTCTACTGTCGTCTATAGGGTTCTTAATAATAGCATCTACTTCTCCAGAGACAACTAGCCTTCTGTCGTAGAACTTAATATTACTAGCGACATAGAGACCCATCTCTTTCCACTTGTTGATTTGAGATTCTTCTACTCTCTTTCCTAGATGGCCTTTCCAGATCAAGCCAGCAGATGCTACACCTGCTTTCCTATCTCCCATAGATCTGTACCAAGCTGCTCTCATGCACTTCCCTTTTACTATTTTAAATCCGTCGCGCATAAAAGAAACAGAAGCCTCCGAAGGCCACAGTCCAGGACGTTGATCTCCTATGTTCCTAACGCCCTCTTGTTCTACCATAAAATCATCTTCGGCTTGAACCAAAGAATAGTTAGCTTTATTTATCTCCGTCAACTTCTTCTCCTTCTTCTGTAAGGTACCTGTCGTTATGCAAGTAACGTTCTACGGCCAACTGTCCTGCCATGTCTTCCATAACCGAGTAACACCTGTCGTATAGGCTTTCTCTCATCAAATAGAGACAGCCACCATTTGGCTTGCATTGACTCTCTTCGAGGCGCTTGACCTCTTCTGCTAAGTGTTCTAAAAGATCTCGAACCGCCCATTTCTTTTTCTTATAACGAACGTTAATAGTTTCTAAGTCTTCTATTGTTACGATTTCTTTTGTCCACATCTTGATGTTCTTTTTAGTCTTCAATAGTTGCCTCTTCTTTGTCGGAACAAGATTCGCATGTACACTTAGTCCCAGGTTTCATTCTACTCTCTGTCTTTCCACAAGCTTGACAAATTCTTGTTTGGTTGTAATAGACGTGTCCCGTCCAACTGACACCAGGAGAATATCCTGTTTGAAGATTAAATCGTGCATCGTACCAGTCCCACCAAAAATGACCTGCGTTTGCATATTCGCACTGAAATTCTAGTTGTTCTTGCAGCTTGCCTCTAAGGCTGTTAATTGCTTCTCTGTTTTCTTCCTTCTTCTTGCGAAAAATTTCATAGACCTCTTCTGGAACTTCAATCATGTTTTTTCTTTCCTCTCAAGTTCTGATTTGTCAAGCTGAAGAAAACCTATTCCAGCAGGAGGTTGCCACTTTGAGGAATAGGGAGTGAGATAAACGATGTCTTCTATTCCAGCATTGATAATTAGACCCATACAGTTTCTGCATGGATGCGTAGTTGTGTACAGTGTAACTCCTTCTGTGCTTACACCTATTGTTCCCGCTTGGATAAGAGCGTTAGCTTCTGCATGGACACACCTTATGCAGTGATCGTGTTCCATCTCACAGCCAACATCTGTACAGTGAGGCTCTCCTTTTGGTGCGCCGTTATAACCAGTTGAAACAATACATCCGTCTTTAACGAGGACGGCTCCTACTGAAGCTCTTCTACAGGTAGCTGCTCTAGATACAGCTACCGCAATAGACATAAAGTAATAATGCTTGTCCATTAGAATACTCCTTTTCTTTTGGTTGGCGCGCGCAGGAAGAGAGACTATTTGACTTTGATTTTATTGTTTTCTATTTGAACAGATCCTTCGTCAATAGCTCTCATTACTTGGTTCTTGATAAAGTCTACACATTTTGGATGAATAGTATCAGGGACAGTATTAAGAATACTTCCCCATAAGAAGTCGACATAAGATCCCCATAGCTCAATAGGAATGTTGATTGATTTAAATTTTGGTTTATGCTGGTTAGGCTTTTTCTTTTTTAGTGTTCGTCTACTCAATTAGACTCCTCTTTCTTTATCGATAGCAGCAGCTCTTTCGCTAGCAAGGACAGGTTCAGTATCCTCAAGTGGAGCTTCTACTAGCTCTACTCCTTCTAAGTTGCAATCTTCACAGTCTTCACAAGGTACGCAAGGTTCCTCCCTAGTAGCGCAGTCTTCTTTACAGTCTCCGCAAGGACCAGGGCACTCTTGTCCTTTAGCTTCTTCTTCTGCTGCTGCATACATTGTCCTTAGGCGATCTGCTACATCAGATTCGTACCTGACTTTATAGTCTTCTTCTGAGATAAGATCATTCTCTTGAACAAGAGAAGTTAGCATTTCAATTTGAAGCCTAGCTACGTCTAGAGCCATTCCCATCTGTTGAAAGTTAGAGGCAATTTCCATCATGCCTTGCTGTAGATACTGAGCAAAGCCTGCAAGTTGATTTACTTGTGCTGTTAAAAGAGTAATGGGATCTGGAGCCTGACCTCCGATTAGAGGAACTCCTCCTTGAGTTCTAGGGGTAGCCTGTAGCCTACTCATTACTTCGTCTAGGTTTCCTGGCGCACTAGCTTCTTGTTCTTTCATTTTGTTTCTCCTTCTCTTAGTTGTTATATTCGTTTAGGTACTCTTTGCTCATAGCTTCCGAGCCATAGTAAAAAGTTCTAGTCTTATTAAAGTCTACATTGCCTTCTAGGTCTTCGTAAACAACGCAATACCCAAAGCTTTGTGCTGCATATTTTGCACGCGCAGAAGCTTCATAGGCCATAGGAAGAGCACAGCACCCTTGTTCTATAACTAGCTTTCCTTTCCAGAGGTAGCGTCCTTGTTTGTGAGTGTGGGCTATAACCATAGCTTGGAAGTTTTCCTTTTCTTTAAGTGTATCAACTGTATCTGTAGCTGTTCTCATTGTAATCTTACTGAAGTGAGATGGATGAGCAAAGATACATTTTCCTATTTGGGTATACCATCTTAAAGGCCCGCCCTCGTAAGAAATATTATCAAAGTCATATTTCTTTTCAAGAACACCATGTTCGTTAATGTCTTCTCCATTGGCTAACTTGTCTAGAACGTCATCGCTATACATAAAGTTAACATTTGGATTTAATTGCGCCGCAAAAAGACTTCTTAAACGATCTTCATGGTTTCCAGAAACTAAGACTACTTTCGGAAACAAATCAGAAAATACTTTCAGTAGCTCAAGAGCAATCTTATACTCATGACGTAAAGGAATTTCTTTATTTTTAGAGAACGAAGAAACAGAATAAAGATCTAGAAAATCTCCATTTATAACAAGAACATCAGCGTCTAAATTGTTAACAATTGCTTCGGCAAGAACTACTGAGTTGTGAAAAGGACAATGCAAGTCGCTTATGCAAAGTATTTTTACTTCAGCTAAACTAACCGCTCCCTTCTTTGGGAAGTTCTTTACTGTCATTCCAGTTAAGAACTCTCTCTTTTGATCCACTTGCTTTAGTGCTTCTATGTATTCTTCTTCTAAGGTTTCGTTTCTGAACTTAACTCCAGGGAATAGAGTAGTTGGTACGGTCTTCTCTATTTGTTGTTTTAGTTCATCTGCTGCCTTTTTTGCCATGTCGTCTAGATTGAGAGATGGTTTTTGTTTTCCAAAGCGCTCTCTCTTTAGCATACAGCGAATACTTTCTGCTGTTCGTTTAAACCCAAAGCGTTCAAGAGCTGTAGAAATTTCTTCGTACATATGGCTGTCTCTGAGTTCCTTTACTATCCTTACTTCTTCTTCTGTCCAATACAAATTATTACTCCTCTTCTAAGTTTTTTATAATAGCGGCTGCTTGTTGCCACTTGTTATAATCTTGGTCTTCAGATGGTGTAAATTTTATTTCTCCTTTACCAGGGAAGTTGTAAACTAATACCTTCATCTGTTCTGTTCCACATTCTACATCTTGACTGATAGAGTCAACGTATAGTCTTGGGATACTTGGTCCTTCTGTGTCTTCTGATTGTGAGATTTCAACAGTTGCTTTTACAACAGAAACTTTACCTTCCTCTATCGTGTTTTTTATTTTAGCCCATTGTCTAGGAAAAATAGTTCCTTCTATTCTTCCTGTTCTATCTTCTATCATACAGACAGCCATGTTCTTCCCTTTTCGGGTTCGTTTCTCTATTAGCTTAGAGAGTACCACAGCTATATATATCCTGTCTTTGTTTCTAGCCGCGCCATTTTTTAAATCTCCAATTGAAAACTTAGAAACTCTCATTAAGTTAGGGTAGTCGTCAAGGGGGTGGCCTGTCAAGTAGAAGCCTAACGTTTGTTTCTCTAGCTGTAACCTTTCTAACTTGGTATAAGTATGTCCTTTGTCTGGAACAATGACAAGCTCTTCTATCTCTTTCGGTAGAGCAAGTTTTCTAGGAGGTTTTTCTCCTCTGTGTATTGCTATCTGAATGTCTTTGTTTCTTTGTTTGTAGCGCTCGATGCTTTCATTTCTTTTTACGATCTTCTTATTATGTTTTATTAAAACTTCTAAGTTATCTATAAGTTGTCTTCTTGACAGGTCAGAAACTTCTTCTAGAGCGCCACATTCAGCTAAAGCTGTAAGTGTTTTCTTGTTTATCTTTGCCGCAATCATGTCCTGTAAACTGAGGAATCCTTCTTCTGGTCGCGCGGCTACAAAAACAGCAGCGTCCTTTTCTCCTATACCTTTTATACCCATAAGTCCAAACAGTACAGTCCCATTGTCTAGAGTAAAGTTAACAGAAGACCTATTCACACTTGGCCTCTCTATAGGGATGTCGTTCTCTCTAGAAGAGTTAATGTATTTTATAGTGTCGTCTTGTTTTTCAAGGGAGTTCATTAGAAGAGCTGTAAAGAACTCTTTAGGGTAGTAGGTTTTAAGCCAAGCTGTTTGAAAAGAAGTAACGGAATATGCAACGCCATGGCTATTAGCGCTTACTATACCACTTTCTAGGATATAGTTATGATGCTTACTTCTCATTGTTAAGTTATATGTCTGTTTCTTTCCAGTCTTTTCAATTGATATAATCTTCAACTACAGCTCTCTTCCTTTTAATATAAAACTCGGCATCTTGATACAACCACTTGGCTATCTTTCTTACTTCTGCTTCTATACTATAGTCGACATAGGAGATGTTCTTTTGAGGAGAAGGCCTTCTGTAGCTAACGTCTAGTCTTTGATGGAGATAAAGAACACTTTGAGCGACAAGATCATTAGATACCTACTATGTCTAAGTCAAGTGAAATAATTTGTTTTACTGTCTCCATTTTTCCATTTGTACAAAAGAATTTATGTTCAAGAGTACATTCTTCAGTCTCTCCGTTTGACAGTGTTAATTTATAAGTCTCTTGTATGCCTGTGTCTATCACTTTTAGACATTCATCGTAGAACGTTTCTCTTGTTTCTAGGTTATAAGATTTCAATATGACTTTTTTGTTCTCAGTCAAGTCTCCTTTTATTTTCTCTATAGAAATAACTTCCTCTTGACCTTGGACAGTTGTGTCTCCTGTAAGACATGCATTAAACCCATAGAGAGCAAAGCTTTCTAGTTGTTCAAATAATTCTGTTGCTTTGTCTTTTGGTATGTTGTTCTTTACACAACCAGAAATAAATTTAATACGTTCACCAGACATAGCTTCTGTCTTCTTTTTGCCTATGATACGTCTAAAGTTATCGCTTTCGGTAAGAGTGTATCCGGCTACCTTCACACAAATCTGCATGATATCTTCTTGATACACTAGAACTCCGAATGTTCTTTTTAAGATAGGTTCTAGTTCTGGGACAAGATATTCTGGTTCTTCTCCTTGTCTTCCAGAAATATATTTATCAACAAGCCCGATCCCCAAGGGGCCAGGTCTAAAGAGAGAAGTAATATCAGCTAGTTCCATGATTGAAGTGGGTTTTACTTTGACACACAGGTCTCTAAACCCAGAAGATGTTTCAAACTGGAAGATACCGTCTAGTTCTCCTCTTTGAAATATGTTTTTATAAACGTTTTGATCGTTCAGGTCGATTGTCTCAACATTGATATCTTTATCTTGCACTTGTTTTACAAGGTCGACTGTATCGCTTATTACAGTTAATGTTTTGAGCGCAAGTAGATCTAGTTTAACAAGACCTATCTCTTCTACGTTTTCCATGTCAAACTGAGTAGCTATCTCTTCTCCTTTGCCGCGAAACAAAGGAACGATTTTATCAATTACTCTATCTGCAATAACAACACCAGCAGCATGAATCCCACAGTTGTTTACAAGTCCCTCGGCTTGTTGAGAAAAATTAACTACATCTTCATATTCTGTTTTAAATAGTTCAGGTACAGCAGTCCTAATCTCTTTCCACTTTAAAGCTTTACCTGCCACATCAGGAGGAACCATCTTAGCTAAGGTTTCCCCTACTAACTTGTCGTATTCACAAGCTCTAGCAAAGCTACGAAGAGATCCTCTTGGCTTAAATGCAGAGAAGGTACCAATTTGAGCTACTTTATCTTCTCCATATCTGTCAGCTAGATACTCAAGTACTTGGCCTCTTTTGTTTCTATCAACATCAGAATCTATATCGGGAAGAGATATTCTGGACTCCTGGAGGAACCTAGCAAATAATAACCCGTATGGTATTGGATCTACTTCAGTGATACCTAGTAGAAAACAGACCAACGAACCACAAGCCGAATTGTGAACAGCACCAGAAGTTGTTAAGTAAGAAGAATCTTTCTCTACTGTAATATCGTATACTTGTTTTATGCCTTTTAATTCCTCTATCCCTCTTATCTGGCAAAAAATACCATTCTCTGTTTTTCTCCAGGCTTGTTGTTTTTTTGCTTGCTTGTTTGGCCAAAACTGAGATAGTTTTCCAGAGATAGGGAAGTTTATAGAATAAGCTTTTTGACTGTTTTTAAATTCTTCTCTAGTTTCAGTACGTAATTCTGAATTGATAGAAGAAGGTAAGTGTAAAGATAACAGAAAGAATTTTAACTGTTCCGCTAACACCAAAGAAACAGTAGTAGCTTTAACTCTTCCTTGGGAGACATGTCCATCTCCATCAATGTATCCTTTTAGCAAGTGTAGAAGTTTTTCTTCTTCCAAATGCTTTGCAAATTCTGGAAAAGTTTTTGTATTTGAAGAATAATGATACTCAGGAAAAAACGCAGACCATAAAGAACAAAGCAAACCAGATCGAACTGTTATTTGCACAAGGGCTTTTTCTTTATGGTTGTTTTTGTAGTATTCTAAATGATTTTGCTCAAGCCACTTTTCTACTCTATCAATCTGTTCTGTTTCATTAGTATTGAAACATATCCCCCATGTTCTACTACAGTCTTTTCTTAGCCATCCATCTGCTATCCATTTTCCAATGATCCACATTAGCTCGTTGTTGAATTCTATTTTGTCTTTTATCGTTATGAGATGATATCTTTTCTTATAAGTATCTTCTCTCCATTCTTCAAGACTAGAATAGTATTTTAAAACATATTCCGTAATTTTGGTATGAGCTGAGACTTGTCTTGGATTGTGTCTTTTAGTTGTAAAAGTTTTGTTCAAGAAACTTCTTATGGCATTGCGAGAGACATTAGTAGCATTATTAATGTCTCTATTTGAATACTTGAATCTTTTATTAGTAGGAACCTGCTCTATAATCTTGTCCTCTTCTTTGTGACAAGGATATTTGTTAGAGGTAATATAATCTTCTAAACAGATTGATTGTGGAGAAGTGTTAATTCTCCTTTGCGGAACTGGAAAGAAAATATAGTCTCCAAGTTTTAATTCATTAGCTGGAATTTCAGAGATTATTCCTTTTGGTTCTTGATATTTCTTTATGGACTTTTGAGTTTCCAACGAACAACGGTTCCATCTTTCGGTAAGAATCGCTTTCTCTCCGAAAACTTTATGATCTTTTGTTAGTCTTATTGGGTTTTCTTTGTCTCCATAAAATATTTTTATTCCTAAAAGAGTTTCGTTTATATCATATTTAAATGTGTTAGTAATTTTCCTCAGAGATCCAGTATGAGAATAAATTATATCCCCAACTTTTAAATAAGCAAGTTTTTGTGTTCTTCCTCTCTCTGTGTAAACAGGAGTACTACCTGTCAGACAGCCCCGGCCTGCTCCAAAACGAATATTGTTTTTCTTGCCCCAGTTAATAAAATCTGCAACAACTAAGAAGTAAGTTTCAAAACCCATCTTGCTAATGACATCTAACTCGTGACGAATTCGTTCTTGGTACTCATTAGTGTTAGGAAGTTTTCTGGTTTTCATTCCCTCGTAAGTGTCTTTTTGTAACTTATCAAAAGCTGTTTCGCCTTTAGGAAGATCTATTACAGGCCAGATTGTTTTGTCTGTCTTCCATTCGCAGTTGACTTTGTCTACGACTTCTTGGGTTCGGCTGATAGAATGATACTCTTCTTCTTTAAACATTTGTTTCATTTCATAATCTGATTTAAACCAGCTATGATCTGAGTCAAACTGTAAGTTTCCAGCCGCAAGCTTTAGTATTTTATTATGAAGCGCAGCGTCTTCTCTCTTTTGGTAATGAGAGTCTTGTGTCGCCACGGCAGGAATACTCAAGTCCTCTGAAAGCTTAAGTAACTTATCCTTAAGAGGAAGCTGCCAGTCTAAGCCGTGGTTCTGTACCTCTATATAGAAGTCATCTCTAAACAGACCGTGTAGCTTCTTTGTGTATTCGTATGCTTCTTCTTCCCTGTCTTCTAAAAACAGATAAGAAGTTCTGCTGGAGCCGCAACCAGAAAGGACAATAAGACCTTCTTTGTACTGTTCTAAAGAAGCGTTGTCGATACGAGGACGGTAATAGTAACCGTCTCTCCAAGAGAGTGAACCAAGAGTGAATAAGTTTTCAAGTCCTGTTTTGTTCTTAGCAAGTACAGTTAGATGATAAGAGACTTTATGCCCTTCTACTTTTTCTTTAAGTGTTCTTTCTAACGGCGCGACATAAAATTCAATTCCATAAACTGGCTTGATGCCAGCTTTTAAACATTCTTTTCTAAGCTTAAGAAGTCCTCCCGCCCTTCCGTGATCGGTAAGAGCAACCGCACTCATGTCTAGCTCTTTGGCTCTTGTCACAATCTGTTTTACAGACTGTGCCCCATCCTTCAAACTGTGATCTGAATGCGTATGAATAGAGTTAAAACCCATATTAAGTATCTAAATCTTTCTGTATAAGAGTAAGTTTTTCTTTTATATCCAGCTCTACTTCTTCCAGCGAAGTAAACATTTCTTTCTTCTCTAGTTTAATACTTAATAGTTCTTCGCTTAAGCTAAAACCATCCGAAAGCAAGTAAGAAACTTTGCTTGTTACTTCAGTAACCCGTATCTCTTGTACCCAAAAAGGTCCTTCTATTTTAACAGTGTAGCCATAATTATTCTTAGGATCTTGTACACAAGAGGTTGTCCAGAACATATCTCCAGGTTTAAAGTTACTAGTAAACGTATGTTTCATCGTTATTTGCCTTTATAAACTTTCCTTTGTTATCTAGTTTGTATTCTATGTCTGGAAGAATACCATCTTCTCCTACATAGACTGTTGAAATCCTTAGTCTATTTGCTTTAGAGTCCCACCATTTCAAAGAAAGAACCGAGTCGTGTCCTCCCGTAACAGTTGAGTCGTATCCTCCTGTAATACTTGAACGATTTCCTCCTGTAACAGTTGACCTTAATTCTCCTATAACAGTTGAACTCTCTCCTCCTGTAACAGTTGAACCGTATCCTCCTGTAACAGTTGAAAAACGTCCTCCTGTAACAGTTGAAAAATGTCCTCCCGTAACAGTTGACTCGTCTCCTCCTGTAACAGTTGAATAATATCCTCCTGTAACAGTTGAAGAATGTCCTCCCGTAACAGTTGACTCGTCTCCTCCTGTAACAGTTGAATCATGTCCTCCTGTAACAGTTGAACTATATCCTCCTGTAACAGTTAATTTGTCTCCTCCTGTTAAAAAAGCACCCGCAACTTTTGATGGGTCTGCGCCTTTAGAAATAATAAAATCTGTTGCAGATTTACGATCTCCACA
>Ga0164313_10006088_pt1 | contig 10653 bp, 9 predicted proteins | sample GuaBasSedimGuay4_FD_113735 | JGI IMG/M metagenome (GOLD analysis project Ga0164313, IMG submission 113735) | Subseafloor sediment microbial communities from Guaymas Basin, Gulf of California, Mexico - Guay4, Core 4569-4, 0-3 cm | ecosystem: Environmental > Aquatic > Marine > Hydrothermal vents >...
ACCTTGAAGATGTCTCCGAGCCTGGCGACGACTACCGCAATGAGCCACGGCCAGCCCGCGAGGCCGATCACTGCAACGAACGTACCCGCCATTTCATCGATGACTATCCACCCGGGGTCAGCGTGATCGTGAGCGAACGGCTTCGAGGACCACAGAGACAACCCAAGGAAGATCGCGAAGACGAGAACCTGGGCCCACCACGTCCAATCGATGATCATGAACGCAAGGACAGCCGCAAGCACCGCCCCAAAGGTCCCCGCACCGTTGTCAGATCCCCACAGCCGCTGCGGAATCAGCCCAACCCCAAACCCCGAAGCGATATACCTATGCACCCCCACACCCTACCGACGCTGTGAACCCAGGGTTCACAAGCCCTCATACGCGTCCACGAGCCCGAGGAATGGACGGTGCCCTGAACCCAGGGTTCACAAGCCCTCATACGCGTCCACGAGCCCGAGGTTCGCGACGTGTCAGCCCGCGTAGGTCGTCGACAGCAAGCGTCGAACAGTGTCCGCAACCTCATCAGGACGTTGCATCACGTCAGACCATGTGAAACGCACGACCCTCCAGCCGTGGAGTAACGCCTGCCGATCCCTCGCTCGATCCCGCTCGAAACTGTCCTCCCGGTCGTGCCAAAGACGAGAGTCCCACTCGATCGCAAGCTTTGCAAGAGGGAAAGCCACGTCGAACCTCTTATCCGGGTCCCAGGGCAGCGGGAACTCAAAGATCGGTTCAGGAATACCAAAGGTGCGAAGAACCTGTGCGCCGAGCCGCTCGAGAGGAGTCCCATCGCGTGGCCCAGATTCACGTTCCTCAAGGAGAGCCCGGATCTTCCGGATGCCTGGCTTGCCGCGCCGTGCAATCTGGTCGACCACCAACTGGACTTCGTCGGTAACTACCCGTTTCTCCGTAATCAGGGATCCAAATATCGCTTTCAAGTGTTTCGGTGTCAACTGAGTCGAGAGGTCGACGATCGTCCTTGGAATCGAGGTTACGGGAAGACTCAAGACTTCAACGATGTGCTCCTTGAGCAGGTCGTGACACCGGTGAACAACAACGTCAGGAAAGTCGTGTGTGGTGCGCGAGTGAACGCTGACAGAGGCGATTCCCCTGGGCATTTTCGGGAAGTCGTGAATCTCGGCAGCCGCCTCATGGGACACGACGGCGTCCGGCAGAACGGTGACTGCCGCACGCACGAGGTTTGCCACCCCGTCCATGTCAATGATCCGATAGCCAAACCGTCCAACCGATCGCCATTGACCGACCCGAGTGCGTCGACCGATCACTCCCTTCGAGAATCCATGATCGAAGGCCTGGTCGCGTCGAATCACGCCGCCCTGTCGCACTGCAAGTTCGGTCAGTTCTCGATCACGATTCACCCTGATAAGGTGTCATATCCGCTACGTGAATACCAGAGGTCTGATCCATCTACTTCATTCCGCGGGCTCACAGACGCGTATACGAGCACACGAACCCTGGGTTCAGGGCACCACTCATTCCGCGGGCTCACAGACGCGTATACGAGCACACGAACCCTGGGTTCAGGGCATGTGGTTAGGTGAGGTCGATGTAGCGGGTGGCGCCGATGCCGGTGAGGGCGAGGATGCCGGCGACGTCTTCGTCGGACATCGGGGCGTCGAGGGCGATGCCCATCATGGCCCCTGTTCCGCCGGGCTTTCGGCCGACGACCATGTCCGAGATGTTGTATCCCTTGTCACCGAGATAGGTACCGACACGACCGATACACCCGGGCGTGTCATCGTTGCGCACGAGGAGCATGTGGTCCGTCAGCGGGACCTCTATCGCATACCCATCGACCCCGACGAGTGCCGCCCCTTTTCGCTCCATGTAGGTTCCGGCGATCGTCCTGTGCCTGCCGCCCACCTCACCGGTCAGCCGGATCACCGACTGGTAGTCGTCAACATCAAGTTGGGACTGCGCAACAACGGCCATGCCGTGGCTCTCGGCGAGGTGAGGTGCGTTCACATATGACACGGGGATCTCGGATGCCGCTGCCAGCACGCCTTTGAGGGCCGACAACGTGACCGGCTTCGTGGGTTCCTCGGCAAGCTCTCCCCTGACGGTCACCGTGAGCTCGTCGGGCAACCCTTTTGCGAGCGCTGTGAAGATCTTTCCCAGCTGCTCTGTCAGGCGGATGTACGGTTTGAGTTCGGGCGATGCTGGTGCGCCGAGATCGACATTGACGGCACTAAGCACCATCTCCCCATCCAGGGCCTGGGCCACAGATTCGGCAACGGACACACCTGCCTTGTCCTGTGCCTCTCTCGTGCTCGCACCAAGGTGGGGCGTGACCGTGACCTGGGGAAGCTCGAACAGCGGGCTGTCTGTCTTTGGTTCGCTATCGAACACGTCCACCGCAGCGCCAGCGATCTTCCCTGCGATAATCGCTTCGGCAAGATCGATCTCGGACACGATGCCGCCACGAGCGACGTTGATGATGCGGACCCCGTCCTTCATCTGGGCGATCGACGTCGCGTTGATCAGGTTCTCCGTCTGGGGAGTGCGAGGAAGGTGAACCGTGATGAAATCTGCGGATGAGAGGACATCGTCGAGAGGCATCATCTCAACCTCGAGGCGTCGTGCCCTGTCCGTCGAGATATACGGATCAAAAGCGATGATCCTCATGCCGAACGCCGCGGCACGTTGGGCGACGTAGGTTCCGATCTTGCCAAGTCCCAGGATCCCCAGGGTCTTCCCGTGCAGTTCGACTCCAACGAACTCCTTACGATCCCACCGGTGTTCACGCAGCGACCGGTCTGCTCTGGCGACGTGACGCGCCTGAGCAAGGATCAGCGCCATGGTGTGCTCCGCGGCGGAGATCGTGTTCGCGTCGGGTGCGTTGACGACCATGACCCCGTGACGTGTCGCCGCGTCGAGATCGATGTTGTCGACGCCGATACCAGCTCTGCCAACGACAGCGAGGTTCGGGGCAGAGGCGATCATCTCGGCGTCGACCGCCGTCGCCGATCTGACGATGAGCGCGGATGCGGTTGCCAACTCTTCGATGATCCGCTCCCGAGGTTCGCCCACGAGGACGACGACATCGTACGACTCCTCGAGTGATGCAATGCCGGCATCTGCGATCTGTTCTGCGATAACGACCTTGTGAATGGCCATATCCACTCCTGTTGCTGATAGTCCCATGATGCCACTGCGGCGGAGTCTTGGGGAACCGCTGCTACGGCAGCACGTACACTTCGACTCCGAAGAGGTCCTCGTTCGCGGCCATGACCGCTGCGCCCCCAGCCTGTGACGTCAACCACGCAAAGAATTCCACTGCAGCATCATTTGCCGTCGGATCGATAACGGTGACATCATACGGGTTCACAAGCCGTGGATCGGATCCATCATCCACGGGTACGAGCGAGATGCTATTCGAAGCTGAGATGTACGCACCTGCCTCTGCCAGAGTCACGCCTTCTCGCTGATCGGCGACAAGCAGCGTCTCACCCATCCCTGTCCCCGTGCGGATGTACCAGGGCTCGCCGGTCGGGTCCACACCGACGGCGTCCCACATGGCGATCTCCCTCAAGTAGGTGCCTGATCCATCGTCGCGCGACACGAAGTTGATCCCCTCAGCGGCAACCGTCTCAAGAATTGACTCGACCGTTGGCAGCGCGAACGTGAGGTCCGGCGCGGCAACATATACGAAGCGGCTTTCGAACACGGGCGACGACACAGCGGCGGGGTTCTCCAAGAGGAACGAAGCCAGCAGGTCCTCTTCGTGTGTGATCGTGATGTCCGCATTGCCTGCGGACGCATAGGCGAGGGACTGCTGTGATGAGAGTGCCAGAACGTCAATCTCACCCGCGCCACCGCTCTCGGCATACACATCGACGAGGTACTCGACCAGTCCCGAATCGACCACCGTCGTTCCGGCCGCGAGGATGACACGATCATCGCTCGACGACGAGCATGCAGAAGCAGCCAACGCAAACGCAACCACCAGCATCGCAAAACGTGTCATGGGCCAATTCTAATGGCGCTCATCGACGCCGTCTTTACCGCGACCCACACAGCATCTCCAACCCCCGCGTCAAGGGCATCGAGGGCGCCGGGAGTAACGAGGACGGCGATTGGCACACCGGCATCCACAACGACTTCGAGCAGCCTCCCCCTTTCTATCACCTCGCGGAGGGTGCCGCTGATCGTATTGCGCTGGGAACCGCCGGTCGGGCGCTCAACGTGCAACGCCACAGTCTCGGCACCGAACCTGACCCGGACAGTATCCCCCACTGCCGCATCAGTAACGACCGTGAACTTGAACGGTCCGCAGTCCACCGTGGCCAATCCATCACCCGCATGTGTGACTGTGCCCTCGATGACGTTCCCGACACCGACGATCGTGGCCACCGCGTCGGTGTCCGGGTTGTTGAGAACGTCCCCGGGAGCACCGTCCTGGAGGATCAACCCGCCGTCGACGATCACAAGTCTGTCGCCGAGAGCGACCACTGTTTCGATCGAGTGCGTAACGCACAGCAGAGCTCGATGCTCGGTCTGTTCTCTGATCAAACGGGCAACATCGCTGCGGTCGGCGGCGGTGATCGGGGCGAGGGGTTCGTCCAGGAGCACAAGCGGTGCCTGCGAGGCAAGTGTCCGTGCCAGGGCGACGCGTTGGGCCTGCCCGCCCGAGAGCGACCTCGCATCGGCATCGAGGAAGTCATCCAGACCAAGGAGCGAAGCGAGTCGGATAGCTTCGGCAGGTTCGTCCCCAACGAGACCCAGGAGCAGGTTGGTGCGTGTCGTACCGCGGAACATGTGCGGCTTCTGAGGCATGTACGCCGTATCGGCACGGCCCTCTGCGTTTCCAATCGTGCCAGCGATCAGACGCAGGATCGTGGTCTTGCCCCCTCCGTTGGGTCCGTACAGCACAACTCGTTCGGAAGACCCAACATTGAGTGATAGATCATTGATCACCGAACCGTCGGACGGGAACCTCAGGCCCGAGAATGTGAAGGAATCAGGCATTCTGTGTCCCCCTTGCCTGGAGCCATGTCAGGAGGCCGTTCACGAGGATCGATAACGTGAGGAGCACAATTCCGAGGCCGACCGCCGCCCCGAAACGGGCCTGCCTTGACTCCTGGACGATCGCGGTGGTGAGCACCCTGGTCTCGCCCGCGATGTTGCCACCAACGATCAGCACCGCACCAACCTCTGCGATAACTCGCCCGAAGGCTGCTGCGACAGCGGCGATGACTCCGGGCCGTGCTTCTGACACGATGAGCCAGAACCTCCGCAGATTGGGCAGACGGAGAGCAGCGATCTGCTCGACTGCCGCCGGCGAAAGGCTCGAGACTGCCGCGGCCGTGACCCCCACGGCGATCGGGAACGCGAGGACGCTCTGGACGATGATCATCGCTGTCGGGGTGAAGAGGAGATCCAGTCCACCAAGCGGGCCCTCGCCCCAAAGGAGGAGCAGGACGAACAAGCCCGCGAGAACAGGCGGAAGCCCCATGCCGACGTTGACTGACCACATGACAACCGAGCGACCCCGGAATTTCGCTCGTGCGAGCCATACGCCGAAGGGGATACCGAAACCGGCTCCGATAAACGTTGCAGCGAGGGACACGACGAGCGTGAGAACGATGATCGATCGAAGGTCTGGGCCGAAGTCGCGTAGGTACGCAAAGGCGTCGAGCAAGACGTTCCAGAGGTACTCCATACAAGGAACGATATCCGCTTTCCGCTATCCGCTATCCGCCCGCACGGGAGTCAAGCAATATGGCAGCCGAAGAAGCCGCTCAGCTCGTTCGTTGTTCCAGGACGGTTCGCACGACTTTGGGGTCGGCTTTGCCACCCATGTGGCGCATCACCTGGCCGACGAGGAATCCGAAGGGCTTCATGTCTCCGTCACGGATCTTGTCGACCGCATCGGCGTTGTCTGCAAGAACAGCGTCGACCGCTTCTTCGATGGCGCCCGTGTCGGATACCTGGAGGAGATCCCTGGCATCGGCGATCTCAGCCGGAGAGCCTTCATCGTCGAGCACGGCGATCAGGACCTCCTTGGCTGCAGACGATGACAGTTCGCCTCCATCGATCATCGCGACGAGCGAGGCAAGGTGGTCGGCGGTCAGGCCGGTATCCGCCAACCCGACTTCGTTTCGGCGAAGGTACGCGATGACCTCGCCTGTGAGCCAGATACCAACGAGCCTTCCCGATACGTTGTGTGTCATCGTGTCGGTGAACATCGCAGAGAGGTTCGGGTCCTCGACCAGGATCAGAGCGGTTTCGGCATCGACGCCGTGTGCCCTGAACCGGGCGCGGACCTGGGCAGGCAGTTCACCAATGGTGGCGCGGATCTCGTCCTGCCACTCCTTGGTGACCTCGAGTGGCAGAAGATCCGGGTCCTGGAAGTATCGGTAGTCCTCCGACTCCTCCTTGGTCCGCATCGATGTCGTCACGCCCGTGTCTTCGTTCCAGTGCCGCGTCTCCTGGTGGATCGAACCCCCAGCTTCGAGCACCTTGATCTGGCGGTCGATTTCGAACTCGATCGCACGCTGCATCGAACGCAGTGAGTTCACGTTCTTTGTCTCGGTCCTCGTTCCAAGGGTCGTCGTGCCGACCGGACGCACCGAGACATTCGCGTCGAAGCGCATGGAGCCAGCTTCGAGTTTCGCATCGGAGACTTCGAGTGCGAGGACGATCCGCTGTAACTCTGCGCCGTAGGCGCGAGCTTGGGCTGCCGAGGTGATATCAGGTTCTGTCACGACCTCGACGAGAGGAACACCTGCCCGATTGAAGTCCAGGAGCGTGTGAGTTGCGTCGTGGATACGTCCCCCACCATCTCCGACATGGGAACTCTTGCCGGTGTCCTCTTCCATGTGCACACGCGTGATGCCGACCACCGTTGGTTCTCCGTCGACGTCGACAGCAAGCGACCCGAACTCGCACACGGGGAACGTGTACTGGCTGATCTGATAGTTCTTTGGAAGGTCCGGGTAGAAGTAGTTCTTGCGGTAGAAGAGCGAGGACTCGTTGATGTCGCAATCGAGTGCCATCCCTATCTTGACGATCCCTTCGATCGCTTTCTCGTTCGGCACAGGCAGTGCACCCGGCAGGGCAAGACACACAGGGCACACAGCAGTGTTCGGTTCGTCGCCGAACTCGGTGGGGCATGAGCAGAACATCTTCGACTTTGTCGATAGTTCGACGTGGGTTTCGATGCCGATAACGGCTTCCCATTCGGTCATGCTGGCATCACCTCCGAGGTCGCAAGGACCGGACGTTCGTCGAAGCCAACGAGCCGTTCGACTTCCGCTGCAACGCGATACATGACTTCTTCACCGAGCGCGGGCGCCATGATCTGGAACCCGATGGGAAGTCCTTTGTCATCAAGTCCGACAGGTACGGAGATTGCGGGGTCCCCTGCAAGGTTCGAGGGGATGGTGCACACATCCGAGTAGTACATGGCGATCGGGTCAGCGGACTTCTCACCCACTTTGAAAGCGGTCGTCGGCGTCGTCGGCGAGATCAGAACATCAACCTGGTCGTATGCCGAAGCGAAGTCGCGGCGCACCAGCGTTCGCACCTTCTGAGCCTGGCCGTAGAACGCGTCGTAGTACCCGGCGGAGAGCGCGTATGTGCCCAGAAGAATACGCCTGGTCACTTCAGGTCCGAATCCTTCGGCTCGTGAATGGCCCATCATCTCTTCTGTCGTGCCTTCGATGCTCGATCGGTGCCCGTAGCGCACACCGTCGAGTCTGGCAAGGTTGGCGGAACATTCGGCCGGTGCGATGAGGTAGTAGGCAGAAAGCGCGTACTCGGTTGATGGCATCGAGACCTCAATGATCTCGGCGCCCGCGTCTGCAAGCTTGTCCGCTGTGGCGATCGTGGCTGCACGGATCTGTGGATCGATGCCGTCACCCATGAGCTCTTTGACGATGCCGACCTTGAGGCCTGACACGCCGGCATTGAGCGACCCTCCAAAGTTCGGTACAGGTTCGTTGATGCTGGTTGAGTCGAAGCGGTCCCATCCAGCAACGGCTTCAAGCAGCGCGACCGAATCGTGGACCGTCCGTGAGAATGGCCCGATCTGGTCGAGCGACGAGGCAAAGGCGATCAATCCATACCGAGACACGATGCCGTATGTCGGCTTCATCCCCACAATGCCACAGAAGGCAGCTGGCTGGCGGATGGAGCCTCCGGTATCGGATCCGAATGCACCGAACGCTGACCCGACGGCTGTAACGGCCGCCGAACCCCCCGATGAGCCTCCCGGCACACGGTTGGTATCCCACGGGTTACGGGTCTCGCCGTACGCTGAGTTCTCGGTCGACGAGCCCATGGCGAACTCGTCAAGGTTCGTCTTGCCTGTGATGACCGCGCCGCCACTGCGAAGGCGAGCCACGGCGGTCCCGTCATATGGAGGCTTCCACCCCGCGAGGATCTTCGAAGCGGCGGTGGTCTCGATGCCGAGCGTAACCATGTTGTCCTTGAGAGCAACGGGGATACCCTGGAGCGGTCCGAGGTCTTCGCCGCCGGCGAACGCCTCATCGGCAGCGAACGCGCGAGCGCGTGCACCGTCGTGGTCCATGGTCAGGTATGAGTGCAGGTGAGCTTCCGTTACGGTCGCGCGCTGAGCAACCGCGTCGAGAAGATCAACAGACCGGAAGTCTCCGTCGCGCAGGCCCTTGCCAGCTTGTGTAATGGTGAGGTTCGCCAGGTCACCCATGTCAGAGAATCCTCGGGACACGGAAGCGGCCATCTTCGACCTCGGGCGCCTGGCTCAGGAAGGACTCGGGCTCAAGGCATTCACCGACCTCATCGGGCCGGAACCCGTTGACCATCGGAAGCGGGTGGGATGTGGGCTCGACGCCTTCGGTGGGCAGAGCCTGCACGCGTTCAGCGTGCTCAAGAATGTCGAGCAGTTGGCTGCCGTACATCTCAAGCTCCTCATCGGTGAGCGTGATGCGGGCGAGGTGCGCGACCTTTGCGATATCAATTTCAACAGGCATAGGGGGATGGTACAGACACCAGACACCAGACACCAGACACCAGACGGTACCCGAACGGAACCGGCAAAAGCTGCCTCTGTCCAAGTACCAAGTACCAAGTACCCTCTTCCCAATGCTTCCCACTCCGACCAGACACGAACTCGCGGCGCGCCTGCCCCGGCTGATCGTCGGGCTCGTCCTGTTCGGCGTCGGCGTTGCGTTCATGGTCGTAGCGAATCTGGGACTGTCACCCTGGGAAGTGCTGCATCAAGGGATCTCTTTCCGGACAGGTATCTCGATTGGTACGGTCGCGATAATCACCGGCGTTGTAGTCCTGGTGTTGTGGATACCGCTCCATGAGCGCATAGGAATCGGAACCGTACTCAACGTACTGATCATCGGACCCGTTGTCGATATGTCCCTTTGGCTTCTTCCCGATCAAATCGACATGATGTGGCTGCGCTGGGTGTTGATGGTGGGAGGAACTGTCGTCATCGCCCTGGGGTCCGGCCTCTACATCGGTGCAGGCCTCGGACCGGGACCAAGAGACGGCCTCATGACTGGCCTCGCCACGAAAGGGATCAACGTCGCCGTCGCCAGAATCGGTATCGAGATCGCCGTTCTCATCATCGGCTACTTCCTCGGTGGAACCGTCGGTATCGGAACCTTGGTGTTCGCTTTCGGAGTCGGCCCGCTCGTGGCGTTCTTCCTCCCCATGTTCTCCTTGAAGCCGCTCTACCGGTACCAGGAGAAGGACCCGGGAAAGTACGAAGGGGCGCTGTAGGAGAATCGGCCGTCAGCTATCAGCCTTCAGCCATCAGCACGGAAGGCCGTCAGAACGGGGCCCTCTGGTGTCTGGGTTCTACTGTGCGAGGCGTGTCACCTCGGCTCCGGTTGGTGACGGGACAGATGTTCCTGTAACGAGCAAGATCGGTGCATCCAACGTCCCAGCAACAGGACCTGCTGCAACAGCGTCAGGGAAGTTCACACCCGTCACGACGAACACCGTGTCTGCCCCTGTCGCAAACACAGCCTCAGACACGGCCACTGCTGTTGCATACCTGTTTGCACCCCAATACCTCAGCACACAGCCGGATATCATCGATTCGAGCTCAGTCACGACACTGCTGCTCACCACCGCAGGGCCACCCAACACAACAATCCCACCAGGGTTCAACCGTGCCAACTCGGCTGCCGTCTCCGCGGGCACAGCGTTCTGACGGACCAGCAGGATCGGAGCGTTGTGGACCACACCAGCAGGGCCACCAGCCAACGCGTCAGGGAAGTTCGCACCTGTCGCGATGTACACCCTCGACACTCCAGGACTGAACGTCGCGGCTGACACAGCAGCCGCAGTTGCGTACCGATTCGCTCCCCACATTCGAGTGACCGGACCAGAGGTGAAGCCGTTCAAGGCGGTCTTCACACCATCGGATACCACAGCGGGGCCACCCACCACCACGATCCTGGACGGAGACAAACGTATCAACTCGGCAGCGGTCTCAGACGGAACAGCGTTCTGACGAACCAGCAGTATCGGAGAATCCTCGATCCCCGCAGCAGGGCCCGCAGCCAACGCATCAGGGAAATTCTGCCCTGTTGCAATGAACACTGTCGAAACGCCAGGTGCGAAATTTGCATTCGAAAGCGCAGCAGCCGTCGCGTACCTGTTGGCACCCCACACCCGCGTCACCGAACC
>Ga0164313_10006089_pt1 | contig 10652 bp, 24 predicted proteins | sample GuaBasSedimGuay4_FD_113735 | JGI IMG/M metagenome (GOLD analysis project Ga0164313, IMG submission 113735) | Subseafloor sediment microbial communities from Guaymas Basin, Gulf of California, Mexico - Guay4, Core 4569-4, 0-3 cm | ecosystem: Environmental > Aquatic > Marine > Hydrothermal vents...
TATATCAAACCTCTGTGATTATGCTGCAATAGCTATATCACCGTAAAATTCATCATTTGCGATTAAATTTAATTGATTTTAAAGTTTCTTCTTAACTATCCATCAGTTAACCTTTCATAACCCTGTCGAATCCAATTCATCCCCAATTTTAAAAAATTGAGTTTGTGGAGATGGCGGTGTCGAAACCGCGTCCAATGCTACTAATAATTTAACGTCATCTGAATGCTTTTAGCTTTACCCTTCTGGGTATTTCTTAGCTTTAATAGATTCTACCATAAAATGTAGGTTAGCGTCAACCCTATCTAATATTTCATGCGCTAACGCTATCAAGTCTATCGTGCTAGGGTTTTCGTTACATGGTTGTACACGTTCCATTTTAACCACCCCAGTCGCCAAATGCTGGCGCGTCGCGATAACCTTCCGTAAAAATATCACCAGAGCCAGCTCCAATGGTTTCTTTGTGCCACAAGTCTTCTTCAATTATATACATATTAAACCCCCCAACCGTGTATGTTTACAACCTTCCAATTTCCATTGGTATCGGTTTCTATTTCCCAACTAGCCATTATCATTCGCCCAATCTAAGTTTAAATCTTCATGATACTCTTTGACCATACTAAGATAAAATGGTGCATTTTGCAAGTATTTATTTATATCTTTCATATCAAAGTCGCCACAATCATAAGAAAGTGTGACGTGCGGCTTATACGTTGGATGGCTCCAAGTAGCATCATGTTCTTTCATTAATGACTTATGACGCTTAACAAGGTCTGGACTTTTGAAGGTCAAAACCAAAGCATTAGTCCCTTCTTGCGTTCCCCACGACTCGCATTTAATTGGCGTACCACTAAACGGTTCGTCAAGTTTCCCCAACGATCTCAATTCTGGTAAGTATTTTTCACTGTAGATCAGTGTTGTATGAAATTTAGATGTACCTAAAGGTTTAGGAATGTCAAACTTTTCAGCTAACTCTTTTAAAGCATCTTTTGTTTTCTTACAAAACTTAACCGCAGCATAAGTTCCTTTCTTTTTTTCTGATGAAACTTCGTACAATTTCATAAAACTATCCACGTTTTTAATTCTCTATATATTTCTTGTTGAACCCATATTTTTGCTGAATCTTCACTCACCACAACCATACTGGTTATTTTACCTTCAATTTGAACATAAACGGTAAGTGTTCCATGATCTTTAACTATATTAAAAGATATATTATCCGTTACCGGAACACTACGACATACTATCCTGTTATCTGCCCTGAATATGCACATGTTAGCGTTTAAATTTTTTAAGGTTAGGTTTGTATTCTATAAATTGCATAACATCTGAATCGGTTTTGATACCCTTAGATATATGGAACTTATTTGTTAACGTTCTAAACTGGAAAAATTTATCACACTTATAATCTTTATGTATCAAAGTTACATAAATTGTGTCTATATTCCAAGCCAATGCTTCGACAAATAAAGCTTCACCACCTATGATGAAAATTTTCTTTTTGGTTCCATCACAGTGTTCTATAGCTTTACGTAATGAAGATTTAAGTATGATACCTTCATCGACTTTTAAATCTTCTTGCCTCGATAAAACAATACATTCCCTGTTCGGTAATATTGTCCCATGCTTTTCAAAGAATCCCCTTTCTTTTGCGAATTTGGTAATGTCTTCATAGGTCTTTCGTCCCATTACACATATATTACCATCAGTTAGTTGTTTAAATCTCTTTAAATCTTCTTTAGCGAAATCTTCCTTAATCCACGGAATTTCGCCATCTTTACTAAACCCTGCAAACTTATCCAGAGCCACTACAATATTAATCTTAGTTTTCAAGTATCACCTATTAAAAGTTAAATTGCTACGGGAGCTTTGATAATTTCCATGTGTTCATAGTTCAACACTTTTATATCATCAAATGTAAAATCGTCAATCTTATTTATACTTTTGTTAAGAGAAATCGTAGGGGATTGATATGTCATAGGTTCCCTTGATAATTGTTCTTCAACTTGGTTAAAATGGTTAGTGTAAATGTGTGAATCGGTGCAAGTGTAAAACAATTCTGTTGCTTCGTATCCGGTCATTTGAGCAATCATATGAGTTATAATTGCATACTGAACGATGTTAAATGGATTACCTAGAAACATATCATTAGAACGCATGTCTAGCTTACACTTTAAAGCACCTTTCGGAATGTTGTACTGATCTAAATAGTAATCATCTTCCCCAATAGTAGAACCCAGAGGCGCAATGTCGCTTAACAGTTGTAAACGTTGTAATTTTGAATACGGTTCACACCAGAAAGAAAATTGATAGTGGCATGGTGGTAATCGCATATCATGTAGTTGTCCAACGTTCCAAGAGTTGACCATTAAACGTCTACTAGTGGGGTCATTCTTAATCATATCTATAACCGTCTGTATTTGGTCGATATAAGGGTCTTCGTGGTTTAACCAAATGGCTTCGCCATCTACGGTATAGTTTGGAGTTTTACGCCATTGTTGTCCGTATACTGCTCCTAGATCACCATTCTTATCAGCCCAAGCATCCCAAATCTTAACCCCGTTATCATTTAGGTATCGTATATTAGTGTTCCCTGATATATACCAAATGATTTCGTGGATGATCGAATTGAGATTCATCTTTTTTGTTGTTAGTAGTGGTATGGAATTGTTTGAAATATCGAAACGCATAGAGGTTCCGAATAGTGAACGTGTACCTGTTCCGGTTCTATCAGTTTTAAGAATGCCATTATCGTAGACATCTTTTAATAGTCGGAAGTATTCTACATCGTGATAACGAGGTGTAATCATCGTAGTCCTTTATTATTGTTATTATTATGATAAGTTTACTACATAAAAACTTGACGGTATAGTGTTTTTAGACTATGATGGTAACTTTTCAAAGGAGTAATATATGAAACTAAGACCAACGTATCGAGCGTACTTTTTTACCAATTTTTACCTATCTGATATACAGAAAGGTATCCAACCTTTACACGCTGTTGGTGATATGGCGGCTAAATATGCAGTTGATTTTTCAGACGAAAAGAACATGTTTATAGAATGGGCTACACGCGATAAAGTTGCTATCGTTTTAAACGGTGGGAATAGTGCGGATTTAGATGAAATTTACACGGAGTTGTATGGCTGTGATTATCCTTTGGTGAAATTTATCGAAGATGAAGAAAGCTTATGTTGCGCCACAACTTGTGTTGGTATAATTTTACCAGATCGTATTTGGGATGCCCCCCGAAATGATGATTTTTTTCAAAACTTTTTCTCTAAAAAATGCGAAAACATTTCCCCACACGATCAGTGGCTTATAGAAAATCTTAAACGATTTAAACTAGCTTAATGTAAATTGCGGTGGTGATGGTGCTGTTGATGATGAAAATAACCAGCCTTACCAAAAAAATGATTAAAATACTTACATTGTCCTAACCCTAACATATAATTAGAACGTTGTAGTATTTTAATCATTATAAAACAGTACATGAAATAGTTAAGATTGAAAATGAATATGGATTGTGGTGATATAATTCCTATTGGATTCATAATTATTATACCGAAGACTATAGTAGATATTATCAACGATAAAGCGAATATGGAATCTAAGAATCTAAATCCTCTATCCAGTTTATAAAGGTGTTTGTACATGGGAGCAAACATGACTATGATTCGAATATTCATAATCACCAACATCCCTGAAAATGCTAATATAAAAAGTTCCATTTTTTTTTATCTCCTTAATCCCACAATGCTAATCTAATCTTTGCTAGACGAATTAACATATCTTCTTCTTCCGCTTCCCAAGTTTCCTCTTCTTCACGTCTGAGAGATAATATTTTTTTATATTCTAAAGCTTCGTCGGTATCTTCATACGTGCTATAGAATATCCATAGCATAGGCTTAGTATCATCTGTGGCTGGTAGAGGAAATTTTTCATCTAAAGCTTCCTCCCTTTTTAAGTATTTATCATTCCACCAATCATAAATTATATTTGCTTCATCCCAAACATGTTGATGCCCTTCATCCGCGTCCCAAGCTACTATTCCATGTTTATTTTGATGCTCAACAAAGTCGCACAAAATTTCCATCGACCCATGTAAAATTAAATCTCTCGCATCATAATAAGATGGTGGAAGTGTTCTAGGTCTGATAATGTTGTACTGATGCTTACGAACGAAAGTGTGCATAAACAGCCAGTAATATTTAGAACATAAAAATTTAACTTTGAAAACAAACAACTTGTTGAAAAAATCTGGAACAGTTTCCAGTATCCACCAACGTATAGGCATTTTAAGCTTTGTTTCAGCCCTCCACACGTCCCATTCTTCTAAACCTAAAGCATAGGGGTATGGTATACCCACTTTCTTCTTAAAGCCCATAAACTTGACCCTAAATTTGTTTCTAGGTATCTGGTCTTCTGTAATGTTTAGAGCATGGTCATCATGTTTCATGTGGCGAATGGTGCATTATATTCAGCGTCGGATGGTGAAAGCTTTTTACCTTCTTGAAATGCGAAATCTACAAAATCTTTAACGGTTTCGAAATCACCATTACGATCTCCATAAGTTTTCGCTAATAAGAATAGTTTTGCTAAAAATTCTTCGTCTAACTCTTTAAAAGATATAGGTTTATTTTCCATTGTTGTTTGCCTTGTTATGTAAGTGTTCTTTAAGTAAGTAACCTTCTAACCCCCAGATTTTACCTTTGGCATTAGCTTTGGCTACGTTACGTCCAGTTTCTTTGTCGAAATTTTCTGGACTAGCACAAGCCGATTCACCAACCACGTTGTAACCGTTTTTAAGCGTCAAAAGACAAATAGTTACAGTGGTGTTAGGGAAAATGAAATACGTTTCATCAGAGATCACGTCTTCTATATTTTCCGGTGTTATTCTAGGAGCGGTTAACCCCTTTTCAATTATTTGTCTTTCTATATCAATATCCGTCATATTTCAATCCTCCGAACGATCTTAAAAAGTCGTCGTGTTTATCTTTTATTATTATTTGTGTTCGATTACGAACAGTACTTATCAGTTTTGCTTGATGGTCTAGTGTAATTTCTGCCAACCATTTTCTATTTCGTTCATCAGCCCATTGCACGTTGAATGATTCACTATAAAACATATCAGTAAATTCGTCGTGGATACATGTTTTTAAAATGTATCCAACATCTTCATCCTTTTTTAATCCGGCTTGTCCGATCACACCACCTAAATAAATTTTAGGTTCAACCATAACGATGTCATATCTATGGTACAGAACATCGTAAGCGTGTGTAGCGAAATCATTTTTTGTCATTGTTCTAGTATTTTACGTTCAGCATCTAGGTCACGATTGTTAGCATTTTCAGCGTTAAAAGCCGTATCAGCATAACGTTTTTTAAGCTTTTCGATGTTAACCAGTAACATTTTTTCCCAATCTTGCCCTAAACTGTCTAATAAAATAGCCTGATACCAGTTGGAATCACCACATTCTTCCGCAGTATTAACCGCGTCAAGCTCACCCGTAATGATTTGTTTATATAAAGCTTCTAATAGCTCAGTAGATTCAGTTGCCATACCAACGATACCATGAAAAATACGAGGGTCGATAGTAAGATTGTGTTCAACACGTTCATTCTGGTCAACCGGAACCATATTAGATAACAAAGTTTTTGGGTTCTTTTCCCAAACTTCTAAATTTTCAAAGCCAGCAACCAACAGATTATACATTTCCATGTACTTCCTGTTATCAATTTCACGCCCATAAAAGATGTTCTTTTTGAGATCATCCAACATGTTTCCAGCACCGATAAGTATTTCTAATAGTGATTTTAAACGATCTTCATTAGTGCTGACCTGCTCAATCGTGGATTCTGTGCGAATTGCGGCAACAGTATAGTCTTTTAATTTCATGTGTTCTCTTTATTGTTGTGGAATTAAGACCACATTATCACAGTTAAAACCGTTAATATAGTCTTTATTTTATTTATCTTTGAGATTTTTTGATGAAGTTCCGAAGCTTTTTGATAGCCAGATAACGACTGATAGTGTTTAAATGGTCATAAAACATAACACCATTTATAGCATCAACTTCGTGTTGCATTGCCGCAGATAGTAAACCTGTAGCTTTAGTGACGATTTGTTCACCAGTTATATCTTGATAAGTAATCGTTATTTCTTTGCATCGTTTGATAGGGTAGAAATATCCTAGAAAAGCAAAATTACTTTCTTCAATTTCTTCCTTTTCTTTAGATTCCACCAATATAACGGGGTTTATCATTATAAGTGGTTCGGTAATGTTGATAAGCGCGATTCGTTTATTGACTCCAACGGTAGGAGCCGAAATGCTTATCCCACCATTTATCTTCATCGTGTAAAATAAATTACGGATGAAATCGCTTGAAAAATTGAAATCGGTTATAGGTTTGGATGGTTTTGATAAAGCAAGAGAGGGATATTTAACGAAGTTAAACTCAGTTAAATTTTCCAACTCTTGTTCAACTGCTGTTTTTTCAGCATACTCTATTTCAAAAGTGTCGGAACCTTCTTCTGAAAGTTCCGACTGTTCGCCATTATCTGACATTAATCACCTTATAGTTTTTATTATTTCGTGAATACGACTATCTTGATTTTTAACATTTTTAATTAAGTAGTCCATTTGGTCTATTAGAATATGTTTGTTCATTAAGATCAAGTATTCATTTAGACATGGCACATAGGGAACGTATATCAATTCCATGTGTGCTTGTTCCGGTGTTAAACCACCTTTATGTTTATTACAAGGTGAACACGCAGTTACCACGTTTCCCCAACGGTTAACACCATTTTGGGTTCTAGGTATTACGTGGTCACGAGTTAACTTAGCGTTTGTGTAAACTTGACCACAATACGCGCATAAGTTTAAGTCACGTCTGAACAACGCACTGTTAGTTAAGCGTGGAATTCTGGAACGTTTAGTGTTAATTTTACCACGAATCGCTATGATAGACTCAATTTTCATTGCTGAACGTTTTCCAGTGGCGCGTTGGATTCCACCGTTTAAGGTGTAATCGTCGCCAATAGACCATGCCACCAAATCTTTGGCATAGTAATACGCTGCATCTTCGTAGGAACACCATCTTAAAGGGTCGCCAGATACATTTAGAGCTAATATAGGTGTGCTAATATTTAACATTGTCTTATCTCATTTTTTGTTCTTTCTTACATCGTTTCAACCATGACTCATATCTCCATCGAAGATACTTATCTTTTGGATTTTGTATTAACGCATCATGTGCGTGTCTAACGTTTCTTCCGCAATCATCTTGTACCGCTTTTGTAGCAATACCTCGCATTTGTTGCTGTTGCGGTATTATATTAAAATTCCCTACTATATCAATAGGGTCTTGGTCGCGTTGTTCTGCTGTAGACTTTTCCACTAAAACCGGAACACTATCTACGCTTTCCACCGCTACACCAATTTCTTCAACTTGTATAGGTTCCAGAACTTCAACTGTTTTCGAAGACGATACAAGTTCTTCACTTGGTATCGGAGCCTTAGAAGGTTCAATTTCGGGAACTATTATAGCCTTATGTTCAACATATACTGGTCTACCTTTCGCCTTTAAATATTTCAATTTAACCCAAGTGAAAGGATGTTTAGAAAACTTAACAGTCTTCAACACTTTTTCATGTTTAACCCGAAACTCATTTGGTAGCGGTTCTATATAAGATTCTGCTACTACAGGAAACGCCAAAACGCTAAAGAGTAATATTACTATTTTCAATTTTTTAATGGTCATGTTCATGATCTTGCCACTTTTGTATTTCTAGCAATTGCGCATTAAGCTCTTTTATGTTATAGCGTATAAGTGTTGGAACTGGTTCACCGTTCTGCTTTAACTCGTCGATATAAGTTTCAAACAAATTAAGTCTAGTTCTTATATCTTTGGCAAAAAAAACTGCAATCGTTTCGGTTTGTTGCTTAGTAATGTCTTCAATGTGTTTATTGATAGCCGCTACTATAGTAAGTCCCCCGACTATTATAGCTACTATATTAGCTATAACTGTTATTTTAAATCCTTTACCTTCTTTCTTTTCTTCTGCCATTTTACAATCCTTGTAAATGTTACTAAAAATTTATTCTTTAGCGAAAGATCGTAATTCGCGCAAAACCTTCTGCTCATTCGCCAAAGTTTTAAGATGACGTTTGATCGCCATTGCTTTAGCCTTTTTTCTTACCGCAGTAGGTTTCTCGTAAAATGTTTTATCACAATATCTACGAACAATATCGTCTTTCTCAACCGCTTTTTTAAATCTGTTTAACAATCTATCAAATGTTTCATAGTTGTTCTTTTTCGTCACTCTTGCCATGATTCCTCTATAAGTATATGGTTTTTATACTGGTATTTATAAATCTTACGATTCGTCCCAAGATAAACCACGATGACGAAGAACAACCGCAATTTTATTACGATCTTTAGGTCTGAAATTACTTTTTTTCACAATTTCTTCGTTGTTTAACATTGCTACGCTTTTACGGTGTCCGCTTCTATCGGCTCCACCAATTTTTGCTGCCATTTTTCTTTCCTATAGTTGATTAAAATAATTTTACAAAAGAGAGGGTGTCGGTACTTACCATGATTAACTTTTTCAAGCTAATAGATGCCTCCAAATCATGTCTACGCAAACCACTCGCCTAACGGTGAAGTAGTACGACGCAACTCGCCTATGCTCACCTACCCACTTAGATGCTTCGTTTGTTCTCTTTTGTAAACCTACTATTTATTACATTGCTAATCTTGCGATAGCGTCCCTCATACAGTCGTCACAGTGAACAGTGTCTTCTGGTTCAGGATAGTCACCAACCTCGTCAATGTCACCGTCAACCCTTATACACGTTCCACAATAGAAACAGTTGACGATTATACCACGTTCTTTATCATCTTCACGATAATCATCTGATTGTGGTATGTCATCTATTTCTTCTACTTCATCTTCATGGTACTCAGCCGGAGTGAATTTCATAAAAGCTTCTTTATTAGACGCTTGTATAATCTCATTCTCGGTCATTGGAGTACCGTTAGCGCGTTTAACCTCATATCCCTTACGTGGAGTACCATGAAGAATATGGTTCATCACATCCTTCATGGTTTCACCTTTTCGCAATTGGTAAATACCGTGATCGTTTATGAATTCTCTAGCCTGAGCTATAGTTCCTCTACCATTATCTGCAAACAAATGTTTGGCTTCTTCAACACTTAACACAGTATCACCTTTTGTCAGGATATAATTGCTTTAACGCAATATAGTCTAATTCATCATAAATTCTACCAACGGTAATATGTAAATCCCAGTCAGCAGGTAAACGAAACTCTTTACGAATCTCGATTAGTTTATCACATTTAACCTTGATAGCGAAAAACTTCCCTTGAGTATTTGGATAGACTAAATGAGAGTACTCAAATTTAACCTTTAAACCGTCGTATTTCTTCCACAGTTCCATGAGGTCAGGTTTAGGTTTTTCGCCTCTTATAACGCTTATATGAGCGTCCCAGCTAGGAGCATGAACCTTCAAACCGTATTTCTTTTGAACCCAGTTTCTATAGTAGGCTGTGATACCTCTATCAACAGTGGCAATACACCACCATTGAGTTCTACGTTTCATACCCATTCTAGGTGGGTCATACTTGATATAAGCATATCCTGTATGTGGAAAGTCTAAATTTTTCATATTACTATTATATCATAACCAAAAAATAAAGGCAAAAAATAAAGGCAAAAAAAAGGTCTAATCGTGTACCGAGAAGACCTTTAAGAAGGGTAACGCATACAACAAATCTATTCGATAACTTGAATTTTAACGTTATGTTCAACCACGCGATGACAACCATCACGAACTAAACGGTTTCCACCAAAATCAACGACCGCAATACCTTTCTTCTGTTCCGGTGCTTTTTCCACCATGAAGAACAGTCCTTCTTTCATAGCATCATTATATGACACATTGGCAAATCTAAACACTTTTCCAGCATTCAAAGAATCTAATGGCACAGTGGCTTCGACTTCTTCTTTCTCAGCTCTTACTAACTTAATCAACTTATTCTCCTATTAAAATATATTTTAAAAAACTAATAGCCCAATCTTTTCTGCCTGTCATATTCCTTATCGGTTATCTCTCTGGTGGCGTGGTTAGAATCCATATCAACCATAATTTTCGTATCGTCTTCTAACGTATGAATCATATAATACCCAACGCTCAAACCAACGTGACGTATTAATATTTCAGACTTAACTACTGTTTGAATATAATCAGCCATTAGTAATATACTTCTTCTGGAAATTCATTTTGTTGCATATCAAGAAACCTTTCCACTGTTATCATATATTTACCACCATCAGGCTTTACAACACAGTACACTTCTCCGTTGTTAAGTTCTAACACTTCAAAAATTCTATAAGCAATGCCAACCATTTCGGTTACTATGTGTCTATTAGTTACCTTCATTTTCTTTCTCGCATTTATGTGGTTCATTTTCTAATATAAAACCCCAACACTTTTCACATTCACCTACCACCAGTTTAGCAGGTGAACGTAAACCGACAGCAACTTCTTCCAAGGTTGATGCCAGTTCTTCATTAGTGTCGGGTGATGGTGCAGAAAATTCTAATGATTCTGCACCATATGTCA
>Ga0164313_10006090_pt1 | contig 10651 bp, 14 predicted proteins | sample GuaBasSedimGuay4_FD_113735 | JGI IMG/M metagenome (GOLD analysis project Ga0164313, IMG submission 113735) | Subseafloor sediment microbial communities from Guaymas Basin, Gulf of California, Mexico - Guay4, Core 4569-4, 0-3 cm | ecosystem: Environmental > Aquatic > Marine > Hydrothermal vents...
CAAAACTTTGCAAAAATACGGTCGGTAATAGACACAACAATAAAAAATGGAATGAGTGTCCTGCAAGCCTTGTCGCTTATAGCTAAATTTGAGTTTGAGTTACAAACTGATTAGTTACAAATATTCTAATAAAGCTTAAAATCACAATAAATTAAATTATGCATAATAGCAATCAACAAAATGGATTTAGTAAACTTTATGAAAAGAATATGCTTTCTCCCAATCATATTGATATAGATGAAAATTCAATAGAACATCCCTTTGCTTTTATAGAAATTTATTTGGAAAAAGATAAAAGTAATTATGATTTACAGTTATTCGAACATTGGGCTTTCTTTTTAAAACAATTAAAAGAAGAACAAAATTATTCATATTATTGTTTTGAATTAGAGTTAAACTTGTTATATACAAATAAAAACAACTACTTAAATGAAATGGTTTTAATTTTGATTAATATCAAACAAACAATAAAATTAAAAAGCATAAAAAATGTTTATTTAAGATTACTTAATGTTATTGTTAATGACATCCTTAAAAACATTTTCATTTCTTACCATTTAGATTTAAATTCTAAAAATCGAATAAAGCTCACTCCATGGTTTCACTTAAAAGAACCTATTTTGTCTTTCCGATTAATAAAGTATCCAGAGGATAAAAGATTAAAGAGACTTATGATGAGATATTTATCACTTATTTTTATTTCAAAAGACACAAAATTCAGCACTTTCAAAGCGTTATTTGAAGGAAGATACCTAGAAAATAAAATAAACTGGATGGGCAATAAATCATCTCTTTATTATTTTATAAAACTTTTAATCAGCAATAAGGTAATTAGAAATCCTAAAAACAAACATTGGAAGATAGCTTCAGAGTTTTTTTTATTAAAAGGCGAAACTTTAACTCCAAATGACTTTTTAAATCAAAAAGAAACTAAACATAAAAGAAAAAGAAAAGAATTAGAGCTTTTTGTTAAGGCTTTAAAAGGCTAAAAAACTCTTATGTTGATAATTATTTTTTCATCTCTTCGTATCCTCAAAATAAATAGTGTTAAATATCAGATAGTTAGCTATTAATATTTTATTCAATACCACTCCTGCTCTCTTAGTTTAAAATCAGAGTATTTCATAATTTATTTTTTTATCGTCTATTTGTCAGAGACTTACAGAAATAACACGCTTATGAAACAGATGATTTTATCAACAATAGATATAGAGGAATTAGCAGATGCTTTAACAAAAAGACTATCTAACTTAATTAATAAGAAGGAAGTCCTAAATCCAAATATTGAAGAAACTAAAAAAAAGGAGTTCCTAACTAGAGAGGAAACTGCAAAGCTTTGTAATGTTAAATCTTTGACTACTCTATGGAATTGGAAAAATAATGGCAAGCTAATTCCTCGTATGAGAGCTGGAAAAAAACCTTTATATCATAGAGAAGATGTAATAAACTTTTTAAATGGAAATTGATTGAGCAGTAAACATATCAAACTTTTATAACAAGAACACTTGTTTCATTTATACAAAGCTTCTAACAATAAAAGAAATCTTAAAATATTACAATTATGAAAAAATATAATCAAATTAAATTACCACAATTAGACTTACAATCAGTTTCTATACATGAATCTGGACATGCTGTATTTTATTACATGTTAGGCTGCAAGATAGAATACACCCAAGTGTTTAATGAAGTAGAAGGAATTGTTAGCTGTAAAATATTTAAACCTACTGCTTATACATCTGAGCACAGTAAAGAACTAGACATTAAATTAACTGTTTATGGGATGATAAGCTTTAGTGGTTCTATGGCCGAATTTAAGCTTCATGATAAAGTTATGGATTTGGATAACTTATTTGAAGATTCTGCTTTATATGAAGAATACGATGAAGATTATGATGATGAAGAGATGGAATCTGATTCTATAAAATTTATGTCAGAAATCACAAGAGCAAATGAAATTATAGGTTATGAACATTACGGCATTGATTTTTTTAAAGAAGTCAACAACAAAACTAAAGAAATAATGAATAATAAATATGTCTGGAAAGCAGTTAAAGGTCTTTCTGAAATTTTATCAAAGAAAGGAGTTTTGTACCATAAGGAAATACATGGTTTCTTAAACAACTGTTCACTTCCAGATTTATACAAAAATTATAGGGAATTATATATACCAGAATCCATATAAGAAAATCAACTACAAAAATTTCTAGATACAGACTACAATAAAAAAAAATGACAACAAGAATACACATACCAAGAGAAACATTTGAATTCCTACATTATAAGCTAGAAGAATCTCCACCAAAAAAGAAAAATGATAATCTGTTTAATTTTAAAAACGATAACCCATTCAACTACAAAATAGACAAGTTCTATTGGGTTCTAGGATTATTAACAAATCCCAAGACAAACAACTTAAGAGTAAGAGAAATAAACAAATTTACATTCATACCATTAGCCTCTAAACTATTAAAATATTGGTTAGGCAATGATTATAAAGTATACATAAACTATTTAGCAGTACATGGTTTTATTTACACAAAACCTGATTATACATTGGGTGAATGTAAACATTACCACTTATGGGTGGAAAAGACAATAGAAAGTGATAAAGAATATGAAACACCATTTACTCTTTTTACTTATTGTTTCCAAACAAACACTAATATCACCCTTTTAAAGCCTATAAATAGTGTTGCTTCAAAGGTTTTAAAAAACAAGAAAATATATGAAATAGTAGAGATAGAATTAAGCAAAAAATCTATTATTTATAAGAAAATTGAGAAAGACTATGAAAGACAATTAGGAAGAATAAGGAAATATGAGCCATTTATTAAGAAAATGTATAATCATTTAAAAAAAAATCTAAAAGTACGTTATGAAGATGCTATGGATTATTGTGAAGATTTTCTTGAAACGAATTTAGAGGAATTGAATAATGAATTCAGATTAGGAATTATGAATGAAGAAGAATTAGCTAGTGAAAAGAAAACAATAAAAAATAAATATCTTCATAGAGTAGCAAATATTAGAAACATTCATTTTTGGAAAAAATATAAATCATTAAAGTTTAAAAGAGCAAGTACCAATAAAAGACTTAACACCAACCTAACAACTATAGCACAAGATTTAAGACCATATATTGTTGGATATGAAGACATGAGTTATTTAGATTTATCAAATTCCCAACCAGTATTATTGAACATATTATTAAAAAAGTATTATTCAAGAGCATGTGAATCACTTAGAAATGAAATGCTAAGGTTTTATATGGAAACTATTTCTGGTAATTGGTATGAAGAATTATGTGAGATTTTTATTTGCGATAGAGACACAGCTAAAAACAACTGGATGCTAATAGCTTATTCAAAGAATAATACATGTAAAAATTTCAAAAATAAATTTGCAAAGCGTTATCCTCAAATAAGGAAGATAATGGATGAAATTAAACTAAATAATCATAGTCGTTTTGCAGTTAAGCTACAACGGATTGAAAGTGAAGTGTTTATTGATGAAATATGTAAAGAATTGGTTGATAGAGGGATTATACCATTTTCAATTCATGATGGGGTTCTGATACCAAGAGAAAAGGAAGAAGAGACCTATCAAATTATGACAGAAATATTGGTAAGACATTTGGGTTGTGTTCCCGTAATATCGATTAATAATGTTAAACGGAAAGATGAACGAAATAATAAAGAGTATTTGATAGAATGTTTTAAAAAACAATTCAGCTAACCTAAAAGTTTGTTAAAAAAATGTTCCTTATTTTATTTGACAACTATTTATTTAAGAAAACCAATTAAATGAAACTACAAGAAAATACCATGTTGAAAGTATTCAACTTAAGGATGAAAAAAGATACCCTAGATAAACTAATAATGATATCAAAGGATGCTGAGTATGATGAGAATAAATCTGAAGTTATTAGACAATTAATCCATAAGGAATATACACAAAAGTGTGTTTAATGCACTCCAAATGTTCTAAGGTGCTCAAGCTTAATAAAGTATGTACAATATCAGAATCATTGATTTTAGCAATATTCACATGATATATATCCGTGTGGTGTTCATAACGGGGGGTCCCCTATGTATCCCCTCTTATATATACCCCCTATGTAGCATTATATGATGGGTCGATGTGGCGTTCAAAAAATATTTTTTACCAAATTTTGGAATTCATATAATAAGTTTCTTAGTCTAAATTTTTTTAATTTTTTGGCAAGTATATCAACCTTAGTTAACAATTACAGATTTACCTTTAATGAGGAGTTATACATTCGGCAAATAAGCAATTACTGAGCTTACTTTATTTAAATATGAAATCTAATAATCCGCTCACAAGGGGATTAAAATAATACAATTCATTTCATGATAAGTAGTTTAACAATAGGATTGTAAAAATTACTGCTACTTCTTAGTTTTAATAGTTTATATAACCAATATGCTTGATTATGTGTAACTTTGAGAAAACAAATATTGTGATTGTAGCAAATTAAAAAAGAAACATTAAACTATCTAGATTATGGCAATAAATGAGACCCTTAAATCGAAGCGAGAAGAAGCTAATAAAATTGTTAATGCAATAATTGAGCAATCATCAATAATAGAAAAGAATGTCCATCTTTCAGAAAAGAAAATATCTGAAATTGATGTTAATACTAATGAAGCAAAAAAGTTAAAAGCTTCTTTAAAAAGAATAATAGATTCCACAAATATTGCAATTTTAAAATTCCGAGAAGAGAAAAATAAAATATCAAGTTTATTAACTCAAATCAATAATTTTTACAACAAAAAATATCTTCCACTTCTTAATAAAATAGAAGATAATGATGTTGGGTTTAAAGCAAGGCTTAAACAAGGGACACAATTCAAAAATGAGACACTTAAACTTAAAGAATTATCAAAAAAACAATATGATGAAGTTAAAAAGTATGCATCAGACTTAAGAACAAATTATAAAGAATTAAAAAGCATAGGTGTTTTGATTGGAAGGCTTTTAGATAATTCTACCAAGAAATCTAATAAAATAAATGAAATAAATTCACATATTTTAAACCTTGAAAATAGAATTAAATCATTACATAAAAATTTAGAAAAACTATTTGTTGAGAGTAGCAACAACCATAAAACAATAATTGGCCTTCTTAAAAAGTCAAATGATGAATTTGAAGAAATAAAAACTATTAAAAACAGCAGTGAAAAATTATTAATTGAAATTCAAGATATATATGAAATTGCTGCTGAAACGGGTTTAAGTGGAGAATTTGATAAAAGAAAAGAACAATTAAAAAAATTAATAATTAAATGGGGGAAGCGGATTTTCATCTCATCTGCTTTTCTACTTATAATGATAATTATGATGTTTGTTCTTCAATTAAAACTCTACAACTGGGATTTAACTAATCATACTTTTGATATAAATTTTTATGTGCGATTTTTAATAGCATCACCCGTTGTCTATTACTTGTATTTTTGCTCAAATCAGTTTAATCAAGCAAAAAAACTACACGATAAATATAGCTTTAAAACAACATTGGCAATGTCAATAAAATCACATATAGAATTACTTACTAAACATGAAAAATTTAACGAAAAGGAAAGAATGGATAAAATTTTAGAGTTTGTTTTAGATGGTTTCAAAAACATATATTCTGAACCATATTCACAAGATGATTATAAGATGAAATTAAAACTTGCTAATTTAGAACTAGATTTAGAAAAGAGAATTATGGAAAATATTTCAAAGACATTTAATGTTGATACTAACAATAAATAATTTTGTAAATTTTCCAAAGCAAAACTATAAACAACCGCAATATGCTATTAATCCTTTATAAATAATATGGATAAAGGTATAAGGGCAACAAATTATTTGATAGACTTTTCAATCATCATAATTCTATGGATTGGTATTACTTTAGTCTTTCGAAATTCAAACTTAGAAGTATCTGTTTTTTATTTATTAATGTTTCTATATTATTTAATACTTGAATTATTTTTTAGACAGACAATCGGAAAAATGATTACTAAAACTATTGTTGTGAAAAAGGATGGAAGCCGTGCAAGTTCTTTAAATATTTTGATAAGAAGTGTTTTGAGGTTAATCCCTATTGACAACATCTCTTATCTTTTTGGAACAGAACGAGGGTTTCATGATGTGCTCTCATCTACTAAACTAATTAAAAAATAAAAATGGAATTAGTAACTATCAAAACTTTTGACAATTCTATAGATTCACATTTATGCAAATCAATGCTTGAAAGTGAAGGGATAAAATGCTATTTGTTTGATGAAAATATGGTATCTCTAAATTTACTTTTAAATGTTACAGTTGGTGGAATAAAATTAAAGATAAACGAAACTGATTTTGAGAAAGCAAATAAGTTAATAAAGGATATAGATAACCTTCCCTCTCTAGATAAAGATAATGAGATTTTAGAGTGCCCTAATTGCAACTCCACATTTTTAATTTCTGATTACAAATCAATAAAGGGGATTAAAGGGATATTGTCTTTTATAACATCAATATTTTTTATGGTTTTTCCATTGTATTTTAAAAGGGTTTATAAATGCAAGGATTGTGGAATGGAATTTAATCCAAAAAGAATTTTGAATGAATAAAATGAAATCGAAACTAATCGGAATCGGAATTCTATTTCTACTCTTAATCTTATCTTCTTGTAGGTCTGAAAAGAAAAAAGAAATAAGTGAGAAATCATTTCCAGTAATTATTGAGAGATTTGATTCTGATAAACTTAAACAATCTGACACAACTACATTAACAATTCGAGAAAATGATACTTTAAGTTTACACTTGTATGGGGTTCATTATGAGGAAAATATCGAAATAAATATGGGACATGCTTTTGAGATAAACAAAGAGGATGAATCTCAAATTTTAATTAATAAAATACCCTCAAAACTGATTGCTGAAAAACAATATTTTTATGAACACCAAAATATAATAGTGAAGAAATATTATTACGATATCAAAAACGAAATAGATGAGGAAGGATTTTTCTTTGTAGCTAATAATAGAATTATTGCTTTTAATTCAACCGCTTGGAATTTATATAATTTTTACAATTACGAAAATTCAGAAATAAATAAAATCTTAAGAAAAGACACAACTGACTTTTTTAATCATTGGAATAAAAATTAAACACATTAAAATGAAACTACTAACAATTATCATAGCCCTTTTACCTCTGACAATATTTTGCCAAGAAATTGAACATATCTGCCCACCAAACACAGAATTAAAAGTGGATACATTTCCAGAATATACAGTCTACCAATGTATAGCAAACGATGTTCAAGAAGGGACAAGTAAAGCATATAATAATGAAGGAATACTCAAATTCGAAAATCATTGGAAAAAAGGAAAGGCTGTTGGAATATGGAAGGAATGGGACAAAAAAGGAAACTTATGGTCAACTACAGTATATGAGAACGGGGCAAAAAACGGATTAGAAATCTTTTACTACAATAATGGCAATAAAAAAGTAGAAACAACATTTCAAAATGGAATAAAACATGGTATCATCAACCAATGGAATGAATTTGGAGTCCATCTTATCACAGGTAATTTTGAAATGGGTCTTGAAGATGGACTATGGTTTATTCGTAAAAACGAAACTAAAATAGTTGCGACTCAGTTTCAAAATGGTCAACAGCTCTTTGAGCAAGAACAAGATTGGACTGATAAAGATTTGCCAATTGTTATTTATTAATTGCTAGACCAAAACAAAATGAAGTTAGAATACAAATTAAACAATTCGGATTTTTTAGAGTACCAACTTTATATTTCTTCAAAATCTAAACTACATAAAAAGAATCGAAATAAATCAAGAATTATAGTACCACTGATATATATTATACTCGGATTATACTTAATATATATTCAGAATTTTGAAATTGGGATTGTATTTTTTGGGATTGCCATTCTATGGTATTTGTTTTACCCATTACGTTCTAAACGAAGATATAAAAAGCACTTTGAAGACCATATCAAGGAAAATTATAAAAATAGAATTGGAAAAAAAGTAATATTAGAATTCGATTCTGACTCTGATTACATAGAATCTTCCGAATTTGGAACTCAATCTAGAATAAATGATTCCGAGTTTGATAAACTAATTGAATTAAAAGAGCATTTCTTTTTAAAACTGAAATCTGAATTATCAATTATTATACCTAAAAGGGCTATGGATAACATAAGTGAATTTAAAAAATATTTAACAGATAAGAATGTAGAATATGTTAATGAACTTAGTTGGGTATGGAAATAAAGTCTTAAATAACATCGTTGAATATCATCAAACTTAATATCAGTATATGAATGAAAATTTACTTGCGATTCTATTAATAACATTATACTTCTCGCCAGTATTCTATCAATTTATAATTGTGTTAAAGGAATCAAGAAAAGGTAATCGAGTTCCCCTCAAAAAACTTTTGAAATTTGTAAAATACAGTTTTCTAGTGTTGTCGCTATTAGTTGTTGGGTTTGGAATAATAAGCCACACAAACTATTTTAATTACGAGAAACCTTTGACTTACGATAAATTTGACCAAATAACATTTGAAAATTTTCGAGGATTAGAGTTTTTTAAAAAGTCATTGTATGGGAATGAGCACTTTGCCTATGTAGTAACAACTATTGACAGTGAAATTGATAAAAATAAAGTAACAGTCAACTCTTTATTCCATCCTTCACGTTCATACGTTTACAACACTTACACAAATAGCAAAGAGTTATTAACTCACGAAAAATATCATATAAAAATAACCGAACTTTACACAAGAAAAGCAAAAAAGAAACTATCTGAACTTAACTCCTTTTCAATAAATAAAATCGAAGGAATTTTAAAACAAACAAAACAAGAAGAGAGAGCATTTCAAAAATCATATGATTATGATACATTTCATAGCTATGTTTTAAGTGAACAAAAAAAATATGAAAAAGATATAGATAGTTTATTAAATTTACTGAACGAATTTGAAAACCCAACAATCACAATTTATGATAAAAATTAGACTTACACTACTAGCGGTTATTTGTTTATTTATTACTAGCTGCGAAACAGAAAAACACAAGTTTCCAACAGAAAAAAGATATTGGGATACTAATGACTATGCTGATGTTGTTAGAGAATTATTATATGGCTATGAACAAGATGAAAAGTTACCAACTTTTGATGACCCAAAAACAAGAGTTATAGTTGAAAAATTAACAGACCAACAAAATTTCAAGGTTGTCCTTGATGACAACGAGTTAGGATTAAAACACAAAAATGAAATTGCAAAGGATTTTTTCAATCGTTGGAGAGATATGCAAGATATATATCAAGCAACAGACAGAAAAGACAATTATCTATACGATAAAGAAATGATTGAGGTTTGGCAATTTGGATTGAGCTTGCAATTAAAATATTTTAAATTGGGAAATGACAATATATTGATTAGTGCAGACGACCCCGATTCATATCAGACTAAAAATAACGTAAATTCAAACATAAAGACATTAATAAAAAATTTCTTAATCTATTTAGACGAAATAAATAATGAAAAAGCCTTTTCTGAACAAGGAAAAGAACTTTTTGCAAAGGGAATAGATAATTATTTTACTGAACTAATTGAATTTTATCCAAATGCAAACTATGGAAGTATGGAAAAGAAAATTGAGTTGATGTTAAATAAAACTCAAACAGAAAAAATAAAAAATTCCCTAACAAAAATAAAAGAGTTAATTGAATCAAAGAAACAACAAGAATTATAAAAATATACAACAAAAAATGTGATTAAAAACAATATGTTTTGAATCTCCAACCACGAAATACAATTTTGAATAAACTATCCGTTTAATAATTAAGTTCACTCATTGAAAAGTACTTTTCACTCATTCTAGCTTTTATAGAACTAAAGACTTCAATAGTTTCGAAGAAAATAAATAAATTATGAAAAAGGTAATTCTAGTTTTAATTTTCACTTTTATATCTCAAAGCTTTATCGGACAAGAATGTTTAAACGTGAAATATAAATTACGCGGCTATTTTTATGCTGGAACAAGTCAAGTTGATTCAACAGCTCCAGGTGGGTTCTATGAAGACCAAAATAGTCCAAAGGTTGTGAAAGAAGAAATTAACAGAATCTCATTAGAGAATAAATTTCAAATTATAGTGAAATATGATTCTATTTCTAAATTTTCTGAAGGTGTAAATGGATTTAAAGTATTTGTGGTTAACAAAACTGATTCAATCTTTGAATTACCAGCTCAAGACAGCCGATTATATATAAAAAGACAAGTTTACTACAACGGAGTTTGGAATGACATTGAATACTTACCTAGTAGTTGGTGCGGAAATAGTTATCATTCTGTGTTTATTAAGCCAAATGAATATTGGGATTTTAATGCACCTTGTTTAACTGGTAAAATAAAATCAAAATTTAGGTTTGAATTATATATTAATGAAAACTTGTCGATTTATTCTAATGTATTTAGAAGTAGTTTTAACAAAAAACAATTAAAAAAAGAACAAGGTCATAAACCACTTGGACTTATGGACCCTTACAATAATTAAATACTATTAGGAAGAACTGTACTTTGAAAATCATACTTCACTTAATAATTATTATCACATTAA
>Ga0164313_10006091_pt1 | contig 10651 bp, 9 predicted proteins | sample GuaBasSedimGuay4_FD_113735 | JGI IMG/M metagenome (GOLD analysis project Ga0164313, IMG submission 113735) | Subseafloor sediment microbial communities from Guaymas Basin, Gulf of California, Mexico - Guay4, Core 4569-4, 0-3 cm | ecosystem: Environmental > Aquatic > Marine > Hydrothermal vents >...
CAATTCAAGCCAGCGAATCGCGGGAATATAGAGATGGTTTGTAGGTTAATAAAGTAACAATATATCGGGCTTGCTCACCAGCGCCTGGGCCAGCGCCACCCGCCTTCGCCAGCCACCCGACAATTCCGACATGCTGGAATCCGCCGGCAGGTCCAACTGGCTGATAGTGGTTTCCACACGCTGCTGTAAGCGCCAGCCATCCTGGGCTTCCAGTTGTTGCTGGACACGAGACAATGCCTTCATATCAGGCATATCTTCCTGTACCAGGTGATGGTATTCGGCCAGCAAGCGACCCGTTTCGGCCAGGCCAGAGGCGACTACATCATAGACCGTTTGTTCGTCGGCTTCGGGTAGGACCTGTTGTAACCAGGCGATTTTTGTACCCGGCCTTAACCAGCGTTCACCGGTCTCTGGTACGATTTCTCCTGCCAATACTTTAAGTAGTGTGGTTTTACCGGCACCGTTGCGACCCAACAACCCGATCTTGTTGCCCCTGGATAATTTAAAATCCACGCCATCAAGCAAGGCAAGGGTTCCGTAATGCAGTGAGGCGTTGTCGAGTTTTAGCAAAGGCATATTTTATATCACGCTTATTAAAGCAGCGCATTTTACGCCTGGACACATTATTTGTCCTGTTTTGTTGACACTACTCAGCGCAAACAGCTAGTCTGCATTTGATGAATATTTTCTCTCACCAGGTTTGTTTGTGTTGTTGCTGCATTTGTATATGTAGCGAACAGCCATACGGTGTCTGAAATACTCTGATCCAAGTTAACGATTTAACCACCTTTAACAACAGACCCAACCGTATCGGCAAGCCGGGACGGAAGCCACACCCGAGGAAAAGAAAACCCTGTTACGCCTTCTCAGCGCAGAATTGCTGGAGGTTGAAGATGAACTTTGCCCGCTATTTCCAACCGAAGGTGCACGCGGCGTGGTCAAAAGCCTTGTCGAAAGTGCGGCATTCGGTACCTGCGGAACCATTACCGGTGTTGGCCGCTACCTCAAGGAGCGCAATCCGGATGTCAAAATTATTGGGATTGAGCCCAGTTCGAGAGAGCACAAACTTTCGGGCATCAAGCAGATTTCAAACCTGCCGGATGAATTCAAACCCAAAATCCTGGATTACTCGTTGATTGACGAGATTATTGCCGTTAATGACCATGATGCTTTTGAGGCCGGTATCCAATTGGCACGAACCGAGGGCATCATGGTCGGACCGACCACGGGCGCCCTGCTCCATGCTGCCAAACAGGTTGGTGCAAATGCGAGTGGTCGTGCAGTGGTGATATCCCCGGATGGTGCTGCCAAGTACGTCAGTGCCTATGCCCAATATCTTGAGGAAAAATAAACGAGAAAGATGACTTTTAGGCTTTTGCCGCTAAGCAATGGATTGGAAAGAAACTGCGATTTTCGTCAACAACATTTGCTAAATAACCGCTGATGGCTCTTAATATTCCAGAAATGTCGATTTATATTCTGGTCAAAAAATAATAATGTGTGGGTTTGCGGGTATTCTGAACTTTTCAGGGCTCCCACAGCCAATTTCTGAGCGCGCGCAAATTCTCAATGATATGGCAGCCTGTCTTGCCCGTCGTGGTCCCGATGATGAACAGTTTCACGATGACGGAGTCCTGGCCCTGGGTTTCCGCAGACTGGCTATTGTTGATCTGGACGGTGGACAACAACCGATATGGAACGAGGACAGGCAGATTCTGGGCGTGGTCAACGGTGAGATTTACAATCATCATGATTTACGTAGCAAGCTGGAGAATACTCACACTTTTAGCTCACAGTCAGATTCCGAAGTAGTACTTCATCTTTATGAAGATCATGGCACCGACATGTTCAACGAAATCAATGGCATGTTTGGTATGGCTATCTGGGATGCTCCCCAGCAGCGTTTGGTGCTGGCACGGGATCGACTCGGTATAAAGCCGCTTTATTACACGGTTTCCAACGGGACCGTCATATTTGGTTCAGAGCTGAAAGCCTTGCTGGCCCATCCTGACTGCCCGCGTGAAATAAATTGGGAAGAGGTAAGATCACAAAATGGCGTGCATCACCCTGTCACACCGAGTTACGTGTCAGGCATTCACCACCTGCCTGCGGGCCACATGATTGTGTTTGAACCTGACAAAGCACCCCGTCTGTCACGCTACTGGTCGATCAATGATCATTTTTCTGATTGGCGGGAAGCGCCCCGGCATCCCCAGCAGTTCTATATCGATCGATACGGCGAACTCTTCGATGACAGCGTGAGAAAACGATTAATGAGTGATGTGCCACTGGGCATCTTTCTCAGTGGTGGTATCGATTCTGCCCTGGTCACAGCTGCAGCTGCTACCCAGGTGACAGGGTTACATTGCTTTACTGTCGCTGAAGAGACAACTATGAAAACCGGCGATCTTGAGCAGGCTCATAAGGTGGCAGACCTGCTGGGCTGCCCACTTCATCCGGTGCGTTTCGACGGTACAACGCTTTTGGATGAAATTCAGTTTAACCTCCCGTATCTGGAATACATGGTCTGGTTTATGGATTCACCTCGATTTGATATCGAGTGGTTTTTTAAACACGAACTACACCGCTATGCCAAAACCCACGTTCCGGATATCAAGGTGATGTTGATTGGACAGGGAGCCGATGAATTTGCAGGTGGTTATTCAAATTCTTATGCAAAACCAAAGCAGGACTGGGCTCAATACCTGGGTGAAGTTGCACGGCCTTATTGGCTTGAATTCAGTCAACGTGAAAATTCTGTCGTGGGCACGAAATCATTCAATTCGTCTTATCAAAGGGCGCGGACTTTACGTTCCGAATATCAACATATCATGTACATGAACCTTTATTCCCTGCAATTTCACAACCTTTGGCACGAGGACCGTACCAGCTCAAGTCATGGCGTGGAATCTCGGGTTCCATTTTTGGATCACCGCTTGATTGAATTGCTCGCTTCAGTACCGCCGGCCTACCATGAATCTTTATTCTGGGATAAGCAGATTGTAAGAGAGCAACTCAAGCGCTTGATACCCGATTACCCGGTCGATTGGCCCAAAATCCCATTTACCGGTGTGCCGGGCAATACATCGATTTATCAGCTTTACATAGCAATGTTGAAGCTCTCAATTAGGGATTTTGAAGATAAATATCTGGGAACAAGTAGCCAGGTTATCCGGACACAGGATGTTAAACGACTTTACCAGCAGTCAATATCCGGGTCGCCTGGTGCAGACAGGTCGGCCTTGCAGCTAATTCACATTATGTGTGTGGCGATATTCGCGAAGATGTGCGCCAGGAAGGAAAAAGGCCATCTGCCACCATCTATTCCAGCGACCTCCCCGCTCATTGAAATCTGATTTATTGGTCAATCTCGTTTACCCTTCAGCGTATATTCTGATGAGTTTGTTAAAATGAGTACGGTATGAGAATAGACACGCCAACAATTTCGCAAAAAAATGGTCGTCACGTACTTTCAGCAGGCGTTAGTATTGCTGGAACCGGCATACATTTTCCGAATTCAATGTGGTTTGCCATCAATGGTGAAGATCCATTATTCGAACCTGAATTGGCCGATGCATTTATCTCCGCATTGATACCGGTAGCAATGAAACTTGGCCAGAACGTTCAGGTTGAAGGGAGAGTTAGCAGTCGCCTGGCACATGGTCTTGATGCTTATCAGAGCATCCTCAACACCTGGTGGCCGAAGATCTTTAAACTGGTTGATATTCACTACCAGAAACTGGACCCCCGTCACCATGACCGGTACCCCCAAGGCGTGGCATGCACTTTTTCCGGAGGTCTGGATTCGTTTCACGCCGTTGCTGAACAACTGCCTTCGCAGTTGCAAAATAGTGCATTTAATATCACCCACGCCTTGATGATCAATGGCTTCGACCAGGTGGTCGACCTCGAACACCGGGGTCTCGCACAAAAGATGTTCGAAACCTATGCTCCAGTACTGGCTCAGTGGGGCGTAAAACTGCTTATGATCGATACAAACGTGAAGCAATTCAGAGATGCAGCAATGCCCAGGCAGGACGTGGTTCATTGCTACGGTAGCTCACTGGCCGCCAGCGCACATGCCCTGGGTGGAATTTTTGGAAGGTTTGGAATTGCCGGTGGGGGAAGCTATGCCTACAACGACATGATACCCACGGGCTCACATCCCGTGATGGATCATCATCTCAGCAGTGATCAGTTACAGATTATTTTCGCCGGTGCCAGTCAGTCCCGTGCCGGGAAACTCGAGATGCTGGCGGATATGCCATCTGTGCAAAAATACCTGAGGGTATGTTTCCACCTACCGGAGTTTGATCCGCAGACCGGACACATCATCAATTGTGGTGAATGCGAGAAATGCGTTCGCACCCTGGTAGGTTTGATCATCGTTGGGAAACTGGAAAAATTCACCGCCTTTTCAAGACTCCAGCCACTACAGCAATATCAACGGCCTGAAATTCTTGCTGCCATAAAGGACCTTTTTCTCAAGGACCTGGCAGCATTGGCACAGCGGCACGACCGGCATGACTGGGTTAGTATTTTAGAATCAGCCCGGCAAAAGCGCCGGGAGGCAAGAAAAATGGCAGCTGACAGCAACAAAACGTCCGTAAGCCGTTAATCGAATTCTGGATATCTCGCACGTAACCGTCGAAGTTACTCGCAACGAGTATTTAGCGGGGTAATTTCTTATGTGTTGCAGGTTGCCACAATAAAACGCAACCCCCAGGCCATGTTCACCTGGCCGGGACCGTGCATAAAGCCAAGATCGTCATCTACCGCTTCCATCACGACGTCTTTGCCAACCAGGTCAATGCCAAAAAGCAATTTACAAAACATCCCCATATCGCTCTTGTTTTTAAAACACCATGGAAAACCAACAAGCTCATCACTGTGTATTTCAAAACCACAGGATGCCACCATCCCGGCAGTCTCCTGATTCAGAAAGACACCCTTGTGACCCATGCTATTGTACTTATCAACGTATCCATTCAGAAACTGGTCCACCCGCGTACCCGACTCCACATCAGCAAGTACTAATTTACCGCCAGGTTTTAGAATCCGTGCCGCCTCAGAATAGAATCTTGTTTTATCCTCAAGATGGTGTGAACCGGCAAGGTTAATACAGACATCCACACTATTGTCATCCAGTGCAATTTCGTGCAGTGGCGATTCCACAATCCGATCTGTTTCACCCAGTGGGCAATGCATGGTGAAGTCCGGTGCAGCCTCAACGGCGAGGTAACCCCCAATATTATCCGGCAGGTAGCCGCGCAAATAACCACCACCTGCAGGTGCATCACAAACTATTTGGCCTGGCTTGATATTGGCCGCTGTTACGGCAAGCTGAAACTCCAGGTCGCGGGCGTTGGGAAATAATCCCATCGCTTTCTGATAGGCGTCAGCACGCTTGAGAAAAATTTGTTCGTAGGTCTGAATCATTCCAGATTGCTTGTTTGAATCAGGTATTTGGATTTATACCGGTTAATGTCTCAAGCGGCATGGCGAATCTCCCTTCGTTGATTATCGGCATCAATGATAAAAAACGGTCCCGGAAAATCCCTGGCCCGTTCTTTGGCTTGCTCCAGTTCCCGATGCCGGTAATAACGTTCGCGGCAATCTGAATATCGAATCGGTGCATAGGTCACAAAGTAGGTGCAACGCGATTGCTGAGAGTGATTCATTGCGGCACAGTGAGGTATCAGGCCATCAAACATCACGGCATCTCCAGGCTGAAGAAAAGGTTTTAATGAAGGCTGCTGTTCAAACTCGGACTCTGCTATATCACGAGGCTCATCCGGGGCACCCTTCAGATTGCGTAAACGTAACTGCGGATAAAATTCAGTGGCACCGTTTGCTGCAGTGGTCGGGTCTATGGCAATACAAAGAGATATCATTTTCCTGCCCGGCACACCCGAGCTACCAAAATAAGGTTCATCACGATGAAAACCAAAACCTTCCACACCAGGGCGTTTATAGATAATTTTTTCTTTCAACACTCTCACCTGACCGTCAAGCAGCGTTCTGGCCACTGACAACAACCGCGGGTCCTGGTTAAGCTGTTGAAAAACTGTTGATATATCTGCGACAGGATCCAGGCGATCGAGCGCCCAGTCACCCTGGGAATTGTGACGTAATGCCAGTCGCAAATTTTGAGCTTTCAGATCTGTCTGGGTAAGCCACAAGCGCTGGACTTCCGCTTGCAGAGTCTGTACTTCACCGTGACCCAGAAGTTCCCGCTGCACGACCACGCCATCCCTGTCAAAATCGGATTTCATGATTATCAGGTCAGGTACTGCCAATGAGTCTGCTCCATTCGAATTGACGGGTAACCTCTACCATACCAAGACCACGATACAATGCAACCGAGGGTTCGCCGGTTATCGCGTAAGCCCCAAAAAATCGTGCACCATGGTCTCGAGCCACAGCCATTGCGGTTGCAACTATGCCGGAGCCAACACCCTGGTCGCGGAAATCTGGATGAACCAGCAGGTTTTTACATCGGGCGAAATCCCCCTGAAACGACAGGTTCACAAACCCCACTAACTTGCCATGTAGAAACGCCAGATAGGGTGTCATATACCCGGCTTCTGCCTTCAGGCGGGAAACCCGAACGTAACTGTCGCCATCCATATCAAAACCATCCGGGCCACTAACGGATACAAGACTTAAGCGGGTATATTCCTGCCATTGCTGCACACTCAGACAGCGTTTCAAAACCATACCCTCGCAACAGGTGTCACCCAGCCTGGTTGCGAAACCCAGCTCCAGCAACTCCCGGTAACCCTTTTTCTGTAATTGTTCGCGTTGCTTGTCACTAAGCTGTTGTAAATAGAAGCGCACCCACAACGCGCCCCTGGTAGCAAAACAGGCCTCAATTTTCTGAATCCAGGTATCAACGTCATCAATGCCTGTAAGCGAATGCAAAACGCAGGCAAGTGGCAAACCTGGAAAGCCGGGAACCTGGCTTATCACACCACCTGCACAGTGATTATTTTCGGCAGCAGCCTCGAAATATGCCACGTCACTCGCAGCCAGTATCTCTCCAAGCGCCGCTTTATCCAGAGTCGCAGACATTGATCCCCCTCTCCAACAGGCGTGTCTGCACTATTTGAATACGTCAAACATATAACTGTATTTGAGAATGACTTCGCGCCCTTTAGGCAGCGCCCCGGCCCCACGTTCATCAAATTCGTTATAGACCAGGTAAAGCCCCGTATTCGCCGTGCGCAACCAGGAAAAACGCAGATTGGTGCTCAGGACTTCGTCATTATCGTTATATTGCATCAGCGCCTGCAGCAGTATCTTCGGAGTAAAGGCATACGACAAGCGCAGGCGCGTCAACGAGACTGAGAAATCCCCACCGGGAACCGGCAGATCGAAATTGTTGTAATTGAGCGATACACTGGAGCTGAATTTATCACCGATGCGGTAATTGATACTTGGCGAGATGATGTAGCGATCACCGCCGAACTTGCCACCAAAGGTGGTCCTCAAACCAAATGATAAAGGCGCTGACTGGTCAGTGGTAAAGTAAAATTGCGCCTCACTATGGTCATAGGTGCCGGGCTGAATAGTGACGCCGTCAATGATGTCGAATGACTCCTTGATTCCGTCCGTAAATACATTGTAGCCGGTATGAAATTCGTATCCGTTTTTCCACTCCCAATGCACATCCATATGAAGGAAACCAGCTTCCTGGAAGTCGTCAAAATCCCAGTACCCGGTATAACTGACATGCGGGCGAATCTCCAGCAGCCCCCACAAATCATCCGGCCGTATACGCCTGAGAGTCATAACGGAGACTTTTCGATAATCATCCCGGGTCAGAAACCCAACTTCCGGATTGAAACTCTCACCAACCTCGCTGTAGCCAATGCTGTTGAACCATTTTGCCGAATCATAATCGGCCTTCAAGGAATATGCATGATCATCACCATCCAGCCCCGGTGTGTCCGTTTTTGCCGCCCAACCATAGACCATCGTATTTTCGCCAAAACCCAGACGACCGTCCACAGCGTAGGTCCTGTTCTTATCATCGGGCTCTGCAACAAGGTAAGAACCGTCACCATTGCGTTCCACATAAATCGCACCGATTGAAGACCTGTTACCAAATTCCTGGTTGATTCGTGCCACGGTAAATTGGTTGCCTGGCGCAATACCCTCGACATCTTCAGAAGCCATATAAAGAAAACCGACATTTGTACTTTCACCAACTTTACCGGAAACACGCACACCACCATCTATGGGGATCACATCACCGTCTCCACCGATGCCGATACGCCTGCTGAAAAAGAGCTCAACCTCGCGACTGTTGCCAACCGTGAACTGGTCGGCATTTTCAAGAAAGAATGGCCGTTTTTCTGGAAAAAAGAGATTGAACCGGTCGAGGTTGACCTGCTGTTCATCGGCCTCAACCTGAGCGAAATCCGTGTTATAGGTGAGATCCAGTGTCAGGCTGGGTGTGATTGAATACTTGGCATCAAAACCAAACTCAATATCTGACTCGGTACCATCGATCTCACCGCCACGTTGTGCACTGGCCAGGCCATAGGGTGTAAATTTCAGATTACGTACCGACGGCGGCACAACACCCTCAATGGTGCCGGCTTCGGATACCCGGTTCAGGTTGCGTTGTCGTGACAGGGGCGCCCAGTAAACCACCTCATTGTTGCGGCGGATGTTTCTCTGGAAATTGATACCCCATACCTGTTCTTCACCCTTGCCATAACGCAGGGTTTTAAACGGTATCCTCATCTCGGCACTCCAGCCGATATCGGAAATCCGTGCTTTTACGCTCCAGCTTGTATCCCAGTTCAGATTAAACCCGCCCGATCCAAAAGTACTGGTGCCTGCCTCCTTGACCACCTGTGCGTCATATTCCATGCCCACCGGGTTGGTACCAAATACGAGGCCATTTTGCCGGTCCAGCAGTCCGTCTATGATCACGCGAAAACTGTCAGTATCATCCAGGCTTGAGTCCCTGCGGGCATCGGTGACGATGATGCCATCGGGATCATCATCATAAGCTATCACGCCTATATACAATGCAGTGTCCGAGTAACCAATAAATACCTCGGTTTTTTGTGTTGCCGGCTGGCCCTCATCCGGCTGTACTTGCCAGAATCCAGCAGCCGGTATAAGGCCTTGCCATGCCGGGTCAGCGAGTACCTCACCATCAAGCTGGGGAGCCGTTTCCAATGCATAGGCCTGCATCACCGGACGTTCAGTCAATGGGCCTTCGGCGGCAGCCGTGTTTACAGCGCAAACGGAAATAACAACTATTGCCATCCAGTAACGCCAAACCGCAGCAAAACTAACCGCCCTGGTTTTGATTTTTTTAATCTGCGACATGACTTTGACTGTCTCCAGTTTCAGTTTGAATTCAAGTGATTGAATTGATGTATTTTTAAGGCATTTGGCACGCAAATACCGATGAAGAATTATCTCATGATTTGTTTGTACAATGGGTAAATTGGTAAGATAATTGGCGGAATTTACCCAGCTTCAACGTGCCTGCCCTTTGTTTGCATGGTCGGTGCACAGCAATCTAGCGGAGACAACGATGACCGACAACAGAATCAATGTGTACAAGGCATGGGATATACCCACCCGCTTGTTTCACTGGATCAATTTCCTGTGCGTCATTACGCTGAGTTTTCTTGGCCTGGTGATGCTGAATAAAAGTGCGATTGGCATCAGCGGTAATGAGGCAAGAATTGGTTTGAAAATACTGCATGTAACGGTTGGGTATGTATTTGCAATCAACCTTGTTGTACGACTCATCTGGGGGTTTGTTGGTGGTCGCTATTCTCGCTGGACCACATTGTTTCCAGGCAAAAACTTCAAGAGAGAGCTTGGTGCTTACAAAGCCTCAATCAAATCCGATAGTCCACAAACCTTTATTGGTCACAATCCCAAGGGGAGGCTTTCCGTACTGGTTCTGCTGCTGTTATTGACTGTGATGATGTTCACAGGAATGATTCGTGCAGGCACCGATATTTATTACCCACCATTTGGCCATATATTTGCCAGCCAGGTAGCCGCCGAAGGTATTTCACCTTCCCAGATCAAACCTTATGACAAAACCGGCACCAATGCAGACAGACTGGCTGAATTGCAGGCCTTGAAAAAGCCATTCGGCATGGTCCATATCTATGGCGCCTATATCTTGTGGTTGCTGATATTGGTCCACCTGGTTGCTGTAATTCGCGTCGAAACCAAGGGCCAGGGTACTTTGATCTCCGCGATGTTCAGCGGCAAAAAACATCTGCCACGGGAACCTGAAGACCAATGACCTCAGAAAAGAACTCGCAAATTAGTCCAAAACCACTGGAGCGGAATTAGTGAATATCATCAGAAAGACCTTTCCCGTTGGCCCCTTACAATGTAACTGCACCATCATTGGCGATACCGAAACCGGTATCGGTTATGTTTTTGATCCGGGTGGGGATGCGGACCGCATCATGGCTACGGTTGAGTCCATGGGCTTGAAGATCGTCGGCATCATCCACACCCACGCCCATCTTGACCATATCCTTGCAGCCGGGGAGATCCACAGCAAAACCGGCGCACCCATATGGGTACACCGCTCGGACAAGTTCCTCTGGGATACGGTGGAAATGCAATGCCGGATGTTTGGTGTGCCGTATAC
>Ga0164313_10006093_pt1 | contig 10649 bp, 11 predicted proteins | sample GuaBasSedimGuay4_FD_113735 | JGI IMG/M metagenome (GOLD analysis project Ga0164313, IMG submission 113735) | Subseafloor sediment microbial communities from Guaymas Basin, Gulf of California, Mexico - Guay4, Core 4569-4, 0-3 cm | ecosystem: Environmental > Aquatic > Marine > Hydrothermal vents...
CGAATTGCGGTTTTGCACCAGAGGAAACTAGTTGTGGAACGTCGGCGACTACGTACGACTTTGGTTCCAGCTGACAACTTGACGGATCGCCGGTCGTTGCCAGGCGATCGAATAGGGTCGTCGCAGTCGCCCAAGCGGCATTCATCGATGCAATGGAGGACATCTGAGATGAACCGAAACGTACGGATCGGGATCGTCGAGGCGATCGGCACCATGATTCTGGTGATCGGTGGCCCCGGTACCGCCATCTTCGCTACCGGCGGTTTCAACAAGGTCGATGCCGAACTGGGCGGTGAGGGCGAACTTGGATTCTTGTCACTGGTCGGGGGCCCGAGCGTTGGCATCTTCGGAGTGGCGTTCGCCTTCGGCCTCAGTTTGCTCTGTATGGCCTACCTGATCGGACGCATCACCGGCTGCCACATCAACCCGGCCGTCACTGTCGGGATGATCGTCACCAAGAAACTCGATGCCGCGAAGTCGGCGCCGTACTTCGTCGGCCAGGTCATCGGCGGCATCATCGGTGCCGGAATTCTGGCCCTGATCCTCAGCGGAACCAGCGGTTATCTCTCCCAGGCGCAAGATGCCGGGTTCGCGTCGAACGGTTACGGCGAACACTCGCCAGCCGGATTCGATCTGATGTCGGTGGCGATAATCGAAATCGTCGTCACCGCGATATTCGTGCTCATCGTGCTCGCAACCACCAACTCCGCCGGTGTGCCCAACGGGTTCGGTCCGATAGCCGCTGGGCTCGGGTTGACGCTCGTGCACTTGATATCGATCCCGGTGTCCAATACCTCTGTCAATCCCGCACGCTCGATCGCCACGGCGCTATTCCAGGGCGACTGGGCACTCGGCCAGGTATGGGCTTTCATCGTGTTCCCGATCATCGGCGCCGCATTGGCCGGTGCCATCTGGATTGCGGTAGCCGCAGACCAACCGGTACCTGAACCAGCCACGGAATAGGTACGGAATAGGCCTCTCGTACCCTTGAAGTGAGCGTTGTACGCACATTCTGCGTGGATTGCTCACATCTTGTTGATTGGTGCTTGTCTGGCGTGAGGTGAGCGTTGTACGCACATTCTGCGTGGATTGCTCACCGAGTTGTTGTCGGTTTGGAGTCGGTGAGCGTTGCACGCGCTGTCTGCGTGGATTGCTCACCGCGAAATATTCAGTTGCCAGGTTTGGGTCGTATTTCCCAGGCCCTGATATCTTCTCGGTCCGATGTCGGAGTTTCTTCGTGACTATCTAACTGTTGTCTGGTTCGGCGCGACCGCGCTCGCTATCGGCGGCCTCTTGCTCGGATTGGCCGCGCTCGTGCGGCCGTCGCACCCGAACCCCGACAAGCTGATCGCCTACGAGTCGGGCGTCGATCCGGTCGGCATCGGCTGGTCGCAGAGCCAGATTCGCTACTACGTGTTCGCCCTGCTGTTCGTCATCTTCGATGTCGAGGCCGTCTTTCTCTTTCCGTGGGCTGCATCGATCGAGCGATACGGCACGTTCGGGCTGGTGGCGATGCTCATCTTCATCGTGTTGCTGCTCGATGGTCTGGTCTATGCATGGAAGCGAGGGCTGTTGCGATGGGTCTAGTCGCCAAGGGCCGGATGCCCGCCCCACTCACCAAGCTCTTCAACATGAGCCGTTCGTATTCACTGTGGGTCTACCAGTGGGGCCTCGCTTGTTGTGCCATCGAAATGGGTGCCGCGTTCGCCTCGCCTCGCTATGACGTGATGCGGCTCGGAGTCATTCCGCTGCCGGCGAGCCCTCGCCAGGCCGACTTCGTGTGTATCTCGGGAACTGTGACCGACAAGATGGCCCCGGCGGTGAAACGGCTGTGGGAACAGATGCCTGAGCCCAAGTACGCGATCTCGATGGGTTCGTGCGCCAACTGCGGCGGGCCCTATTGGGACAGCTACTCCGTGACCAAGGGAGTCGACCAGATCATCCCGATCGATGTCTACGTGCCTGGCTGCCCGCCTCGGCCCGAGGCGCTACTCGAGGGCATTGTTCTGCTGCAACAGCGCATCAAGAACGAAGACATGGCTGCCAAGTGGCGTGGGGAAGAGTTCACCACGCTGCAGAAGACGAACGCCCTCCGCGAGGCCGCGGACTCCGAAGCAGGCAACGAGGAATCGGCGGATAATCGTCAGGCGCCCGAGCCGATCATCGTGGGTGGTGGATCCATTGAGTGACGAGTCCGGCGACACCGAAACGTTGGCGCTTCCTGGAGACGGCCTCCGCGAGGGGATTCTCGACGACCTACGCGACCGCATCGGTGACGCGATCATCGATACGCACCTCGTACCCAACGACGACCTCTGGGTGCGTGTTCGCACGGATGCCTGGCGCGAGACGGCCGTAGCGCTGAAGGCAGCAGGGTTCACCTGGTTCAACTTCCTCTCGGCACTCGACTGGCTGCCGTCGCCCTACGGGAAAGGCGAAGACGACCCCACCGCCGAGCCCGAAGAGCCAGATACCGAGATTGTCCAGGGTGTGACCGGCGGCGAAACTCGCATGCAGGTGTTCGCCCGTCTCGACGACATCGACCGCCACGTCGGAATCACCATCAAGGCTGATGTTCCCGATGATGCTCCCGCTGTCGATTCGTGGTCGGCAATATTCGCCGGAGCCAACTGGCACGAGCGTGAATGTCACGAGATGTTCGGGATTGGCTTCAACGGCCACCCGGATCTCCGCAACATGTATCTGCCGACCGACTTCGAAGGTTTCCCGTTACGCAAAGACTTCCCGCTCGTCGCCCGCATGGTCAAGCCGTGGCCAGGCATCGTCGACGTCGAGCCGATGCCGTCCGACGAAGATGAGGATGCGTCGTGACCGACCTGAGTGATCGTCAGCAACTGAGCTACATCGCGAGCCAGGCGGCAGATGCGCGTCTGAACGTCGAGCTCGAGACCGAGGGGATGACCCTCAACCTCGGCCCGCAGCACCCGGCCACTCACGGAACTCTCCGGATCATCTGTCGCCTCGACGGCGAGCAGGTCGTGTGGGCCGAGCCGTCGTGCGGGTATATGCATCGTGGCTACGAGAAGCTCACCGAAGTCCGTACGTTCCCCCAGGTCACATCTTTGATCAACCGGATCGACTGGCTCGGCAGCTTCGCCAACGAAGTACCGTTCATCCTCGCCGCTGAAAAGCTGATGGAGATCGAAGCGCCACCACGCGCCCAGGTCATTCGCACGATCTTGTTCGAACTGTCGCGAATCGCCAACGTTTCGCTGTTCCTCGGCGACCTCGGCGTGCAGATGGGCGCGATCACGCCGGTCTTCATTGCCTTCCGCGACCGTGAGTATGTGTTGAACCTGATCGAGGGGGCCACCGGCGGCCGGTTCCACCCGAACTTCGACCGCATCGGCGGGCTCAAAGACGATCTGCCAGCTGGCTGGATCGACGAGACGCGCCAGGTGATGGTCAAACTGCGGGAGTTCTGCGACATCATCGAAGATCTGCTGTTCGGCAACGAAATCTTCCAGAGCCGCACCCGTGGGATCGGAATCATCCCCGCCGACATCGCCAAGGACTATGGGCTTTCCGGGGCCAACCTGCGTGCGAGTGGAGTCGACTACGACCTCCGTCGTGATGACGAGATCGCACTCGCCTGGGACAAGGCTGACTTCAAGGTCTGGACACACCCTGACGGCGACAGCTTCGCTCGGTGCTGGGTCCGCCTCCAAGAAACGCGCGAGTCGTGCAAGATCGTCGAGCAGTTGCTCGATCAGATCCCGGCCGGGCCCGTGATGACGAAGGTCCCCCGGATCATCAAGGTTCCTGAAGGTGAAGCCTGGGTCTCAACTGAGAACCCCCTCGGCGTGATGGGGTATTACGTCGTCTCGAAGGGCGACCTCGGCCCGTTCCGCGTCAAGATTCGCTCGGCAAGCTTCAACAATATTTCGATCGTCCCGTGGGCGTTGAAGGGTGTGTACGTTCCCGACGTCGTCACAATTCTCGCCAGCCTGTACTTCATCCTGGGTGACATCGATCGATGAGCATGCTTGCAGCTGATATCCCCTATTGGGGGCAGTCATTGCTACGCGTCCTGGGCGGGCTCGTCGCCGTGCTCTTGCCTGCCGGCGCGATCGTTTATCTCTTCCTGTTCAAGATGATGTCGTTCATGCAGAGCAGGCTGGGCCCGATGGAGGCCGGACCATACGGCTCGATGCAGTTGCTCGCCGAAGTCGGAAAGTGGATGCAGAAGGAAGACCTCGCGCCCGAGGCAGCAGATCACCGCATCTTCAAGATGGCCCCGCTGATCGTATTGCTTTCGACGTTCCTTCTCGTGGTTGTGATTCCCTTCGGCCCCGATGCCTTTTTCACCAACTTTTCGGTTGGCATCTTCTATGGCCTCGCCGTTGCGTCGGTCAGCGTTCTCGGAATCTTGATCGCCGGTTGGGCAAGTGCCAACAAGTACTCCCTGCTCGGCGGTCTTCGTGCGGCTGGCCAGCTGATTGCGTACGAACTCCCGATGGTGCTGGCAACCCTTGGTGTGGTCATCCAGGCCGGTTCGATGAACCTGCAAGACATCGTGGTTTCGCAGAACACAGGTGAGATATTCGGATTCGGCGGTCTCGGCAACCCGTTCATCCTCACTCAGTTCATTGGTTTCTTGATCTTCATGATTGCTGTTCAGGCCGAACTGACACAGGCCCCGTTCGACATGCCGATTGCTGAGTCCGAGATCGTGTCCGGCTACATGACCGAGTACTCCGGCTTCCGATTCCTGATCTTCTTCATCGCCGAGTTCGCCACGGCCGGCGTCTTTGCGTTGATTGCCTCGGTGTTGTTCCTCGGCGGTTGGGGTGTTCCGTTCCAATGGTTCGGTTGGGATTCGATCAACGATGTCGACAACTGGATGAACGTGGCTGGCCCGCTGATCATGTTCACCAAGATGATGTTGCTGACGTTCATCATCATGTGGGTGCGCTTCAGCTCCCCACGGTTCCGCGAAGACCAACTACAGACTTTCGCCTGGAAGATTCTCATTCCGCTCGCACTGGCTAACACCGCCATCACAGCAATCTTGAAGGTGGCCTTCTGATGGGCAAGCTCAAAATGCCCGGCATGTTCAAGGGTCTCGGCATCACGCTCGGCATTCTCGGTACCACGATCAAGGACGGCGCGAACACGGTTCAGTATCCGCACGAAAAGGAGACCCCTCCGATTCGTGCTCGTGGTGTGATCGCGCTGCACGAGGGGAACTGCACGGCGTGCATGCTCTGCGTTCGCTCTTGTCCCGACTGGTGCATCTACATCGAGGGCCACAAGCAGCTCGCTCCACCACGTCGCGCCGGCGGCAAGCCGCGCAAGGTCAACCATCTCGACCGGTTCGACATCGACTACGCGCTGTGCATGTACTGCGGTATCTGCGTCGAGGTGTGTCCGTTCGATGCGCTTTTCTGGACTCCTGAGTACGAATACTCCGAACCGAAGATCGCCGACCTGCTGCACGACAAGAGCAAGCTCGGTGAATGGATGGAAACTGTGCCAGAGGCACCTGAACTCGAAGTAGGAGCGCAGAAGAAATGACCGCGCTACTGCTCGCCATCGATGACCTCAACGTCGCTCAGAACGTGGCGTTCGGAATCATTGCTCTCCTGATGATCGTTGCCGCGTTGCGCGTGGTGACCACCAACAACATCGTGCACGCCGCCCTCTGGTTGGTCATCGTGCTGGCTGGGGTTGCGGCGCAGTACATTCTTGCCGCCGCCGAGTTCGTGGCGATCTCGCAGGTGCTCGTCTACATCGGCGCGGTGATGGTGTTGTTCCTGTTCGGCATCATGCTCACCCGCGCCCAGATCGGCAAGGAAAGCGGGCTCAACAACAAGGGATGGGCTCTCGGGATTCCCGTTGCGCTGTTGCTGCTCGGGTTGATGGGCTACGTGATCATCGACGCCTACGAAGACACCGTCCTGCCCGATCGGGGCCCAGTGCCCACCGAGGCCATCAGCGACCAGTTCCTCTCGATCTACCTGCTGCCGTTCATCGCCCTCTCGTTCGTTCTGCTCGCTGCGGCCATCGGCGCAATCGTCCTCGCGAGGAAAGACTGATGCTCGTTGTCAATTTCCTCTTGCTGGCCGCGGTGCTGTTCTGCATCGGCGTGTACGGGGTCATCGCTCGTCGCAATGCCGTGTTGGTGTTGATGTCGATCGAGTTGATCCTCAACTCGGTGAACCTCAACTTCATTGCCTTCTCGCTCATGCATGGCAACATCGACGGGCAGGTTTTTGCTCTGTACGTGATTGCTGTTGCTGCCGCTGAGGTCGGGGTTGGCCTCGCGATGGTGCTGATGATCTATCGCAACCGCAAGTCGATCGCACTCGACGAACTCTCGGAAATGAAGGGCTGAGGTGCTCGCCGCAGAAACGCTCGTATCCGGATGGTTCCTAGAGAACGCTTGGCTGATCGGGCTCATTCCCGCGCTCGGATTTGCTGTCATAATCATGTTCGGCAAGCACCTGCCGATGAAAGGCGCCGAGGTCGGCATCGGATCAATGGCGGCGTCGCTCGTCATCTCGACGGGAGCCGCCTACCAGTGGGTGCAACGCACCGATGCCGCTGATTCGCATGGCGAAGAAGCCGCAGGCCTGATCAGCGGATTTGCCAGGTCGCTGGCTCCCCATGCTGCTGAAGGTGGTCATGCTCCGGAACCATTCGTCGAGCCCGTGGTCACCACATGGGTTTGGTGGCAGAACTCCGGTCTCGAGTTCGGAATCGGTTCGAGTGTCGACGGCCTCGCCGTACTCATGCTCTGGCTGGTGGCGTTCATCACCCTGCTGATTCAGATCTACAGCGTTGCCTACGTCCGCGGAGACCGCCGCTACACGCACTTCTTTGCTTCTCTGACGCTTTTTGCGGCAGGCATGTTGGTCATGGTCATGGCCGAGAACATGGTTCAACTGATTCTCGGCTGGGAGATCATGGGCCTGTGCTCGTTCTTGTTGATCGGGCACTGGTGGGAAGACGAGGCCAACAGCAGAGCAGCGCTCAAGGCATTCTTCACGGTGCGAGTTGGCGACATCGGCCTCCTGGTCGGCGTGGCGATCATCTTCTTCGGATCTAACCAGTGGGCGGTCGACAACCTCGATAGCAACGGCTTCAACATTGCTGCCATCCAGGCCTGGGCGTTGTCGGGTGACCCTTCGGCGACGAACTGGGTACTCATCGCGGGTGCGGCCGCGCTGTTCGTCGCGGCGATCGGGAAGTCGGGCCAGTTCCCACTCCATACCTGGCTACCAGACGCGATGGCCGGCCCGACCCCGGTCTCGGCGCTATTGCACAGTTCGACCATGGTGGTCGCCGGCGTGTTCCTCGTGGCCCGGGTATACCCCGTGTTCTGGCAGGGCTTCAACATCGACGATGGTGGCCTGTCGTTCATCGCGATCATCGGTGGCATCACGATCATCGTCGGCGCGCTATTGGCCTTCGTGCAAGACGACATCAAGAAGGTGTTGGCGTACTCGACGGTCTCACAGCTCGGGTACATGATGCTCGCTCTCGGAACCGGCGCCTGGTTGGCGGCGGTGTTCCACATCTTCACCCACGCCTTCTTCAAGTCATGCCTGTTCCTTGCCGCTGGTTCGGTCAGTCACTCCGGCTCGCACCATTCCTTCGACATGAAGAAGGACATGGGCGGCCTGCGTAAACCGATGCCCGTGACGTTCGCGGTATGGATCGTGTCGACGCTCGCGCTGACGGGTGTTTTCCCGTTCGCCGGGTTCTGGTCGAAAGACGAAATCATCGACAACGTCGGCCATCACGGCTACACCTTCCTGTTCTGGGTCGGCCTTATCGGTGCCGCGATGACCGCGATGTACATGACCCGGGCGACCTACCTCACGTTCTTCGGTGAGCCTCGTGGTGCGGCCGCCGGCGAACACCACGAAGACGAAGAACACGCCGAAGAGCACGAGATGGAGACCCTCACCGTCGGCGCTCACGTGAAGACCTTGAGCGCCGCTGCCAACATCGGAAACGGTGGAGTCGGCGCAGGCGATGACGGAGGCTTGAGCGACGACGGGGGCTCCGGCGACGAGCCCCACGCTGCTGACGGTGATGATCACGGCAACGACGCCGGCTCCGATCATCACGACGATCGCGGCCCGCACGAGTCGGAAATGTTGATTCTCGTTCCGATCGTCATCCTTGCCTTCTTTGCGCTCTTCTCTGGCTTCACTAATGCCACCCCGCTTGGCGAAGACTGGGAGCGAGTCAAGACGTATGTCGAGCCTCGCGCCGCTGAGGTGCCGATCGACGAGTACCTCGCGAGCGGCCCTGGAGAGTCACTCACCCTCGTCATCCCGAATGCCGAGGAGGGCGAAGGCGAAGATGAGAGTCACGGCGAGGAAGCAGGCGCCGAGAGCCACGCGGCAGGTGGCTGCGGGTTCGAAACTCCTGAGCCCGGCACGGCCTGCTTCTTCCCATCTTTGACCCATGCCGAGCCGACGATCTCGAAGATCTTCTTGTCATTGGGAGTCGTCGCAGCCGCCTACGCGGTCGCGATTGCCTTCAACGTCATGTACTACGGCCGCCGGAACAAGCGCCTGTTCGGGCTGACCGAACGCTCCAGGTCACTACGGGGTGGCTACTTGTTCCTCAAGAACAAGTACTACCTCGATGCGCTGTACGAAAACGTGATCGTGCATGCCGTGGCCCACCCGATTGCCAACGCCGTCTATTGGTTCAATCAACACGTCCTCGATGCCACCGTCGACAAGGTCGGCGAAGGGACCAAACGCACCGGAATATGGATGTACGACAACATCGATCAGAAGATCATCGATGGAGCCGTCGACGGTTCCGGCCAAGTCGCTTCTGAAGCCGGACACGCACTACAACCCACCCAGTCGGGCAAGGTCAGCCAGTACGGCGCACTGCTATTCGGTGCTGCCGCTGTCTTCGCCATTGTCCTCGTCATTGTCAACGTGAGCTGAAAGCACATCTGAGAATCATGGAAACACTCACTGATCAAAACTGGTTACTGACCGTCGGAGTCTTCCTGCCGCTTGTCGGCGCGTTGGTGATGATGTTCATCCCACGTCGCGAGGAGGCCACGACAATGCTTGTGGGCATCGTCACGGCTGGGGCAACACTCGCTGTCGGCGTGTACACGCTGATTGCATTCGACTACGGCCAATCGGAGAATTTGCAGTTCGTCGTCGACGCCGAATGGATTCCGGTCATCAACTCGAACTACACGGTCGGCCTCGACGGCATCAGCCTCCCGCTGTACTTCCTGTCGATGGCAGTCACGTTCCTGGTGATGATCTACTCGTGGGACAACATGCCCGATGCGGGTAACCCCAAGGCGTTCTTCATCTTGATGCTGATCCTGCAGACGGGCATGGCCGGAACGTTCGTCGCCCAAGACCTCATCTTGTTCTTCGTCTTCTTCGAGCTCGTCCTACTCCCGATGTACTTCATGATCGGCGTGTGGGGTGGCGAGAACCGTAGGTATGCGTCGCTGAAGTTCTTCCTGTACACAATGTTTGGATCAGCGTTCATGCTGGTCGGATTCATCGTCCTCTACTACAACACGGGTGCAACAAGCTTCGGGTTTGCCCACTTGATGGAATTCGGCCCGTCGATCGATCGCGATGTGCAGGTCTGGATCTTCGCCGGCATGTTCCTCGGTTTTGCCATCAAGGTGCCGATGTTCCCGTTCCACACCTGGCTGCCCGACGCACACACGCAGGCACCAACACAGGGTTCGGTCATCCTTGCTGCGATTTTGCTGAAACTCGGTACTTACGGCTTTGTGCGCATCGCTCTTCCGATGCTTCCAGAAGGCGCCAAGGCTTGGGCTCCGGTAATCGGCATCCTGGCCGTGACCGGCATCATCTATGGTGCGCTCGGCTGCCTTGCACAGACCGACATGAAGCGCCTGATTGCCTTCTCATCGGTGGCGCACATGGGCTTCGTCATGCTCGGCATCTCGACCCTGACCACCTTCGGAATCAACGCCGCATTGTTCGGAATGGTGGCCCACGGGCTGATCACCGGGATGCTCTTCTTCGTCGCCGGGTCGATCAAGCACCGGTACCACACCCTCGAGATCAAGCGTCTCTCTGGCCTTCTGATCCAGGCGCCGCGACTCGGTTGGATACTCGGCTTTGCCGCGATGGCCTCACTCGGCCTGCCCGGCCTTGCAGGGTTCTGGGGCGAGTTCCCGGTCATTTTGTCGGCCTACAACCCGGGCTTCGGCTTGAGCCAGGAACTCTTCCGAGTACTCATGGTTATTGCTGCCGTCGGCACCGTGCTCGCCGCTTCCTATCTACTGTGGCTCTACCAGCGCACTGCCTTCGGTGAGCCGAGTGAAGAGTTCTCGAATACCGGAAGCGAAGGTGGCGTTGCCCATTCGTTGAGTTCGGCAGCCAACGAAAATGACGATCACGACCACGGTGGCATTTCTGATGTCACGCCGATCGAGTGGATTGCCTGGACCCCGTTCCTCGTGGGAATCCTCGTTCTGGGTGTCTACCCGCAACTGCTCTTCAAGGTGATGGATCCTGCTGTCACTGAACTGGTCAGGCATCTCGGAGAATCGCTGGGCTGATGCTCCTTTCGTTCGCCCCGACGCTGCTGGCGCAATCCAGCGACTGGATAGCGCCAACCATTGACTGGCACGCGCTCGCGCCCGA
>Ga0164313_10006094_pt1 | contig 10648 bp, 8 predicted proteins | sample GuaBasSedimGuay4_FD_113735 | JGI IMG/M metagenome (GOLD analysis project Ga0164313, IMG submission 113735) | Subseafloor sediment microbial communities from Guaymas Basin, Gulf of California, Mexico - Guay4, Core 4569-4, 0-3 cm | ecosystem: Environmental > Aquatic > Marine > Hydrothermal vents >...
CTCAGAATAACAAGTATTTAGATTTCTCCTTTCAGTCGAAATGACCCATCTGAAGGACTTTTGAGACAGCCTCTTTTAAGATATGTAATTAAATATTACTCCGTTCCGAATAACCATGCAACATTAAAAAATATGGAGCGATTTGAATATTTATAATCAGACGGATCAAAACCTTCAATAAAAGTATAATCAGGCTGTAGGTTGACCAATCCCATCTGGTATCCCAAGTTAAACAGCAATGAATTCCATTGGTACCCTATACCAATATCGAAACCGAAGTCCATTCGTTTTTGGAATGAACCCACGCCATCAACTTCTGTATCTGATTCACTAACGGAACCCTTGAATGCAATTTTAGTATCTCCTTTTTCCGTATCCGTGGTACCATCTTTCCTTGTCACTGTATAATCATAATAGTTCCTTCCGGAAATTGCCATCGCAAAATAGGGTCCTAAAAAGACCTGGGCTGTACCCGGCCCCAGCTCCATCTTACCAGCAAAGTTAAGAGGTATTTCAATGTAGCTTACTCTGTCACGATCATAGCCGTCATAAGTGTGATTCTCACTGTTTTCGCTTCTTTTTTTCAGGTTATGTCCAGTCCCTTTAATACTGAACATTACGCTGGGTTGAAATGATAAGAAATCAAGAATTTCCATATCCATAACAGCACCGAGTGACATACCTGTCCTCATACTAAGATAAGGTTCCTCATCGGTATCTTTGAAACTCGTTGCATACTTGGAAAAGTTCAAGCCTGCTTTTGGGCCATAAGTGATCTGGCTGAATGATGTTCCCGCGATCAGGCAGAAAGCAATTGTAAAAAGTAATAGTTTTTTCATAATGTGGATAAGTTTAGTTAAATAATGTCTTGTGAGAGCAAATATATGAAAAAAGTATTCTTATGTACAAAACTTTCAGTTTCACCGAAAATGAAAGACTATTAATCATATCCTAATGATTAGTGAAGCCTGGAAATGATAAAAATCGATATATCTGACTTCAGAACTCTACCCTACCAATCTTAACTAATCACTAATCAATAGGATATCATCACTCAAGCTGATACCTTAGTCCTAAAGCCCGAAACCTAAATAATATTTATTTACAATTTATTCGTACTTTTGGCGTTCAAAATCCTGGTACAATAAAAACAGGAAACAGGGCTATCATGAAAAAGATTTTCATTCTCATCTCGCTGATCATATCTGCAAACTTCCTGCAGGGACAGGTTTATGACACAGCCTACGTTTTTCAGAGTGACACTGCCCGCTTCTGCCATATTGATACGATCGTTCTGGATGCCGGAGCAAACTACGCCTCCTATTCATGGAATACCGGAGCTACCAGCAGAATGATCAAGGTTACCGATAACGGAACCTATGATGTTGCTGCCAGTACAAGTGGTGGTCAGATCGATGAATCTGCTATTTACATCAATACCATTCGTGCCAAGATCATGCAGGAATCCGACAGTTTATGTTATAAGGATACGCTCTTTTTGGTAGTGGACGAAACGAACTACCGTTATCTGTGGAACACCGGTGATACCCTGTATAACCTCCGGGTAATCATGCCACGCTCCGAAACATATACGGTTGAGATATACAACGACATAAACAGCTGCTCGGATTCGGTGCGTTTGGATATGTACCCACGCATTTATGTAGAATTCGAACAGAACCAGGAGAACAAAGGCTGCCCGGGTGGCGATTGTAAAGGCCAGGTCAGGGTAACGGCTACCGGCGGCACCGGCCAACTTGACATTGAATGGGATACCCCCAATGTTGATCCCGGCGATTCCAGCTATGCCATCGGCTTATGCGAAGGATTCATAGGCGTTCATATATATGATGATGCTGGTTGCCGCTTCGACACCAATTACTGGGTGGAAGTATGGGAAATGCCTGAAGTGATAACCACACCAGATACCACGACTTATATCCAGGACCCGAGGATTACCTTCTGGTACGAAAATCTCTCTGAAGATTCGATCAGTCTTACTAATTACTTCTGGTTATTGGAAAGCGGAGCGAGTTCAAACCTGCCCAACCCGACTTTCTCATTCGACGCCATGGGCGAACACAGGGTGAGGTTTGAATATACAACGATGAATGGTTGCGTCGATTCCAGCATTACCGTAATCACCGTTGCCAGTGTTGAGCTACTGGTTCCCAATGTGATGACGCCAAACAGCGATGGTGCCAACGATACTTTTATCATTACCATCAAGCCCCCTGGAGAGGACGAATCAGTCCGGGCTTTCGGGGCAGGATCCGGAGGTTATCAGCCCATCAACGACTATTATATTAGTAATCAGCTGGTGATCTTTAACCGCTGGGGCAAAAAAGTATTTGAGGCCACTGATTACGCCAACGACTGGGATGGCAACGGCCTGCCTGATGGCACCTATTTTTATGTTCTGAAATGCGAGGGGACATTGGGTGAAGATGTCTTTAATGGCGCCGTAACCATACTACGATAAGTTATTAATTGTAACTCTAATGAAATTGAATTCCTTCAAACTCATATTCCTCCTGATCAGCAGCATTGTGTTGCTTGCCTCCTGTGGCAATGATAGCGAAAAGCTATCTGGCGATGTAATCCACAACCCGATTACGGCCTCCGGAGAAGGTGATATGGATGAACTGCCCATCATGGAGTTCAGAGAAACCCTTCATGATTTTGGCACCGTGATCGAAGGCGAAATGGTTACCTTCAGCTTTAAGTTTAAAAATGATGGAGGAAGCGATCTGCTCATCAGCGATGTATCTGCCAGTTGTGGCTGTACAGCAACAAAATACACCAAGGAACCCGTGAAACCGGGTGAAGAAGGTGTCGTTACAGTTACCTTTAATACGCACAGGAGAAATGGTTTTCAGAACAAATCGATCACCGTTTCATCAAATACTCAACCAAATAAAACAATCCTTAGAATTAAAGCAAAGGTCATTTCTCCGAAAGACCTTTAACATAACCTTTTAAACAAGAATACTATGTATCTTAATACCATTATCCTTATGATGGGAAGCCAGGAAGGCGAAGGCAACTCATTGATGAATTTTCTGCCACTGATCCTGATCGTGCTCGTATTTTACCTTTTCTTCATCAGACCGCAGATGAAAAAAAGCAAAGACCAGCGGAAATTCAGAGAAGCCCTCAAGAAAGGCGATAAAGTTGTAACGATCGGCGGCATTCACGGAAAGATCATTGAAGTAGCTGAAAAGACCGTAAGTCTTGACATCGGAAACCAGGTCAAAATGGTATTCGAAAAATCAGCGCTCTCTGCCAATCCGAACACACAGCAACTACAAAAATAATAACCTAATTCAGAAGTTTTGAACGCCCGGCTCAACCATCTTGTTGACAGAGCAAAAAACCCCCGGGACAAAAACTTCCGGAACCACCTCTATATATTTCTGATCTGTTGCGGGATCTCCCTTTTCATCTGGTTCCTGATCAAGATGTCGGATGATTATGTTTCAGAGATCAGCATACCACTAAGTTTCAGCAATATACCTGCCAACAAACACCTCAATAATTCCAATGAGAGGCTTAATATTCGCATGCGTGCCAATGGTGGTGATCTTTTCTCAGTGAAATATTTCTCCAGGCGGGGTGAGATCGATGTCAATATGGGGCAGGTAGACTTGAAGATGAGCCGCTACTTTAACAAATACTACATCCTTTCGAGCCAGCTTAGCACAGAAGTTAATGAGCGATTCGACTTTGACCATAATCTTATCCATATATCACCCGATACCATCTATCTTGACCTGGAGGAAATTATTAGTAAAAGTTTGCCTGTTGTAGCTGATCTGAGTCTGAATTGCAAGCCTCAATATATGCTCTATGACAGCATAATTATACAGCCTTCAGTGATTATGGTCAGCGGACCATCATCAGTAATCGATACCCTTGACCATATTTCAACATCTTCGACCTCTTTAAATAACCTCGATCAGCGAAAGGAAATAGTCATTCCTATTGTCTATCCTGTCATGGATAAAAAAGTAAAATACTCCGACACTGAAGTAAAGGTGATCATTCCTGTTGAGCAGTTTACTGAATATATGATCGAATTGCCGGTGAACGGAATCAGCGATGATACCGGAATCATTGGTATACGTACATTTCCTGAGACCGTACAGCTGACTTACCAGGTCGCCATTAAGGATTACAAACTGGTAAAACCTGAAATGTTCGTATTAAGCGCTAGCTATGACCCGGCCAGGGATATGGAAAAGACCTTCCTCAGGGTAAAGGCCGATCAGTATCCCGATTATGTGCGTATCAGCAGGATCCATCCCGACAAGGTTGAATTTATCATCCAAAAATAATGCTACGGATAGCCATTACCGGTAATATTGGAACAGGGAAAAGCACTGTTTGTAAGGTTTTTGAGAGCCTGGGGATCAATGTATATTATGCCGATACCGAAGCCAGAAAGTTTTATCGCAACAAAGATGTTATCATGGCTGTTAAGCAATTATTTGGCGCGGAAGTATTCAATAAAGATGATATTTTGAATGCATCAGCCCTGGCTAGCCTGGTTTTCGGGAACCCGGATAAACTTCAGCAACTCAATGCTATTATTCATCCGCTGGTACTGGATGATTTTCTACAATGGGCGGATCAGCAACCAGAAGCAAAATATATTCTTTACGAGTCCGCTTTACTATTTGAAAGTGGTTTTTACAAGCATTTCGATAAAAACATTCTTGTGACCGCGCCGGCGAGCCTGGCTAAATCGAGGGTTATATCCCGCGACGGCCTTTCCGAAGAAGAATTTGATGCCAGAAAATCAAGACAGATACCTCAGAATGAACTAATTATAAAGGCTGATATCATTCTCGAAAATGACGAAAAAGTCCCTTTAATACCCAGGATACTGGAAGTCCACCAGGGTTTTAACAGCTTGTAATATCTTCGATATTCTATCAGGCCCTGTCCATCAAATACGGCCCTCCGTCACCTCCAATATTGACATTGCCTTCATATTTCCTTATCTTTGATTTACTATAATTAACTCAGGAACAAGGTTATATTATCCTACAGAACCAAAGAGCAGGCTGACCAATGTTCTCGACGCGTGAATAATATAAGTTGAGTATTATGGAAAAATCTGAGATTGGAGACATTCTTATTGAGGCTATCAATAAGTGTGCTAATGACGAAGGTTGGGCCAACCTAGCTAAGATGGGGGTCTTTATCCGCAAGAAAGGTATTAAATATGGCAGGCTGTCGCGTTTGCTGGCCGAATACACTGATATTGTAGAGATAAAGGTTGATGACAGCATACAGCCTCCGGTGGCGTATGCAAGGAGCATTACAAGTTCGCCCTGACAGCAATAATGAGATTCCTGCCGGGTGCAGCGATACCAGAAGAATAGGGACGGTAACGCTGGCTGAGGATATTCTCGATGCCCAGATCTATGGTGAGCTGTTCTATGATACGGTAGGATGCTTTGAAGTTCAATGTCCACCATGCAGGTGCATAGGGGTTCCCTTCACCGTCATCCGCATACAAATAGGCCTTATCCCGCTCGCTGGGCGCCAGCCTGTCGTAGGGGATGGCTCCGTTATAGTTCGCATAAAGTTCACCGATGAAGGGCCCCTTATTAAAGATCAGTGCTGTGTTCCCAAACAAAGGTGATACATGCCTGAGGGCGTAGCCTTCATCATCTTCTCCCCTCACCCAGCTCAGGCTGGAACGCAAACTGAAATAATTGCCCATATTTAGCAATCCCATGGCACTGACCCCATAAATCTTTGCACTACCGGCATTTACGATAGCCTCCACCTGTGAATATTCACCATCGTACCAGATGGAATCCATCCCGTTAAAAGTATAGTCGCGGCGTACCATGGCATCCAACAGGTAGGTGTAAAAGCCTGAAAGTTCCAGCATCAGCGCTTCCCCAAATTTCCGTTGTACAACTGCATCAATATTATAGGCATATTCAGGTTTAAGCTCTGGGTTGGGCACGACAACATTACCCGGTGAGGAATCAAATACTTTACCCACATCATCCAGGTTAGGTGCTCTAAAGCCTGATGAGAGATTAAACTTTAGCATCCAGGGGATCGACGGGCGCCAGCTGACACCTGCGCTTCCGTTCAAGGCACCCGTGTTAATGCTAATCTCATCGAAAGGTAAATGGTATAAAGAAGTATCCTCAAAAGTTGATGTCAGGCCTACATAACTATAACGCATCCCGGCAAACAGGCTCAGACGATCATCAAATTTATGTTCATAGTTCAGGTAGGCTGACATGGTAGAATAGTCGTTCCGGCCATCCGGGTAACGTGTTCCTGTCGGCTCTTCATCGCCTGTGATATAATTCCGTTTATTTGCAGTGGATCTCACATCGTTATACAGGCCTTCAAAGCCATAGAAAAACCTGTTCTTCTCATCCAGCCTCTTTTCGATATCAATATTTGCCGTGTACATATCTACCTCTTCCTGCTGGTTTTTATACCAGGAGTCGGCAAACTTCCGGCTATGCCTGCTTTCCTCAAACTTCTGCCACGCCAGGCTTACTTTAAGTTCTGTGATCATCCTGCAGTTGACACCGAATGTACTGTTCAGCACATTCATCATCCACTTTTGGGGGCCATAATACCAGCTGGCATATTTCAAGGTATCAGGGTTTTTGTACTGAAGTAACCTGTCATACCTTGGTACATCGGAAGTTTCAGAATAATGAAAGCCATAGGTCAGGTCGAGCCATTCCACCGGCCTGTACCTGAATTTCTGCATCACATTCATCTGACTATAACCTGTATACCGCTGAATCAACTGGTCACTGCTGTTCACCATTATGTCTTCTTGTCCCTCCGTTTTCACATAATCTTTCCTCAGGTACTCATCAGGTCCGTTACCCCCCATGCGCAGATCGTCAAACCAACTGTTTGAAAAGCTCGTAACGGAGGCAAATTTCTTTCCCGACAGGGTCACATCCAGGTGGCCGGTACGCTCAGTATTGGCCGATGAATACCTTGCCATAAGGTTTACGGAAGTTTTAAACTTAGCCTCTGTAGCAAGATGGGGTTCCAGCGTCATGAAACTCATGACTCCACCAAGGGCATCACTGCCATACACTACTGTTCCCGGTCCGAATATCACCTCGCTTCTGCTAAGGCTTGCCGGGTCGATCGCAATCACATTCTGCAAATTCCCGCCCCTGAATATGGCATTGTTCATCCTGACGCCATCAACCACGATTAGCAATTTGTTGGCAGAAAACCCCCTGATCATAGGGCTCCCCCCTCCCATCTGGCTTTTTTGCACAAAAACTTCATTGGAAGATGCCAGCATATCGGCAGCTGTTTGCGGGTTCTCAAACTTAATTTTTCCTGCAGGTATTGAAATAATTCGATTCGGAATCTCTTCCGCCGCATGTTCGAAACGTGTGGCAGAAATAATAATTTCATCAAGGGCCACTGATTTTTTCTCCATGAATACAGTATATCCGGCATCACCTATCTCCTCATATGAATAGGAGATCGATTCATAAGCGGTATGCTGGAAAAACACCGTATCATCAGTATTAAAAGAGGAAAGGTCGGCAATGCCGTAGATATTACTTAATGCGGTACGCGTATGATCTACATTATAAATGGCAACATTCTCGATCGGACGCTGGCTTTTCAATCCCTTGATCTGGACAGACTGGGACGTAACATTCTCCTGACATATCCCCGTTAGAAATAATAATAGCAAAACATGTACGAAACTTCCTGGTTTCATAAATTAGCAATTAAAATACCCGGGGCATGCCCCACTCCTACTAAAAATAAGCAAAAATCGTGCTAGATTACTGTTTTACGAATTTAATTGTATCACTAAATTGCCCTGAGCTGATATTGCAAAAGTAAATCCCTGATCGTAAGCCTTCCAGATCAAGCTCGACATACTGAATCCCCTCTGCTAAAGATCTGTCTATCACCTGGATAACCTCAGCACCCAGGAGATTAAAAATACGTATCTGAACGTCTGCACTTTGCGGCAAGCGAATCTGCAGGTTTGCATCAGCGCTAACCGGGTTCGGGAAGAGACGAACGGAGCCGGTCTCAATACTATTGGATTCTTCCGTTGAGGTGCCAATATCAGGTGTCTCCAGTTGCACATCTGTATACAATCTGTACTCTCCTGCTGCCAGGGTAATAAGCATAGTTAGATCCGTTACCTCCAGGCTTTCCCCGCTGAAGTATTCATACCATGTTCCGGTATGTGCAAAATCTGCTGTAAGGTCACCCTGCTCCACATCAAAATTACCGGCAACAAAAACATTCATTTCCGTGCTGTTCAGCCTGATGCTCTTCATGACTCCGGCTACATTAAGGTCGAAGTCATTGGTTTCAAATACATCATGCTCAATGCGCAATTTTATAAGTGCGGCAATGAATTTATAGTTATAATTTCGTCTCCAGTCGTCATAGTAATCCCAGCGAACAGGCTTTTCGCCCAGGCGGCCGTTATAATCAATAGAATAGTCATATCCCAACTCTCCAAACTGCCATATCATTTTCGGACCGGGGATGGTGTAGAAGAAAGCAGAGACCAGCCTGATCCTGTCAAGGGCGGTGCCGGTATTTTTAATATCGTAGGATCCACTGGCATTTCCCCAACTCAGGTTTTTGAACATGATTCGCTCTTCGTCATGGCTCTCCATATAACCGACCACATGAGGATCATTCCATCCCCTCTTCTGGTAAGATATCCAGGAAAAATCAGATTTACTGTTTTCATTGTATGCCATTGAGGCTTCACCATAATTGTAATTAGCATTTCCCCACATCAACATGCCAAAGTCTGCAAGACTTGTTTCTTCCGAATTTTCTGAAAGATGTTCAAGGATCACAATGGCATTTTCGTTGCGCGACCGTATTTGAATCGCCATCCTTTTCAAGATGGTGATCCTGCTGATATCATAATTACTACCCCAGGGATCATCGCTCCCATGAGGGGTATTGCTGAATCCTTTGGTAAAATCAAACCTGAAGCCGTCGAAGCGGTATTCACTCATCCAATAAGCGTTTACGCTATCGACAAAGTTTTTGGTATATACACTTTCGTGGTTAAAATCGTTCCCCCATTGTGCATCCGGATTTGTAAAGTTTGAACTAACATTATACCATGGATTATCTGCAGTTGGATTATTCCCGTCGAAATACATCTGAACCAGTGGGGACTGGTCATATGAGTGGTTCAGTACTATATCGAGGATAACGGCAATACCCCTTTCGTGGCATTCGTCTATTAGTCTTTTTAGCTGGTTTTTGGGGCCATAGTATTTATCAGGCGCAAAATAATAGGATGGATTATAGCCCCAGCTGCTATTGCCTTCAAATTCGTTCACGGGCATGAGTTCCAGGGCATTTACCCCTAATCTTTTAAGATAATCAAGTGTGTCAGTCACTGCTGCATATGAATGTTTGGTTGTAAAATCCCGTATCAGCATTTCATAAATGACCAGGTCGGTAGTTTCCGGTGGGATGAAGTCATCCACCTGCCAGTCGTAAGGCTCCTGGGCTGTTTCCAGTACCGTAGCGATACCTGTTGTTTTTCCTGTTGGATAATCGATCAGGCCGGGGTAGGTAGGTTCGGAAATATCCTGATCATTCCAGGGATCACTGATCTTGTCGGCATAGGGATCACCCACCAGTATCTCACCATCGATAAAATACTGAAACACGTATTCCCAAGCGGGCGTTAAGTCTGTAATCTCCAGCCAGAAGCGCTCCCCGTCAGGAGTCATCTTCATAAGATAGTCACCATTGGGTTCCCAATCGTTGAACCCACCTATTACATATATGTATTCTTTTCCGGGAGCCAACAGGCACAAGACAACGGTTTCATCATCCATATAGTTGATCCCGTCACGAACATTAGCAGGAAGGGCTTCAACACTGGTTTCACCTTTCACATAGCAGTAAACCGAATCAGCCACCTGTTCGCCTCCGCCTTCTGCAACTACTTTTATCCGGGTCTTGCTGTCGGGCTGCATGCCAACAGTTATATTCTGGCTAATACTATTTCCGGCCACGGTATTGATCAGTGTACCATCAACAAATAAGTGCATACTGTCTGCGCCATTTGCATCGGCTACTACCGGAACAATTTCACCGGGAGCGACAATATAAGGGCTATAATCGGGTGAAGATATCGAAACATTCAGGCCCGACTCAAAAACATCCAGGAAAAGGTTTTCGGTTTGTGTTCCTGCATCATCACTTCTGAACACAAAGGCCATCTTTTCAATATCATCATTTCCGGCCGCTTCATAGAAAACCCTTATCGCTGGGCTTATGTTGAGACTATACACATGATTCCCTAATGGTGTTAAGGCGGGTTGGGTGTTATTGTCGCCCCATTCCCCAATCACATTCGACCAGCTAGTATTTCCATTCTTCAATAAACCTGTATGCGTATAAACTATTCCTGTGTATGACTCCAGGGGTGTTCCTGTTGCATCGAAATATATTACGACAGCCTCATCTGCCAGCGGCAATGCCGGATCTGAACTTATGACCTGATTGAAAGCATGGAGTGTAAAAAGTGAAATAAGGAGTAGTAGAAATAGCTTCTTCATTGTCGTCTGGTTTTGAACTGCAAAAATAACTGTTTTCCATGGATTAAGATAGC
>Ga0164313_10006095_pt1 | contig 10647 bp, 2 predicted proteins | sample GuaBasSedimGuay4_FD_113735 | JGI IMG/M metagenome (GOLD analysis project Ga0164313, IMG submission 113735) | Subseafloor sediment microbial communities from Guaymas Basin, Gulf of California, Mexico - Guay4, Core 4569-4, 0-3 cm | ecosystem: Environmental > Aquatic > Marine > Hydrothermal vents >...
ATATAACAATAAGTGTATCACCCTGGGCAACCGGATCAGCAAGATCCCGAATTGCGCCATCTGTGCTGCTTTTAACCGATATGTCCATTGCTGTATCTGCAATGATCAGGTTATCATAAAACTGCTGAACAGTTTCTCCACCGCCGATTCCGGTTATACCAAGGTCTCCCTGGTAGCCATCATCCACACTATATAAAAGAGAACTTACAGTTGAAAGATAGGCTGTAATAGGATCAAAAACCTGGTTTCCAAGAGTGGCGACGACTGCGTCCCACCCATAAACTTTTCTATCTCTTACGATCCACTCTGATTCCTCTGGAGTGGTACCACCAGATAAGATATAGCTATCATTAGGCTCATAGACGCTGGATTTTCTGATCACAGAAAGTCCTCCTCCGGTACCGCCATCATAACCTGCAATGTCACTGAATTTTAAACCATCGGGACGACCAAGGGCATCAATCAATGTCAGGTCATTCGGATCCCCAATGGCCTTGGTACCATCAAAAATGGAATCATTTTCAATCTTCCAAAGGTAATATACACCATCGGGATTTCTTACGGTAAGCCCTGTGCCTTTATCAAAGTATTGACCCCAAACATTTGGCTCACCGCCTTCCATTGGAAAAGTTATTTCCCAGTCTTCGGGCTCTGTAAGCATTCCCGATTTTTCACCGATTACATCAACCTCTCCTCCACCAATGAGGAACACATCGCCGGGTGCTATTTCAGGATTTACATCACCATCAAAAGTCACCAGTTTTTTATAGTCTACACCATTAAATCCGGTGCCATCCCATGCTTCTCCGTCGTCGGTGAATCTGTAACCCGGAACATACATCCTATATCTGTTTGCAGAGTCCAGATCTTGTGTAAGGGAGGCAAGGGCATCAATACCATTGCCACGAGTAATTAAATACTGGCTCAGGTCAAGAGGTTCCGTGCCCGGGTTGGCAATTTCCAGCGCTTCAGCTTTCGTATAGGTTCTTTGGATATGTTCAGTTAATAAGGGTTCAGCGAAGAATTTCTGCTTATGCTCATCCAGTACGTCAACTTCAAAGGTGACGGCATATTCCATTGTGAGCGTGTCAGATTCTGATGTAACTGTGATCACAGTGGTCCGCTCCTCAAATCCACCTTTGAGTGAAATCGCAGGCTTGTAACTAATTTTTGCATTCAGGTCTTGAGCGTAGGCCTTAAAAGCAGGCACATTTTTGGAATCACTCCTGAGTTTAACCGTGTATGCGACTTTGTTTGGTGCAAATCCCGGGAGCGTATCGGTGACCCAGTTCAGATCGAACATGATATCCTCGGTGGTAATGTCCGGCCAGGTAATCGCCGACAAAGCTACATTGTCGCTCGTAGAATAATCCTGTACATCGATGTAATATTGTTTCTTGGATTCATCTTCAGCAGTAACCTCAAGGATATCTCCATTCACCAGGTCAACACGTTCCGATCCATCTTTCCAGATGATTTTTGCGTTGGCATTAGAGGCCCATTCGATGTATGTAAACAGGGTGTCTACCCTGGCTGCAAATGGAACATCTCCAATGGTATCGATAACTGGCATGCCTTCTGTAACATAATATCGTGTTCCCTTAATCACCTGAATAGATGTTGGATCCTCAGCATCCAGCGGGCCGATATTTTTAAGTGGGAAAGCCTTATTCATATCGCTTGCAGGCGGAGATACTGTAATTAAAAGATCCTTTACCTGAATCATTTCTCCAAGGGATTTAAGCTGTAACATATCTCCGGTTTGGATCACGTTATGGACAGAATCTTCGAAAACCGCTTTTTCCACGTATGTCCATGCCATTCCTTCGCCAAGAGTAAGCTCCCGGACGATGGAGTCTCCCTTGTATATTCCCCAGGGAACAGTGAGCGTTCCATTGTCCAGATCAATAACTACGTCTGGATTGGCAGAGCTTGCAACAATAGGATATTCTCCGTGGCTACCAACAGTGGTGAATGGAATTCCCTGATTATAATTCGGGAGATCGACAAGCTGCCAATTAGAGTCAGTGGCATCCACTCCCCTGTCAGCTTCAAAGTTACCCAGATTACCCTCGGTAACAGAAATTTTTCTGACCAGCGTATTATTCGCTACTGGAAAAACAACTCCTGCAATGGGGTTATCACTTTTTATGTTATCGGTACCATCATCTCCCCTGTTCCAATTGAAGCAATCAATGACTATGGAATCAACTTCGCTTCTCAAATACCAAAGCTGGGATGAATACCTTCCATTCCAGGTTCGCAATACATATTCTCCAACGGATATGGAATCTCCTGGAACAAGCGGTTCCTCCGGAAAAACAAATTGATCAGCAAGTTGCTGTAAATTAACCCAGCCTCTTCCTGGCTCTTCCCACTTGTTACAAAGAACATATGATTCTTTGGGAGAAAGCATGGTATTGGGTGCAAAATAAAAATTATTATTCGACGAATGTGGTGAGGCAACCATGAACAGACTGAGATCAAGCGCAGTGTCCCCCATGTTGGTAAGCTCAATGTAGGCCTCATCTGACCAGTCCATCCGCTGTTCTGAAATGATCAGATCCGGAATGGTATCCTGGGCTGCTAACCAGGACTTGGCCATTACAGAAATAACGAGTACTAAGAGTAGTTTTTTGTTCATAATGATAAGTTTTAGTTTATAAATTTCAGTTAGTCAAAAATCTTCCACTGTCAGCAAAATAATCCATTACTTAAATATCGCATGCCATGGCATGGATATTTATGCAAATAAAAGTATATAAGATTAAATAGCTGCAGGTGGGTCATTTATTCCAATTAGGTCTTTAAAATATCCCGTAACGAAACCAAAACATGTCCCTTGTACTTTCTCAGCAAGGAACTCCAGTCTGTTGATCACCTCTCATTACCCTGTCTCTATCTAATCTTTCGATGAATCTAATCCAACGATTATCTATAAACTTTCAAAGAGCTTTTGTTTTTGCCGTATACAATATTGATTAATAATAAATGCTTCGTATTTATTTCTTCGACATTAATCTCTAAGTGATCGCCGTATGTATTCTCAGCAATTAATAATTGACCATTCGAATTGTAAATTTCTATATGCTTCTCCGAGCTTGATTCAGGCAAGTCAAAATAGAGTATTTTAGATACAGGATTAGGATATACCTTAATATCATCGCTAATAACATTCATAATTGAATTACCGCTTAAGAGATCAACAGTAATGCTGCACTCATCGGAATAACTTCCATCCGATGTAATTACTTTAATGGTCGCAATGCCTTCAGCAACTGCTGTGACCAAACCACTGTTATCTACAGTTGCAACAGAACTATTACTTGATGACCATGAAACAATTTGATTGGTTGCATTTGTTGGATGAACTGCTTTTGAAAGCTGACCAGTTTGTCCAACTTCTAACTCTAAAGTCTTTGGAGTAACAGTTAACCCGGAAACATCGATAGATGAGAATGGTTCTGTTTTTATAACACGTACAAAGGATACAGGCACTTCCTGTGTTGACTGCAACTCGAAATCAAAGTTATAACCGGCAGCATCGAATTTTGCATTAATAAAGAATGTGGCGGTTTTTATCGCATCAGTTCCATAAGTTGTAATGGTTCGTTCCTCTGTGCTGCCACTGCAATTAGTGTATACCAGTTTTAATGTGCCGGGAACACCATCATAATACGATATTTTAAGGGCTACATCATGTATGCTATCCGTAGGAAAAACATCATCAGCAGCGGCAAATCCCATCTTTTGACCTTTCCGTGCAATATAGTCGTAGTACTTGTTGTCTGCAATCATCCACATTTTTCTGACATGTTGCATTTTTATATCAGGAGTGGTTTCATAGCCGGGGGCATCACGCTGGTACAACCAACGCTCCCAGTTTTTCGACAATCCGCTTTTTAGGTTGGTCTCTGTCAAAAAACTCCAGGCATCGGGGGTGTCCTCAGCCGTGCGCCCTAACTCCTGTGAAATGAAAGGTAGCATTTTTGGTATCAAATGACCTGTAGTGTGAACATAGGTACAGCGCATCTGAAGAACCCTCAGGTTACTCATAAAGTAACGGTAAGGGAAAGAGTTGGTCGTCGTTCCAAAGCGATAATCACTACTTGCTTCTGCCCAGCTCTGATTGTATTCTTCATTTACTTCGCCACTAAAACATTGATTTTTCAACACGGGAGCCTCTTCGTCAATAGATAAATACCTTTTATCGTCTATGTATTGCCCAATTTCATTATCCGGAATACGATAGTGGTACATTTCTACAAATCCTTTGCGCATACCAAATCCTTTTTCAAAACCATAATGAGACGGCCCTCCCATAAAAACCTTATGCTCAATACCCTCAAAGGCTTCTTCCCATGCGTCCAGGCGTTCCCGGACATGTTGCACCGTGTCATTGGCTTCAGGATTCTTTTCTCCATAAGGTCCAATTCCTTCATCCCCATGAGATTTGGATGCATATCCTACATACGCTGCTTTTACCATGTGTGGGATACCGGAATTTTTAAGTTCATTTACTAAACGTAAATAATGAAAATGGAAAACCGGATGGGATGTGTCAAAGTTCTCATTTATTTTCTCCCTGGGCATTACTGGCACACCCAAATCTTCCAACCACAAGGGTGCTTGTCCACCAGAAATATTTCCGTTTTTTGATTTAGAATGACAAAGAATACGCAGGACAATATCCAGGCCTACAGAATTTGCTTGTTGAATCCTGCTAATGAGTGGACTAAAGTCGAAATTGCCCTCTGTTTTTTCAATTTCCCTCCAGTTTACCCACAAAATTCCAACACCGTTTGCTTGAAACCGGGTATTTAAAGGTTGAAATGCTTTATTCCAACCTGCGATTCGCTGCAAGCCGACCAATCCACGGTCAGAAGGCTCTATATGATCAGGCAGAGACCAGTCCCAGCCATCAATAATATGATTGTTATTGATCCAGGGCTGTTTCTCAATGGTGTCCAGATCACCTGTACTCAGGTATTCATATTCCGGCCAATATGGATACTCACTTTCAGGAAGTATATGATCCTGTGCCACAATCTGACCACTTAATAATAAACTGAAAGTTGCAATAATCGCTGATTTATTAAAAGAATAATTCAAAATATTAATGCTTAAGTTTTAAACTATTAAACAGTATATAATCTGTAGGCTAAAATTACGATCTATCATTACCATCGAAGGACTAACTTTTGTCCATAAAAGTAATATATTTAGTTATTTACGTATAAATATTTCTACTTTGACAGATTAAGAATTTGCTATTAGAATCCCTGAAAAATTACATTTTCAGTGGCATCGCCAAACATGCTTATTCAACAATTACTTTGTAGTTAGTAACTGTATTATTTTCTTTTACCTGAACAAAAACAAGTCCCTCTATATTAAATGCCTTTAAATTAATTTTGGCACTTAAACCGGTTGTTTGAATACTGTGTATAAGTTGACCGTCACTGTGGAATACATTTATTTTGTGAAGGCCGGTTGTGGTGAAATCAATATTCAGGAATTCTTTTACCGGGTTTGGATACACTTTCGGAAACTCGTTATCGGAATCATTCAGGTTGTGAATGCTTAAAGCCGGAGCTGCTACGGTGAAGTTTATTGTATATGTTCTGGTAGTAACAGAGTCTTCTGCCGTAACTAAAACGGAAGCCGATCCGGGTAAACCTTCAGCATTGGTAACTTGAACATCTGCATTTACATCAGTGGCTGTTGCCCTTACAACAGGCACATCGCTTGTACCTTCCGGTAGTTCAATGTTATAAACTTCTTTGCATGTCGAAAAGTCGGCTATAGTCGTTCCGTCTACCGACAAGCCGGATAAGCTTGCATCAGATGAAGGAGCCGGGATAACCTTAATAATAACCGGTGCTGAAAGAGTTCTGCCAGCCTCTGGCAGTATGCTGTCTTTCATCTGAACTTCCAGTGTATGTGTTCCCAGACTTAAGTTGTTAAATGTATATTCATATGGAGGCTCAGTATCATTCTTGTATTGTCCCCCGTCAACCCTGAACCTCATTCGTTCAATGCCATCAATATCATAACCTTCTGCCGTAACATTTACAGCCTGGCCAAAAAAAAACTTATCATTCTCTGAAGGAGATGTAATAAGTACAAAATCTTCACCTGCCTCTATTACTTCTACTTCGCTGCTTGCGGTAAAACCACCATCAATTGTTGTGACTTCTATTGTTGCAGTACCGATTGCCATAGCCGTAACCAAGCCCAAACTATCAACTGTTGCAATTTCCGGATTCAGTGAAGTCCATGTTACTTCTTGATTTCCGGCATTAGCGGGTGATACTATTGCCTGAAGTTGGAGCCTGTTTCCGACAGGCAATAATGTTCCCGAGTTAGACTTAATAGAAACTCCTTTGACAGCAACGGGTGGTTCTGTAAGGGTTATTTCTATCAAGTGAAATCGGCAATTGGTAGTACCTGTGTTTTGCAGAATAAGGTCTGCTCCGTTTTCTCCGCCGTTATCCAATAAAGCATCCGAAAGATCAATTTCCGTAGAAACCCAATCTTTTGAAGCATCATTAACTATTTCAACAGATTTCATGGTACTGTCCTGTGCATGGTATTGCAATTCCCACGAACCACCATCTTTTGCATAATGAATTATTTTCACCGTCAGATTTCCGTCTTCCTCTAATCTGTTTTTTTCAAAATATTTGTCGTTTACATCAAAGTACATGGTGTTTTTATTGTTGGCAACATCAAAGCCACGGCAAAATCGTCCATAAGGCTGGGTTTGAGTAACAGCTACACGCCAGTACGCTGCAGATGTGTTATGGGGATCAATCTGAGTAATGAAGCGTTGGTTGTTGCGGGCAATAACATTCCATAAGCAATCATTATAACCTTTTGCAGCTTTCAAGTAAGCATTTCCTCCCTCATTAAGTGCAGCATTCATGTCATCATTGGCAGCACCATAACTACTATATTCAGCCAATATATTGTTTATCCTGGATTCGTTTAGTTTGTCCGCATTGCCATACTCAGCAGTTGGAAACCTATCGGTATCGGAATAATCAAGAACGTCGCGCAAAGCAATAAAAGCATGAGGGCTTTTTTCAGCAACTTTATAATAGGAATATCTACTTGAGAATTTATAGGCTTCCGAATATTTACTATCTAAAAATGAATATTGTACTTCCCAGCCATCAAGCCCCCTGTCCACACTTGAAATTGCTGTCCAGTAGTAAAATAAATTAGGATTTAATTGATACAAAGGGGTAGGCGCTGTTTCTCCCTCATTTAACTCACCCCTTACATATTCAGGATATCCTCCCCAACGACCGTTAAGACCATAAAAATTGGCTCTTAAATCATCATCCTGATCCATTTCGTTTGGGCTTAAATAACCAATTGCGATGGTGTATTGCTGTTTGCGCAACTGACAATTATAATTTTCCTTCATCCACTTTCCGTAGATTTCTTTTTCATTTGGATCAGATATCACAGGGTTGCCATCATAATCATCAATATTAAATAAAAACCTGAGACCGCTTAGCTGTGGGTATCTGGCAAAGGCACCGATAAAGTTTTCGGTTACTTGCTGCATGTAATCTACATATTCCGGCTCGGAGATGGCATACTGAGAATACTCAGGAAGAAGGTCGCCTTTGTATAGTCCGCGATCTCCAGTTGGACCAAACCCCGGCTGAATAAATGCCAGGCGATTTATTTTATCCTGAGGCAAAGTTGACATATAACTTGCCAGTGCATTAAACATATTCGTGATATAAATCATGTAGTCTTCATCAAGGTAATAGGGAAAAGTTCCTCTCGTTGTCTTAACTTCAGGAACATTATCGAACACCCATGATGGAGCATGCCAACCTGTCCAAAGCACAAAATAATGATAGTAATCGTTGGCCACAGCCCGATCCAATACCCGATCCAATTTTAAAAAGTCAAAGTTTCCCTGAGTTGGTTCTATGTCTTCCCATTTCAAACGTCCTGCTTCTCCGGCAATATCATTTTCCAATCCTTGCAGGTCTACTGTAGTTTTATTAGTTGTATTGATCCATATTCCTGCCCAGTCTGGTCGATCCCTTATATACTGGAGATCTTCCTGAAAAAGATTTTCAAAACTCGTAAAGGCATTGTATGCTTCTTGTTGCAGGTATGTTTTCTCAGGGTCTTCAAAAACGACTGTAGCGGGGTTCCCATCAGGATCTTGTCCGGGTTCCATACCTTTTGGATTGGTCTCGGTTACCGTATTGAAAGTAAAACCTGATGTACTCTCTTTAAACAGGCCATTATAAAACATGTTTGAAGTTAAGTAGGCAGTATACTGATTGGGATGGCCGTCGTTAACATACCTGAATTTTAAATCTGTTCCACCCTGCTGAATTGTGTTAATTGCAATTGGTACGGGTATTACTGCATGCGGCTGAAATTCCTGAGCGAGTTGCAGCATGGTATTCTTGTATTCTTCGAACATTGTCTGATTCACAGGTTCGGATACCGGTTCTTGATTTTGAAAATCAGGAGCTGTCCAATAAAATATCACTTTTGCACCTTGCTCACGAGCTATTTCTCCCAGTTGCTTTGCATACTTGGCAAATCCGTCATTCATGTCAGGATATTCATCCTTCCAGGTTTGCACCACTACATAATCCCATTTTGTTCGGGGATTATTAGCCAACAATTTCTCATGCCTGCTAATGGCTGCCTCGATATTTTTTACAGGAAAATCCTGAACAGCTTGCTGTCTGATATCTTCCCAGAAATGTATAAACTCTTCAGGGAGTTCAGTAAGCTGTGTCAGGTCTTTCATTACTTCAATGCGTCGTTGGATCTCTTCATTTGTTATCGTGCTTTGTTCAATAAAAGTCTGACTAAAATAATATTCGGCATGCTGAAATAAACTTTGTCCGCCGGAAACTACTCTTTCGGTGTAAATGTTGATGTCTGGCTTTCCTTCATGCACTAATTCTTCAACCAAAAGATTAAGATCATGTCTGAACGTAAAACTATTCCCGATAAAAAGGATATTCATTGTTTCCTGCTCCTGCGCTCTTAATGAAGAAACAGGGATCAAAAAAACAGTCATTATTGTGATAGCAACTATTTTTTTGACATATAGGCTACACAACGATATTCCCATTATTGTCTTTTTATTGTTGTACTTTTTCATCATACACAATTGTAATATTACTGCATAACAATCACTTTGTGATTCGTTACTGAGTTATCCGTTTCTATCTGAAGAGTTACTAATCCTTTTATATTTAAAGCCTTAATATCAATTTCGGTATTTGTATTAGGTGTCTGAACGCTATAAATAAGTTTACCGACAGTATTGTATAAATCTATTTTGCGCATTCCCGTTGTGACGAACTCAATATTCAGGAATTCTTTAACCGGGTTTGGATACACTTTTGCAAACTCTGGATCGGAAACATTCAGTTTGTAAATGTTAACATCTGAAGGCGCTACAGTAAAGTTTATGGTATAAGTTTTGCTTGTAATACCGTCCTCTGCTGTAACAATAACGGATGTCGATCCTGGTAAGCTTGTCACATCGCTTACCTGGACATCCGCATTCTCGTCTGTGGCAGTTGCCGTTACTACAGGTACATCGCTTGTACCTTCCGGTAGTTCAATGTCATAAACTTCTTTGCTTGCCGAAAAGTCGGATAGAGTTGTTCCGTCAACCGATAAATCAGACAAAGTTGCAACCGAAGCCAGAGGTGCCGGCACATCTATTCCGGAAAGGCGTACGCTATCAAAACTATCTGGCTTTGCGCCTCCGCCAGTTGTTAGGTAAGCTACGATGCTGTATGCATCTTCAGCTGGCGGAATGGAAATATCAACCGGTAAATTTACATCAAGCGTTCCCTCTCCTTTAGGAACATTAGCAGTGATGGTTCCATAGCTTGTAAGCGAATTATCCGATTGCAACTCAACAATTAAATCACGTGCTTCGGATGTTTTATAATCAACCGAAACAGTAACGGGCTCACCGGGCATAACTTCACCGGGAGCGTTAAGTCCGGTAATTATGTCCTCAGCCAGGGTGAAAACTAAGTTGTATAATTCTATGGTTCCGTCGTCATATGTTAATCGAATACCTGTAACACCGGAAAGGCTTGCTGCATCAATTATTTCAATGCTTGCTGTCGTGTCCGAAGTCTCGGCAGTAACAACAGGAATATCCACACTACCATTTGGCAGTTCAATGGTGTATAGCTTCACATCAGTAGAGAAACTACTTAAAGGCTCACCGTTAATGGTAATTCCTGTTAAACCGGTATTAGCTTGTGCCGGAGCAGTCAAACTGAATTCATCAAACCAATAGGTGATATCATATTTTCCATGCTGAATTTGAAATCGCATATATGCAGCATTATTCCCACCGGATGTGTTGGGTGATATAATATTGGTACAACTGTGGGTGGTATAGCCTGATGCCATTTGATTAAATGAACTGGTACCTCCATTATCTACCTTCTCAAGTGTTTGCGCTGTTATTTCATTCTTATCGGCATCATAGGTCTTTGCCAGTATCCAAAAAGGCTTGGCTGGAGGTGTAGTGAGTGATTTTGCCCAAAATGAAAAGACATACTCACCTGATGAAAAATTACTGATGTCAACATAATCAGTCCAAAGGGTTACGCCTGC
>Ga0164313_10006097_pt1 | contig 10643 bp, 7 predicted proteins | sample GuaBasSedimGuay4_FD_113735 | JGI IMG/M metagenome (GOLD analysis project Ga0164313, IMG submission 113735) | Subseafloor sediment microbial communities from Guaymas Basin, Gulf of California, Mexico - Guay4, Core 4569-4, 0-3 cm | ecosystem: Environmental > Aquatic > Marine > Hydrothermal vents >...
CGAGTCAGCGGCCCCGACACCGGTGACTGGGACCTGTCGGCCTTCTGGCAATCCCAGGATTGCTCCCCGGGTGAGCAGTGGGACGTCACGGGCCATGTGCAGCACCCGTCGTCCAACCCCCTGACGGGCCAGTGCGGCGCCATCGTTAACATCGAATGGCGGGACAGCGGCGGTGTCATGATCGATTACCAATCCGTCACCGTGGCGGACGCGGCTTCCCCGACCGACCAATATCTGGACTTCGCCTTCATGAGCACCCCCGCCCCGACCGGGACAGCCAAGATCCATTTCCTGCTGGCTGTAATCCAGAGCCCGACCGACCCCTCGCCCGACGTCTACTACGACCAGGTCACCCTGTTCAGCACCACGCCTCCGACCATCGACGACATCCAGTGGAATGATTTCCCGGGTGGCAGGACCCTGGAATTCGGCGGCCACACCTGGCGGGTCAAGGGCCCCGGCTATTATGGACCCGGGGGAAACCTCTTCTGTCACACCGAGAACTGCGTCTGGGTCGATGCCAGCGACCAGTTGCACATCACCCTCTCGGACATAAGCGGATCCTGGTACAGCACCGAGGTGGTCACCGAGGAAGCCCTCGGGTACGGGGATTACATCCTGACCACCATTGGCCGCCTGGATTTGCTTGATCCCCAGGCGGTACTCGGCATCTTCCTCTGGGAATACGGTCCTTGCTGGGACAACGGCTATACCTGGTGGAATGCCTACAATGAAATCGACATCGAGTACAGCCGCTGGCAAGATCCCTCGTCGGACATCGGCCAGTTCGTCGCCCAGCCCTATTACTGGGACGGTAACATCAACCGCTTTGATTACACATTCAGTGAGGGTGAAGTGACGAGCCACGCCATGCGCTGGCTGGCCGACCGCATCGAATACCGGGTCTGGCGCGGAGGGCCCAACGATGAATCACAGGCCAACATGATCCACTCGTGGACCTACACCGGCCCCCACATTCCCCGGCCCGAGCAGCCCCGGATGCATCTGAACCTGTGGAAAATCGACGGGGCCCCCGCCGGGGACCAGGAAATCGTCTTTCAGGATTTCGTATTCATTCCCGAGGGAGGCCCTTCTCCAGTGGATGACGGAATGACCGGAAACCTTCCCGCCGCCCCTGCCGGCAGGATGCACCCCGCGTCCCCCAACCCATTCAACCCTCTGACGGTGGTCCGTTTCGATCTGGTCCGGGATGGTTTCACCGAACTGGATGTCTACGATATGATAGGCCGCCGGGTGCGCGGACTGGTCAGCGGATACCTGACTGCCGGCGAGCACCAGACGGCCTGGGACGGCCGGGATGACGGAGGCCGCCCCCTGGCTTCGGGAGTGTACCTGTTCCGGCTGCGTGGAAGTGATTTCGTGGAGACCCAGCGGGTGGCGCTCATCAAGTAGATATGGGACGGCTCCCACCAAGAATATGAAAGGCCGCCTTCCCGAAAGAAGGCGGCCTTTGACATGAAGTCATCCCAAATTAGCGATACAGGGCTTTGATGCCGCCCCAGTTCTTCGATTCCGTTGCAACCGGGGGTGCTTCTTGGCTGAGGTACACATTGTCCACGTGGGCCAAACAATTGGTGCCCACAGCCGCACCCGTGTTGGCCATGATCTGGATCGTCAGGAAGTCCGTGTTTGCCGGAGCCTCAAACGAACCATCGAAAAAGGCCCAATCATTCCACGGCCACAAGGGTCCCATCAAGCCGGAACCGCCGATGACGCCGCCTCCGGCGACCTCTGCGAAGATCTCGACAAAGATCACTCCTCCGACGTCTGCCTGATCCAGCTTCAGGTCATACGAGTAGAAGACCGTCCCGGGACCCGCGCTGCCAGCCGGAGTCGACTGCTTGAGCGTCAGCCCCATGGCCTCAGCATTATTACCCATATACGCATTGTGCATCCCGGGCAAGGAAGGGCCATTGTCAGGCGATTGCACTGTTACGTCGGAGTTGGCACTTTGGCCAAACACCAACCAATCTGTCAAATCTCCCGTTTCAAAACCGGGATTCGCCAGGAGGTTTTGCGCCGAGGCATCACCCACCGCTCCTACCAAGGAAAGAGCCAGCACTGTAAAAATGCAGCATTGGACCAGACTTTTGCAAACTTTCATGACTGATTTCCTTTCATCTGCCTACCGTTAATGTCCTGAAGGAACGCGACTTCCATTAGCCAAGCCATCTTTTTGGCCCCGCCCGGGAAGTAGGCCAAGCCTTTTCCCTGCGCGGCGAGATCGGGGCGATTTGACTAACTTTGGATCATTGTACACTATGTTCGGTCTCCGAACAATGTTTTTTTCTTCTTATTTTTTCTATTGAGAAAATCCAGGATCATATCAGCATGGCCCCTTTCAAAAGTCGAATAATCCCACAACCCCATCGAAATTGGAGGATGGAAAACGGTGTGGGCCTCTTGACTCCAAAGAAAGACCAGGTATTGGGGGCTGGGGTTTTTTCTTGTACGGTTTCCGAACAAAGTATATAATCTTCATCCCGTGCGTGTCTCTTTGCACCAGGTGAGAATGCCCGCGCGGCCAGTAACCCCACGTCCGTAATTCCGCAATGAACCAGGGGAAATGTCGTGAACAAGATCTTCCTTTTGACCGTCGCTTTGATCATCACCGGAAATTTGGCCCATGCCCAGGTTGGCAATCTGATCTGGGAGGACAATTTCGACGATTTGGACAATTGGATCAAACTGACCGGCAACGGCAGTTGGGGCTGGGGTAACGGCGAACTGGAATATTACAAGGAAGACAACGTTGATATTGCCGCCATTCCAGGTGATCCCGGGAACACGGCTCTGCACATCACAGCCAAACAGGAAAGCGGACCCGGAATCGTTGATCAGTGGGGCAATCCCTTGAACTACACTTCAGGAAAAGTTTACAGCAAATCGAAAGTGACCATCAAGTATGGCATGATCGAAACCAGGATGAGAATCCCGGACATCGACCTTGCCGGCTGGCCTGCGCTATGGCTCCTGGGTACCGCCAATTATGCCTGGCCCCGTTGCGGCGAGATTGACTTGATGGAAATGGGCTCCAAGCAGGCTTTCAGGGATCTGCATGACACCCACAATGGCGGTAATGGATTGAACAATTCCACCGTCAATCAGGCCGTGGGAGCCAATGCCATTTTCTATTCTGATGATGCCGTCAGTCCGGGGAATCCTTCCGGGGCTTCCAGTATTTCCTGGGACCCTGATGATGACTACTGCCGACCCTATTTCAATTATGCGACTCCACTTGTCGAACGTTTCCTGACCTACAGATTGTACTGGGATGAAAACAGTTTGCGTCTGACCGTAATCGATGATGATGTTGAAAATGACCTGTATGAGTATCCATTTCCCATCGACAGCGTCTCCGATGAATTTCAAAAGCCTTTTTACCTTATCGCCAACCTGGCCATCGGGGGAGCCTTCACCGATGCCTACAATCTTGGAGACCCCGGTAGCGGCGAGCCGGTCTCAATGCCTTTTCCCGCTGAAATGTACGTGGATTACATCAGGGTCTATGAATGGAACGGTCAGGGCGAAGTCCACCTGGGACCCCCTGCCCAGGAAAGCCAATCGTTTGGAATCTATACCGACGAAACGCCCACCAATGGCGGCCTGGAAGCGGAAGTTACCTCGGAGATATACGTTTGGGAAGGGACCCTTTCGGATGGTTCCATTCCGCCCTTCGAGGGTGACAATGTTCTTTCCTGGCAAACGACGGGCAGCGGTTGGTTTGGTGCCGGTATCATGTCGATGCAGCCCCTGAACCTGTTTGACTTTGGTGATGGCCATCTCAATTTCATGATCAAGATTCCCGCACACGTGACTTTTAAAATCGGGATCATTGATTCCTGGAACAACCAGTATTATGTCCAGCTCCCCGCGCACCAGACAACCTACGGATTGGTGCGGGACGGCGAATGGGGACAGGTCTCGATTCCCGTCAGTGATCTACGTGGACCGGCCATTGATCTGCGTATGCTGAGTTATGCGTTTGTCATCTTGGAAGAAAATGGCGTCGCCTGTGAATTTGCCCTGGATGACATTTATTATGACGGAGGCGGCATCTCTGGAACAGGGGATGTTGCCGACAGCCGGCGGTTCGGACTTCGTTCAAATGTGCCGAATCCTTTCAACGCCACCACCGAGATCCGCTTCGATCTTCCCTCGGCCGATTCCTATGAAATCGTAATCTATGATGTTGCCGGGCACGAAGTGATCCGCTATGACGGGGTTGGATCTGCAGGCGCCAACTCTGTGCGATGGGATGGCCGCGACAATGCGGGAGCAAATATGGGCTCGGGTATCTACTTCTATCGTCTGCAAACGGGCGGACGCTCGGTGACCAACAAGATGGTCATGGTGAAATAGGTCCACGTCTCTTTCTGATTGCTGTCCAGGGTCTGGGCGGGAATCGGGATGCCACTCCGAGGCCAAAAAAGGTAGGGGCCCGGCAATGCCGGGCCCCTACTTGGGTATGCTGGTATCAGCGTTCTACCGGAACAGAGACTTCACAGCACCAAAGCTTCTCTCCTCGGTCGCGACCGGACCTGAGGAAGCAAAGTTGATGTTGTCGTAGAAGACCCCTGAGCCTTCGTAATTGGTTGCGATGCACTGGAAGCCGATCTGCAGGAGCTGACCCTCCAGGGGCGCGTCAATGACGATCGAAAGCGAGAAGGATCCCCAGGTGGTGGGAATGGCCGTCATGTCCGCCGTGATGAAGTTGGTCTCGGCATAACCGTTGGCCGGATCAAGCGTCTTGATGAAGGCCAGGGCGGTGGAAACTCCTTCGAGATTGCCCATCTTGGCGTCGAATTCGAAGACCCAGGTTTCGGAGACGTCACCGGGGCCGACCACCATTTCCTGGAAGACCAGGGACTCGATGAAGGCACCGTTACCGTGATCAACGTTATTGTAGTCGCTGAACACGACCAACTGCTGGGCACCCTGGGCACCGCCACCTTCACCGGTGGCGATCTGGCAGAATCCGCCGCCGTCGTTGGGGGCCGGGAATACGCCGTATCCGTACCAGTAGGCCCAGTCGGGGCCGAAGACATTGGCGAAGACCAGCCAGCCGTCATTGCCAAGCGCTGCGGTATCAGCCTGGTTCAGGCCCTCGAAATCCTGGCTGTAAGGCAGGACGGCCAGAGCTGCCGCGGGAATCATGCAAACCAGTGCGACGACCGCGAACAATGCAGTAGCTTTGTTTTTCATTGGTATGACCTCTCGTTTAAAGGAGACCCTCTCTCTACAGGAAAATTTCAGAATCCTACCCCCGCAACCACACAGTCCTGTCGGGTTGCTATTCCATGGCTGATTCCAATAGGAACATTATAAACTATGTTCGGTAACCGAATCAAGTCTTAAAATGAGTTTTTTGCAAGAGGAGGTAAAAAAGTCGATCCAATCATGACAAATTAGAATGCTTGTGCAATTTGTCATCATTACTAATTGAAAATATATAGTTTAAGGGGATTTCCGGTTGATGATCTCGGGTAATCATCTCAGAATCCTGTTGACCTGCTTGCCAGGTCACGGTACTTTGTTCGGTGCTCGTACAAAGCCGTGACCCCCCGCGAAGGGTCCCAAAACCCGGACTAAACGAACGGGATGACTCCATGAGCGCCGCCACCCACTACAAGACAGCACCCGAGGATCGCATCAAGCTGACCCACAAGGTGGCGTACGGCGCAGGGGCCTTCGTCAACAATCTGCTGGCCGCAGCCAGCGGCGGCATGATGATCGTCCTGAACCTGGGTCTGGGCATGAACCCGGCCCTGGTGGGATTGCTGGGAGCACTCCCTCGCCTGACCGACGCGTTCACCGATCCACTCATGGGTTATATCTCCGACAACACCCGCACCCGGTGGGGACGCCGGCGGCCCTACATATTCGTCGGTGCCATCGCAGCGGGCCTCATCTTCGCCCTGTTGTGGCAGATGCCTGGTGGCAGGAGTGAGACCTTCTATTTCGTCTGGTTCCTGGCGGGATCGATTCTCTTCTACATGGGATACACGGTGTTCGCCACACCCTGGGTCGCGCTCGGATACGAATTGACTCCCGACTACCACGAGCGCACACGCCTGATGGGCACGCAGAACTTCACCGGCCAGCTGGCCTACGTCGTATCCCCCTGGTTCCTGTGGATCATGAACTCCGGAAAGTTCTTCCCCGACCAGGTATCCGGTGCGGCCGGCCTGGCGGTCATCGTCGCGCTGGTGGCCATTGGATTCGGAATCCTGCCGGCCATCGTGCTGCGCGAGCGCATGAAGGACGTTGCTGCGGCCGAAGGGGAAGCCGCCGGCGGGCGCCGGGGATTCAAGAGCAACATGGCCGAATTCTTCAGGGGATTCGGCGTGACCATGTCCAACAAGCCGTTCCTCAAGCTGTGCCTGGCCACGTTCATGGTCTTCAACGGCTTCATGCTCATCGCGTCGTTCCAGTTCTACGTGATCATCTACTTCGTGGCTGGCGGCGACCAGACCGCTGGCGCCAAATACGCCGGGTGGGCCGGTACGGTGGGTGCCATCTGCACTTTCGCCGTGGTGGTATTCGTCACCTGGCTGGGTACCCGGATCGGCAAGCGGCACGCCTTTTTTGTTTCCATCGGACTGTCCATCGTGGGCTACGGTCTCAAATGGGTTTGTTACAACCCCGAAATTCCCTACCTGGTGATATTGCCGGCGCCGCTGATGGCCTTCGGCCTGGGCGGACTGTTCACGCTGATCCCATCGATGATCGCCGATGTTGTGGACACCGACGAGTTGAAGACCCACGAACGACGCGAGGGCATGTTCGGCTCCATCTTCTGGTGGATGGTGAAACTGGGCATGTCCGCCGCACTGGCCGGCGGTGGTTATCTGCTCAACGCCACGGGATTCGACGTGGCGCTGGAAGGTCACCAGGCAGCCCGGTCCATATTCCTGCTGCGCCTTTTCGACGCGGGAATTCCCATGCTGACTTCCGCCATCGCCATCTGGGCGATAGCGACGTTCCCGATAACCGAAGCCAAGGCCCGCGAAGTGCGCGAAGTGCTCGAGCGCAGAAGAGGACGCGCGTAGCGTGGCCGGATGGCAGCGCATCATTCTCCTGGTGATCGCGGCCGTGCTCCTGGCCGGCTGCGGAAAAGATCCTGACCCCTACTTCCGGGAAGATCCCTTCGTCGTGCGGGATTTCCGGCCCTACAGCGGAGACCGCTGGGTCGGCAACGCAATCTGCTACGGCCCCCACCGGGACGGCCAGCGACCCGGCGACATCGACCCCTCGGCGACGGAGATCCGTGAAGACCTGGAATTGATGCTCCCCCACTGGAACCTGTTGCGCGTCTACGGAGCAACCGGGTTCGCCGAAACACTCCTGAACGTGATCCGCGACGACGGTTTGGACATGAAAGTGATGCTCGGCGTGTGGATCGGCCCGGTTGCCCCCGAAGCCAACCGCCGTGAGGTCGAAGCCGCCATCCGGCTGACCGAAGCCTTTCCCGGTATCGTGGTCGCAGTGAGCGTGGGCAACGAAACCCAGATCGACTGGTCGGCCCACCGCACTCCTTTTGACACCCTCCTGGTCAACGTTCGCCGCGTGCGCGCGGGTGTGTCCGTTCCTGTCACGGTGGCCGACGATTTCAACTTCTGGAACAAGCCGGAGAGCCGGGCGATGGCCGCGGAAATCGACTTCATCACCATGCACGCACATCCCATGTGGAACGGGCTGCAGCTGGAAGACGCCCTGCCATGGTTGAAAACCCAACTTGCCGTAGTGCAGGAAATCCACCCGAAACTCTCGTTGGTGCTCGGCGAGACAGGCTGGGCGACATCTGTTCATGATCAAGGTGAACAGGCTGAGCTGATCAAGGGAAGGCCCGGCGAAGCGGAACAGAAACTCTTTCATGACAGAGTCCGCGCCTGGGCTGAAGCTGAACAGATAACGGTGTTCTTTTTCGAAGCTTTTGACGAGAACTGGAAAGGGGGCGAATATCCGTCGGAGGTGGAAAAACACTGGGGGCTGTTTCGTGCGGACCGGTCAGAGAAATTGGCGGTAGCTATGCAGAGGCCCTGAAACCCGGATGCGGGTGTTCCTCATGACAGGGTTATATCAAACACCTCGCAGCCGGTATTCCGCTCCACCGGCGAAAGTGAAATCACCGCGCCCACTTCGAACCCGAACCCCGCCCCTTGCCCGCTCGCGCGCGTTGACGGGCGGCCCTGGCCGAAGCCGCCAGGCAGGCGGCCACTGTGGGCGAATGCCATTGGTGATCCTCGACGACTATCAGCGGCGTTTTCAACAGACGCTCGACGCCCCTCAGGTACGACACATCCTCCACACAGCACAACGACACGGCCACACCAGCGTTGCCGGCCCGCGCCGTGCGTCCGATGCGGTGAATGTAATTCTCGGCGTCTTCGGGCAGTTCGTAGTTGATGACGTGCGAGATACCCTCGACATCGATGCCGCGGGCCACGATGTCGGTGGCTACCAGAACCCGCACCTTGCCTTTGGTGAAGGCGTCCAGGGCTCGTTGGCGCTGGCTCTGGGACTTGTTCGAATGGATGGCCTCGGCACGAATGCCGGCCTGTTGCAGTTGCCGCGCCACAATGGTGGCGGCGACCTTGGTGCCGGTGAATATCAGCGCCCGTTCGGTCTCGTCTCCTCGCAGCAGATCGATCAGCAGTTCACCCTTGTCCGCCTTGGCCACGAACATCACCCGCTGTTCGATGTTGTCGGCCACCGCCGCGGGCGGCGCCACCGATATGCTGTGGGCGTCGGTCTGCATGGTCGAAGCCAGACTGCGCACCCCGCCGGTCATGGTGGCGGAGAACAGCAGTGTCTGGCGCGGCTTCGGCACCCGGTCGGCAATCCAGCGCACGTCGTGAACGAAGCCCAGGTCGAGCATGCGGTCGGCCTCGTCCAGGATGAGGAATTCGACATCGTCGAGGACCACCTCGCCCTGCTTGACCAGGTCGATGAGCCGGCCAGGTGTGGCGACAACGAAGTCGACGCCGCGGCGCAGGCGGTCGATCTGCGGACCGGACGGGACCCCGCCCAGCAGTACGACGGTGCGGGTGCCGACATGGCGTCCGTAGGCGCGCACGTTCTCGTCGACCTGCAGGGCCAACTCGCGGGTCGGCGCCAGGACCAGCGCCAAAGGTGTGTCGCCTTTTTCCGACGGACGAGTGGCGATGTCGTCGATGATGGACAGCGTGAAAGCCGCGGTCTTGCCGGTCCCGGTCTGGGCGCTGGCAATCAGATCGTGGCCGGCGCTGACGATGGGGATGGCGGCCTCTTGGATGGGTGTGGGCTCGGTGTAGCCGCATTCGGCCAGAGCGCGCAACACGGGTTGACTCAACCCGAGATCGGTGAATTTCATCGTGGACATGGGTTCCTGTCTCGTTGATCCGGGATCTACGGCAACTTGGTCTCGGATCGAGCTCAGGATGGCTGGGGGCCGAGAGGCATGCAGAAAATCGCGGCAGCTTTTTTTGCGGCACCAACAACGGGCCGCGCGTGCTTGACTTTGTTTCTTGGCAGAAACATAGGGCTCAATGGCGAAATTTGCAATAGATGCGTCACTTGCCGGGATTGCGGTTGGCCTGATCCCCTCTACGATTTAATAGTGATGACCTTTTCGACATTGTTGAAAATCTTTTCGACCCTTTGCTGCCAGATTCCGCCGAAGCTTCCCTTTTCCTCGGGTGAAGCCACACCCTGCATGATCTTCTGCATGAGTTCCTGCTGGCTCGGATGTCCTTCGACGTCACTCGGGTCATAGACCACTTCCACGCTCTGGCCAGTGTCGAGCCGCTTGAATTTCGCGCTGGAGGTGATGTCGGCTTCGAATTCCATCAGGCCATGTCGGACAAAATTTCCGCCGATTCCCTTGAACCCCAAGGTCGTGGTAGCGCCCGTGATTTGGGTCACGACATTGGCGATCACCCCGGCCACGCCCTCTTCACTGTTTTCCTTGAAGGACACGAAAATTTCTCCCCGAACCGGAAGCTGGTCCCCGTAGAGGGCCTTCAATCCTTCGCGGGTCATCAAGTAGGCGCCGGCAACGGTCGGGCAGCTGTGTCCGGCGCTCTTGACCACGTCCACATAGCGGAACTCCACGTTCCCACCTTCGAACGTCCCCAGGAAGGCAGACAGGTTGTCCTTGAGCTTTATGGATTCAATCGAGTCGAAAAACTGGGGATACTTCACTTGCTGGTCTCCTTGGTGATGGTGTCGTCAACCATGCCTGCGTACGCCGGGCTGGCCGTCCAGAATTCCTGTTCGACAAGTTTAGTGTTGTGCCGCCGGTGGCGCCAGACGTGAATTCGAAGGATGGGCCAACTACTTCACCAGGCTGAGTTTACGGACCAGGCGGCGGTCCTGCGTGGTCAGGACCAGAAAATAGGTTCCCGATGCGGTCGCCCCGGCATCCCAGGTCACCTCATGATGGCCGCTGCTCCGGACACCACCGAGCAAGGTGGCGACTTGCCGCCCCCGGGTATCGTATATCACCACGGTTACCCGGCCCTGCTCTGCCAACCGAAAGCCGACATGGACCCGGGCATTGAACGGGTTGGGATGGCAAATCAACTCTCCATCGGTAATCCCGGCCGAATCATCGATGGCCAGCGCGCTGACCACACCGA
>Ga0164313_10006098_pt1 | contig 10642 bp, 4 predicted proteins | sample GuaBasSedimGuay4_FD_113735 | JGI IMG/M metagenome (GOLD analysis project Ga0164313, IMG submission 113735) | Subseafloor sediment microbial communities from Guaymas Basin, Gulf of California, Mexico - Guay4, Core 4569-4, 0-3 cm | ecosystem: Environmental > Aquatic > Marine > Hydrothermal vents >...
AAGCGCAGTTTGAGGATTCTCCCATTGGTCCCTGAAAAGAATATCGGTCCCCGGAAGGTCGTCTTTAATCAGGCAGCTGCACTCTGCAGTAAAATAATCGATCATCAGATTGATGTTTTCTTCAGAGATCCCCCTGCCCAGTAGAGGTTCCAAAGCCTTAAACTTTCCGAAAACCCCAAACAACATGGGCTCCGGAATATCCTTAAGGTCATCTTCAATATTAAGCAACATGGCAGCGAAATGATGCTCTTCCCTGCTGTTCCTGCTTAATTCAACCACTGTGATGATGTTGCCAAAGGGTGAGGAGTCGATTGCGCTGCGTAAGGTATTCAGCCCCTGCTCATCCTTTTCCTTATGATCCGTTTTCAGATAAAGCATCACACAAAGTTTCCCGGCCATCAGTTCGGCCGCTACCTTCTCTCGCAAAGGTGAACTCGTTAAGCCACGCAGTTCATCTGAGGTATTAAACTTTGAGAAGAAACGGCCTTCGTAATACAGACCGTAATACGGTTTACTAATATCCTGTCTGTTTACCGCATTAAACTGGATATTAGCAATACTAATTTCCTCGGACAAATTCATGTTCTGGTTCTTCACAGATTCGGAAACAGAACCGTTATGAAAATAGACCAGGGTATATTGATTTGGCAGGGCATTCAGCAGTACCCATTCCGACACCCGTGTGGTACAGGCCAGGCTGACGATTGCTGCAAAAAGAATGATGGTGAAGAATTTTCTTTTCATGAGGTACAAATCTGAGTTTTACGGGGTGCTTTCCTGTACAATCTCAATTCCTGACAATATGGTATTTCCTTTCTTCGGATCCATTTCAATTTTTAAGGTTTTTCCGGCCAGGATTCCGGAGAATGATTTAACAAGTTCCTTATTCTCTTTTCCGGTTTCGCTGATTATATCTAAGTTTTTCAATACTCTCCTGCCCTGAATCGATATATCAAAAACCCGCTCTCCGGTTTCCTTTTCCTCAAGCTCAGAAAAATAGAGATGAACACTGTAGGATGCCTCCTTTGCTTCAGCCTCTTTTGACAAAGTGATTTCCATGGATCGCAATCCTCCTATGGCACTAGCACTAATCCATGGGGTATTCTTCGATGAGATGGAGATGGGATCTTTCCTTACTTCGTAATAATCGATGGTGTCTATTGTTACAGGTATTTCAGGGGATGTTCCGGCTACATTTGGGAACTCGAGCCAGAGTGTATTCCCATCAGAAATCCTATCCCCAGGTGCATTCAGATTCAGTCCCAATTGCTTAACCTGCTTACCGCTCCATATATAATTACTGTTGGTCCAGTAAGTCATCCATGGCATATTGGTCAGGGCAAGGGACGTTTGATTCTGATAGGGACACTGGCATGTGCGCGTATAATCGGGCGAATTAAGTACGCCATTTGCGACGATCAGATTGGCCGAGCAACCGGCTTTAAAGCCTCCCAGACTTCCTGTTCCCTCAAATACATCCAGGTTAATAAATCCTGCAGATGCCGAGCGGAAAGTCAACAGGTGCTCGCTGGCGACCACATAACCACAACCATATTCCCGCTTGAAGTTCCATTTTACCTCCTCCCCTGTAATGACATCCTTTTCATACAGAGGATCTCCGGTCAACAGGGAAAATCCCTCCCCGTTTGTATAAATTTTATCACCGGAAATGATCGGGGGATTGGTATAATACACCGGCTTATCCCAGAGTATCTCTTTTGAATGGATATTGTAAACGATCATCCTTTTTCCCTCTTCCCCGGTAAGCATATCCCTGGAAGGTCGGTTTGCCTGTAGAAGCAACTTATGTTCAGATGAATAACCAAGCCATGATCCGAATATACTGGTAGTATCGCTGGATATAATCTCTCCTGATTTGATATCAAGATAGAGCATTCTTGATCCGGAAGGCTGAGCCAGGCCCCTTCTTTTTAATTTAGTCTCAAGATTCTGTGGCAATTTATCCAGACAGAAAAGTAAACCATCGCCGGCAATCACCGCATTGTGAAGAAACCCATGATTGGCCGAAATACTCCATAATTCCTCACCCGAGAACCGATCCAGAATCACCAGCTCTTTGCTGGCAGTAAGATCGAAATTTTCGAATTTCTTCCTCGCCATAACACCCACTTCATTTGGTATTTCAGGATACTGACTAAAATTATTCCCCAGGATCAGCAAATTTTCATAGACACCTATATAACCCAGATTCTGGGTATTCGAATCTCCTGTGGAAAAGGATCTTACCAGTTCTCCTGTTTGTATATCAAGCAGATGGCAATTGGCACCTTCGATGGCATAGACATACTCACTGGTGGCAATAAAATTTGTTCCCCTGGCATTTGCGCCTGGCAGGTGCACCTGATTGTATTTTGTATCAAGCGGATTATCCTCATCATAGGTTTCATCATAGTATACCAGCCAGGTATCCTTATCCAGATTCTCAAATTCCTTTTTCCAGATCAATCTGCCGGTATACACATCACGTGCACTGATGCTGTTAATTCCCTGGATAATCAGCCTGCCGTCTATGACCTGTTCTGAAGGTCCATGGCCATGTCGTGGCAGCACATCAAGGTTCGAGTTGCCCCCGAACCATAAAATCCCAAGAGGAGCTTTTACAGCCTTATCATCGGACTTAATGGTATTGGCGATATCCCCGTAATTATGGGTCCAGTCCGCAGCCCCTTCAAGGGCTCCTGTTCTTGAAATAATAAGATGCCTCCATCCCTTGTTGAGTTGTGCTCCATACAGGTCAAGATCGGTGACTGTGCTACTCAATGCTCTTCTTTTTTTGCCCCTGACCCTTATCCAGATCTTTCCATCATAGGGTCGTGTAGATTCAAAAATAGACTGAAGGAGATCTTTGTTATGATCATCCAGATAATCAGGGTCGGTGACAACCGTAATAGATGAAAAATACTTTGGCAGGAATGAAACCGTCTTTTCAAAATTCTGAAAACTCAAACGGTCAGCCTTGACTCCCAAACCATCAAAATATTCCCTGAGGTAAGAAATTCTCTCAGGATCGCGGTCAAAAGCAATTAATGAAAGGGATGTCTGTGAGACCAGACTTTTCAGCAAGCGGATGTTTTTAGTGCCTATGATGATTCCATAGCCGCTCTTAATCCCGGTTTTTCTAACCACTCTCTTTCCTATAAAAGAGTGGACCGCAACTTTTGAATCAGGTTGTTCCAACAATGGGATATCTGACACGGGGGTATCACCGAATACTAAAATTTCACCATCGCCGGTCACAGCGATGAGCTTCCCATTGGATGCCACCAGCCTTTCTATGGATTTGTCCGTTGCGTGGGTCCAGAGTATCCGGGGTTCATTGTTGATGATCTTTATAGCTGTAATACCATTACTATCTGCTGCGTAAAGACAATCGCCGGCTTTGATAAGGTCGTTGGTTGCCGATACTTCGGCTTCCCATAATTTATGTAGTGCCATTGTATCATCCAATGCTGACGCGGTTACGCTGCTGCCGGAAAAATAAATGCTGTTTCCGTCAACCACAGGATAAACCCCTGCATTCCTTAATAGAGGGAGTCCTGTATTTGAGTCATACATATTGGTCATCCGTTTCCTGTGGTGATTGAAAAATACCTGGTCATTCCCGCATGTGAATGCACCACCTGTTTTCCCGCTTGCTGAAAGGTGATAATATAGCTCTTCTCCTGTATTCAGGTCAAAGGCTGCAGGGACTGAACGACCGCCGGCCACAAGCAGTTTGTCTCCGCTGATTGTAAAAGTTCCCTGTGGAGCGACATCTGCAAATGCCGGGGATCTGTGTGGTTGAAGGATATAGTTGCTTCCGGTACCTTCGTTTTTCCATAGGATCTCACCAGTTTCCGCGTTGATGGCATAAATAAAAGTTCCCATCATTGGGAAAATGCTGGCCGCTGTATAGATGATGTTATCTTTAATAACAATGCCCCCCCGTGCGGGCCACATTGATATGAGCCGCTTATTCCCAACCAGTTTAAGTGGTGAAGGAGCCAGAGGTATTTTCCATAAAAGAGATCCGTTTTCTGCATTCAGACAATAACAATTCCCATCATCACTGGTAAAATATATACGGCCATTATTCGCAGCCAACGGCATTCTTACAGGTCCGTCTGCATAATAATGCCATAGTTCCTCTCCTGAATTAATATCCAGCGCAACAACCTTGTCCTGATCGTTGAAACCCAGGAATATCTTATGATCTGCAACAATAGGTTCAAACAACCTGTCAAACTGCATCAGGTTCTGATTTAGAGGGTCATCCCACACCGGGATCCTCGGGGAGTATTTAACCTGCCATTGAAGGTACAGGCTATCATCCAGTTGCTCGGGGGTTGCTGCGGATCGCCCGTGGTCAAATCTCCATACCGACCAGTCATGAAACTGCGCTTCTGCTTGAAAAGCGAACAGGATCAGGATAACACTGAGAAATACCCTCATATTGAATAAGGATTAATTAAAACCTTTCTGAATTCAAATATAATAATAGTAAGGTCAAATCTGGATTTATGTTTGAGGATTGCTTTTTCAGGAAATCGTAATTGTTGCGGGTTTCCCATTCTCAACATCAACCCTGACATCCACAACTGTTAGATCCCCCGATTCAATCACCTGATCGATTTGCCCACCTTTTACCTCGTATATCCCCTTTTTCATAACAAACCGAATTTTGCAGCCAGGCAATTTCACTCCAAGTTGGTTGTTAATGGTTGCAGAGTTTGAGCTTGAAGATCCGTCATTTGGTCTTTCAAAATCAAGAGTAAGATTCAGATCCAGTTCCAAATAATTAACTTCCGGATCTTTACAGAAACGAAGTGGAGGTGAAGATTCATAACTACTTCCGTTGATTCTGAAGATTCTAAAAAAACCCAATTCCTCATCTATGTTAGTAACACCGCTTCTACAAACAACCCCAGGTCTGGAAATCAGGGTCGGTGTTTCACCGACATATTCAGACCCGGGTGTGTGGCTATGACCGTTTAGTAAAATATTTATTTTGTGTGCATTAATAAAGAGCGTATCGCACCTGTCATGTCTGTGCTGCGCCATGATCCGAACCGAGCCTGGTCCTTCTTCAGAAAGAAATGATTTAAGAATATCTCCCTGCAGGCCAGACATCGGTGATTCGTTGGGAATGTCTATTACCGGATCCCCCAGGAAATCATCTGCTGCGAGTACCCGAGTGCCAGCATAGGAAAATCCGTAAACCCTTTTCCCACATAAACGGTTCCACTGTGCCACTTTTGCTTGATGATCATCCCCTGGAACCCCATAAAAATCATGATTGCCTGGGATCGAGAAAGTAGGTGAAATTAATCCATGAATTCCAGATAAGCCATTTGCCCCATCGAAGTAGTTTGCAAATTTCTCCTCAGCAAGGGGTAACTGGTCCGCACCCCTTTCCAGTTCACCGCCCCAACCGGTAGAATCAGCATTGAACCTTGTATAATCATGGATATTGTCTCCTGTGGTTATCACAAAATCAGGCGCTATAATATTGGCTACCTTGACAAAGTTGTCAAATAATTCAAGTTCCTTGCCATAGCCATTTTCAGGTTCACCAACCCACTGTCTCGATATATGTGTATCTGTGATGTGTATAAAGCTATGAGACATTCTGAATTCCCTGACTGTCTTAACGGATTTCAATGAAACGCTTGTTTCTCCACCGCTTTTAACGATCAGGTTGTAAAGTTCTTCCGGAGTATCCCCTGGAATACGTACCCATATCTTATTATTCGTAGAAGCTTTTGAATACGTATCATATACAAATCTGCCAATGCTAATGGAATCAATATTTAGCACAACCCTGTTATAGGGACCAACTAAGATTACCGAATCAATAGGTGTTGATTTTACATTATCAAAGAGTATTCCCAGACTATCACCATTCTTTACAATTGCTTTTACCGCCCTCCAGGGATACTTGATATCTGCGAAACAATCGCTTGCAAAAGTGAAACTAAGGATTAGGATTACACCTAAGACACCAAAACGCTGACCTGATTTTATCATCTTAATCAATATTGAATTTTCTTCAATTTTCTATTTTAAAGAATTGCGAAATGGTAGTATTTATTCATGGTGCTCAATCCAATACCTCCTCCTCCTCCTCAAGAATTCCATTGGCGGAAGTATAGGATTCAAGCAGGTGGAAATCGGCTTTTACCAGCTGAACCACGTGTAAGAGCAGGCTCTTTGTTTCAACAAGCATCTCCATGTATGTGGCACTCACCTTTCCGCCTTTTTGGGTTTTCTTGAGGATTTTTATCCGGCTTCGAAAAATATCATTGGCCATGTTGATCAGCTCGTCACGACGTGAAGATAGTTCCTCAAGGCTTTCAAAATTTTTATTTTTCAACAAGTTGATAACGAAGTTGAAAAACTCAGCCAATTTGTCGTTGAACTCTTTCAGGGTATCGGTTTGCTCTTTATCCAAAGGATGGTTGTTATCCAGGTGATTAAAAGCAGGTTGCACTATATGCATCAGGGAGTTGCTCATCTCTTTCATATAGGCAACAACATGAGCATAATGGTGCCCGCTCTCCAATTCGCTCTCTTTGAATTTCTTTAAGGTAGTGAGGATGTTTGCACGGATCTCTTTGATATCCTTGTTCAGGTGCTTCGATTCTTTTCTGAGTTTCTTTAATTCCTTATGATTCTCCTTTAATAGGTTGGTGTAGGTAAGAAAGAGAATTTTGGAGACTTTGATAATGGAGCTTATGACTTCATCATCGATTGATTTTAATACCTCATGAGATGCTGTAGTAATTTCACTGTTAAGCTTCTCCTGTTTCTCCTCCCTTTTCTTATGGAATGCATGGGTCCTCAATAAAATAAAGACTGACAATCCCAGAAGTATCAGGATAACCGGTAGTTTTCCAAAAAAGATGATTGAAGCGATAAGAAATGAGGCCAGGAAAGCAATGAATGCGGTAAAAAACCACCCGCCGACCACGGTTAGGACCCCTGAAATACGATATACAGCACTCTCTCGTCCCCACGCACCATCAGCGAGAGAGGTTCCCATGGCCACCATAAAGGTGACATAGGTAGTGGAGAGGGGAAGTTTAAGGGAGGTCCCAATGGCGATCAGGATGCTGGCAACCACAAGATTCACAGAAGCCCGGACCAGGTCAAAGGTCAGCTTCTCATCCTTGTCATTTTTAGCTTTTTCAGCTTCAAACCTGCTCTCCACAAACCTGGTTACTGCACCAGGTATGATTTTATGAACACCATTATTGATCTCTACAGATTGCCTGACAATAAACCTGGACAGGGATGAAGAGTCAAATCGTTCTGAGCCTTCATCCTGCCGGCTCAGATCAAGGGTGGTTGCAGTCACAGTTTTCGCTTTTTTTGAAAACCTCAGGGTCAATACCATGATCAATCCTGCTGCAGTCAGGAAATAGATTGGAGTCTTCACAGGTTCCTGGAGTGCACCCATCAAAAATCCTCCCGGATCAGAGTTGCCAGACGCCATAAAAGCCTTGAAAGATTCAAATCCGGCAAGTGGTACACCGATGAAATTCACCAGGTCGTTTCCGGCAAAGGCCATAGCCAGCGAAAATGTACCGACCAGTACGGTGATTTTTAATACATTGATGCGGGTGAATATGACAAAGATCTGGAAGAGGACGGTCCAGCCAATGAAGCTGATCGACATGATCTGGGTTGTATGCGATTTAATATAGGCCAGCATCTCGGCTGAAACCAGAGTGGATCCTTTAGCGCCTTTTATAAGCAGAAAATAGAGGATGGAGGTGATTGCAAAGCCACCCCACACACCTGTCCAGTATTTTGAAGTCTTCGATACATTGAAGGAGAACGCCAACCTCACAATCCATTGGATGATCATGCCCGCATTAAAGGCAATAACAATCGATAGAAATATCCCCACAATGATCAATACCGAACTCTCCATATTGATGTAGGTACTTACCGTATCAATAGCATTGTCGGTTCGGGTGATTTTATAGATAGAAACAGCGACAGCTGCTCCAAGGATACCGAATACAATAGAGACTGTGGTGGAGGTAGGTAGTCCGATAGTATTGAAGAAATCGAGCAGCAAGATATTTGTCAGCATCACCCCCAGGAATATGACCATGATCTCGTTGAAAGCAAAATACTCGGGATTGAAAATCCCCTTTCTGGCCACTTCCATCATCCCGTTGGAGAAAATGGCCCCTACCAATACCCCGATGCCGGCTATGACCAGGATCACTTTAAATGGGGCAGCTTTTGCCCCGATAGCAGAGTTAAGAAAGTTTACAGCATCATTGCTGACACCCACAATAAGGATTGAGATGGCGAGCAGGAAGAGGACACCAACAATCAGAATGTAATAGGCTTCCATAGGGGTGCTAAAAAAAATCAAGATAATGTAAATGCAGCATTATCCTATGGGTGGTTGATCTTTGGTAAAAACTTTCTCATGTGAGAATATACATTCCATTCTGTATCTTGCAATAAATGAAAAGGAGATGCCAGAAAAAAAATTTGACGCAATAATTATTGGTTCCGGTATTGGCGGCCTGTCATGTGCTGCATCACTTGCAATGTGTGATTACAAGGTGCTGGTGCTGGAAAAGAACCAGGTCCTTGGGGGTTCATTGAGTAGTTATACGGATCCGGAGAGCGGTAACTGGACCTGGTCTCCCGGAGTACAGTGGGTGTGCGACTATTCGGGAACCAGCGTCGATTACATGCTGCTGAAAGCTATTACCGGCGGGAAAGCATCATTCTCTCCGCTGGATGATGAATGTCAGATTAAATACTTCCCCGGTCTGGATTATCAATTCGCGTTTATAAATGACAAAAGCAAATTGTTGGAAAAGTTGAAATCTGAGTTCCCCGATGAAAGTCAGAAAATTGATGTGTATTTCAAATGGCTGCACATTCTTGGGGAAAAATCAGAAATGTTTTCCCTTCCTAAAATGTACCCGCCTGCCATTTCCAGGATCATGTTCGCATTCTCCAGGGCATTGAAAATGCTGCCCCATATGGATAAATCTGTTACTGAAGTTGTGGACACTGTCCTTAAAATAGAGAATAAGAAACTTAGAGCCATCCTGTTGTCTTTCTCACACTATTTTGGGATCCCCCTTGCTGAGACACCTTTCCCATTCTATGCGTATGCTCAGAATATGCAATTCAACGGGATGTATTACCCTGACGGAGGAGGTAAGGCACTGGTAGACTCACTTGTGGCTTCAGTAAACTTAAAAGGTGGAGAAGCCTGGGAATCATCAGGGGTGAAAAGGATCTTGTTTGAAGATAACAGGGCCGTTGGAGTGGAGACTGAAGATGGAACCAAGATATATGCAGACAAGCTGATTAGTTCCATTGGGATAAACGAGACCCTGTTCGGGCTTGTGCCGGAGCCGGAACGACCCACCCGGCTGGTCAGGGCCCTGGAAAAGCATAGTTCAGTTCCCTCATTACTGCTTTTACTGCTTGGATTTGAAGGTGATATTTCTTCTTTTGGAGTCAGGAGGACCGCCTACAAGACCATCATTGGCGACCCATCTGTCATGTCACGTAATCCAACAGAATTAGGATGGGTTTGTGATGATTTGACCATATCATTCCCTTCCCTTCTGAACAAAGAACACCAGCATCCGGAGTATCAGACGGCAGAGATGCATCACGAAACCAGGTATTCCTACTTTGAAAAATATGAAGGGAAGCAGGACAGCGATGAATATAAACAGGTTTGCGAAGGGATCAAAAAGCACTATATCGATTGCCTGGAAGAGAAATTTCCCGGGATCAAAGAACATATCCGCTACTCCAACCTAATCACCCCACTGGACGTGAAAAACTTCACCCATCACGACCAGGGATCAATGTTTGGTCTTGATATTCAGAAAGCATTTAATCCTGAGCTTTCCCCCAGGTCGGGTATGAAGAACCTCTACTTCACCGGCGAAGACATTTTCGCACAGGGATTAACACCCCTGAACGGTGTGATCACTGCCAGTGTTGTTACCGGGAAAAACCTGATCCGGAGATTCAAAAAAGAATACAAGACCAGTTTTAGTTCCTGAACGTTCTACCAGGGCTAAAAATGGATGCTTCGAAATTAAGCACACCAAAATATCACCACGGTACAACCTTAATATCTGACGTGAAAGGCTCAGGCCAATTCCTGACCCCTGCTTTTTTGAAGTAAAGAACGCTATTTATTATTTTCTGTTGATCCCCTGATCATCAATTTTGTCTCCAACTTCACCTCCCGGATGCTGTTATCTCCCTCCAACTTATTAAACAATAAGCTGGCTGCACTCTTTCCCATTTCTACAGTAGGATGGGTAATAGAAGTAAGAGATGGATGTACAACAGTAGCATGATAATCATTTGTAAACCCGGCCACTGCAATATCATCTGGCACTATTAGTCCAGCCACCCTGATCTCCTTCATAACTGCAAATGCCACAGTATCATTGATGCCGAATATCGCGTCCGGAGGAGTTGGCCGCGCAAGTAATTCTTGTGTAGCCATGGTTGCACTCTGAGGATTCATTTCGCAGTGAATAAGATACTGATCCTGAAAAGGGATACTGTTTTGCTCCAGACCTTCCCTGTATCCTGCTTTACGTTCTTTAGAAATATTCAGGAAATCCGG
>Ga0164313_10006099_pt1 | contig 10642 bp, 8 predicted proteins | sample GuaBasSedimGuay4_FD_113735 | JGI IMG/M metagenome (GOLD analysis project Ga0164313, IMG submission 113735) | Subseafloor sediment microbial communities from Guaymas Basin, Gulf of California, Mexico - Guay4, Core 4569-4, 0-3 cm | ecosystem: Environmental > Aquatic > Marine > Hydrothermal vents >...
AATCTAAGTGAATTCCCTGAAATTGTAGTTCCCGAATGTCATATGGACGGAGAAGTTACGACCAAACATGTTGTGCTGGCATCCATTGGCTCTTTTACACCCCAGGATATAATTTATTCCAGGCATTGGCAATTTGGCGGGCCCGAAGGAGCCATTATTACTGAAGTAGCAAATGTCCATACAGATATTGCTGTTCGCCATTCAGACAAAGCGATTAATGATCATTTCCTGGGAATTTGATCCGAAATCAAGGCCTTTAAAGTGACCGAAGATATTCCAATAGGTCATCCATTTCCTGGTCAGTAAGCTGACTGGTTTTTCCATGGGTGTCATTGGAGTTAAATGTAGTAATGACCTCTTTTAAGGTCAAGGCTCTTCCATCGTAGAGATAGGGTGCGTTTCGCCATGCCTCATTGAGTGAGGGTGTATCAAACAAGGTGTTTTTTTCCCTTCCCTCCCCGGTACCGACATTATACTTTTTCATATCTGTATAATAGTCGCCCTTATGGCAGTTTGCGCATGCTGCCCGGATAAATAATTTTTCACCCCTGGCGGCCGATTGCTTAAGCTCTCCATCAATAAGGTAGGGCGAAGGGACCGGCTTTAATGATTTCAGATAAGCATCAATTGCATCGGCCTCTTCTTCAGGACGAGTTGCAAACAGAATGTATTTCAGTCCCGATCTTACGGCTGATTCTGCAGTGGGCCTGATTCCTGTGACCATTGCCGGAGGAGTAAAATGTGACAGAACGAGGCTTTTTGTGTTTTTCGGATTTCCTATTCCATCATTTAGCAGATCCCAGTTCAGGGCATCTGTCCTGGCATCAGGATGGCAGCTCGAACAGCTTTGCCACATTTGAAAACACAAGCGTGCATCATGAAATAAAATTTCGCCCTTCCTTTCTTTGGTGTTTTCCGGTTGATTCCCTAAAGAGATTGACTCCGCAGATAATAATCGATCATTTAAATCCACGCTCGTTAAAGTTCCCGAGAAGTACTCAGAAATATATACTTTGCCCTTAATTTCCAAAACTCCCCGGGGACCGGTTCCTTTTGTACTTACGCGCTTTTTTAAATCAGACAAGAAACTGAAATCATACTTTACGTCTCCGGGACCGTTAATGACTGAATTACTAAAGATTCCGCTTTCAACACTTTCAAGTTTTTCATGCATCCCAAGCCGATCAATAATGCATAATTCATGTGTCCCGGCAAGTGAAACTAATATTTTTTCACCATCAGTTGAGCACGTGACACCCCACGGATTTGCAGCACCTTTATCGATATCATCCAATAAAACCATATGATAGTATTCCCGCATCTCCATGCTAATAATTGATAATGCACTCGTGTTCATCCACCCTCTTTCAAGCTGAGTGGGAATTAATTGGTAACGTCCCTGAACATGGCTTATATATGCGAATTTTCCATCGTTTGAAAGACAGATATCCTTAACCCCATTTGATCCGCTTGGCAATAGTATCTCCTTTTCTACCTGCCGTGTTTCGGTGGCAATCACAGAAATGCTGGCTGCTATCTGATTCTCGCTACCCCGCATCCTGGGTAATGAATTCGCAACTAAAAGATATTTTCCATCTGTTGATAAAATAGCTCCAACTGGCTCCCTAATCACCGGAATCCGTTCTAATTCCTCCTTGGTATTCAGATCAACTACTGAGATATCGTTGCTGAATTTATTTACTACATAAGCGATCTCGTCTGAAACTACAAGCGAGACCGGAGTATGGCCGACCTTAATTTCAGATAATAATTCCCCCTTATTAAGATCAACTATGACAAGTTTACCCTCACTTTTAGCTATGGGAATGTAGAGGTACTTGCCATTAGGAGATATTGAAGTTCTCCCGGGTTGGCCACCCACCTGAATGGTCCTGGTCAGCTTTTTGCTTTTGGTGTTTAGGAAAATAATTTGCTCACCGCTTGCGTCAGAAATGATCAGTTCATTCCGGTAATTGGTTAAATACTCAGGAGAAATATAATTTGCTCTTATTGGTTTATGCGATAAAACCAATCCCGATAAAAGGAATATAATAGCTAAATTTAAGATTATTCTGTTTTTACTTGACATCAACAGGCTGTATCGAAACATTACGATGATAAATGATACTTTTAAAATTAGAAAATCGAAAATAATGGAAAATGAATTTAAAGGGAAGGTAGCACTAATTACAGGAGCAGCAGGAGCTATTGGCAAAGGGGTGGCTATAAAATTGCTTGAGCGTGGATCAAGTGTCTTTATTACAGACCTGAAAGAGGCTATGGTTGATGATGTTTGTCAGGAGATCGGATGTAGTGGATTGGCCGCCAATGTCACTTCGGAAAGCCAGGTAAAAGCTGTAGTCGAAAAAACCGTAGAGACCTATGGAAACATCGATATCCTGATTAACGTAGCTGGTATTATCGGAACCTCAGCGATTGAAGATATTACCGAAGATGTATGGGACCAAATGTTTGATGTAAATTGTAAAGGGACTTTCCTCTTTAGCAAATATGCAGTACCGGTAATGAAAGAAAAGAAGGGCGGTAAAATCATAAACTTTTCCTCAAAATCGGGGAAAACAGGCTCCGCCCTGATGAGCCATTACTGTGCAGCAAAAGGTGCCATTATTGCTTTTACTCAGGCCCTTGCTTTCGAACTGGCACCGTTCAAAATTAATGTAAATTGCCTTTGCCCCGGAATTACTGATCATACAGGTGTTTGGGAAACTTGCTCCAGCGGATATATCAAGGATATGAACCTTTCACGTGAAGAGGTAGTAAAGAATTTCACAGCAAAAATTCCACTGGGCAGGTTGGCAGAAGTGGAGGATGTGGCCAATGTTACCGTTTTTCTGGCCTCCAAAGGATCGGATTATATGACAGGCCAGGCTATCAATGTAACCGGCGGACGAGAAATGCATTAATAATATAAAAATGATGAAGTATACAAAGAATGATGTGGCAAAAAGAATCGACCACGCGGTATTAAAACCAGAATTTACGGATCAAGATCTTATACAGCATGCTCAAATGTGCATGGATTATGGCGTTTATAGCATGTGTGTTAAACCATGCGATGTAAAAGAAGCCTCTGCTTTATTAGCAGGTAGCAATGTAAAAGTGTCATGTGTTCTTAGCTTTCCTCATGGTGCTGATACAAGTAAGGTAAAAGCATTTCAGGCAAAAGAAGCCATTGAAAACGGAGTAGCCGAAATCGATATGGTCATGAATATTGGCAAATTCCTGTATGGCGATTATGATTATGTAAGAAATGATATTAAAGCAGTAGTGGATGTGGCACATGCACATCAGGTAAAAGTAAAAGTCATTCAGGAAAGTGCCTTTCTGACCCTCGAGCAGGTTTCTAAAGCCTGTGAGCTGGCAAATGAAGCAGGTGCCGATTTTGTAAAAACCTCCACCGGGTTTGGACCGGGTTCAGCAACTCCTGAGATGATTGATGTGATGATTAAAACAGTTGGAGATAGAATGAGTGTAAAGCCTTCGGGTGGAATTCGGACTTGGGAAACAGCAGTAAATTATTTACTGCAAGGTGCTGATAGACTGGGCGTTGGCTCTACACAGGCAGTTTTAGACGGGTTTGCAAGCAATGAAGATTATTAATTTTATCAGATGAAAGCTGTAAGATTCTATGCACCCTTGGATGTACGGGTTGATGAGATCCCAATTCCGACGATTAACAGAAATGAGATCCTTATTAAAGTGGAGGCCTGTGCTGTTTGTGGTTCAGATCTTAAAGCCTTCAGGCTTGGAAATCCGAGATTAAATCCACCCATTGTTATGGGCCATGAGTTTACGGGCGTGATCGCTGAAGCGGGGAAAGATACCGTCGGTTTTAACAAGGGTGATCGAATAGTAATGTCCACCAGCATTAGTTGCGGTAAATGCCTCTATTGCAGTAAAGGATGGAGTAACCTGTGTGTAGATCTTGCACCGATGGGATTTCATTACAATGGTGGTATGGCTGAATATACAGTGATACCGGAGAGGGCTTTAAAAAATGGACATCTTGTAAAGGTACCTGACACAATAAAACCTGAAATTGCTGCCCTGGCAGAACCATTAAGTTGCGCTGTTAATTCGATTGAGCAATGTGAAATTCAAAAGGGAGATAGCGTTTTAATCATGGGTGCCGGTCCAATGGGAATATTAAATGCCAGTGCTGCAAGGCATGCCGGGGCAGGAAAAATAATAATGACCGAATTGAATGAATCGAGGCTTAAGCAGGCCAGGAATTTCGATATCGATATCCTGCTTCATCCGGGAAAAGAAAATTTAAAAAGTATTATTCTGAAAGAAACAAATGGATATGGAGCAGATATTGTCATTGTAGCCGCACCGGCAGCCGCACCGCAAGAAGAAGCTTTATCGCTTGTAAGAAAAAAAGGGACAATTTGTTATTTCGCCTCCCTTCCTTCCGGTCAAAGTAATCTGGCCATCGATAGCCGATTGATCCACTATAATGAGATTAGAGTTACAGGAAGTAGTGATTCGACTACCAGCCATGTCAAAAAGGCCCTGAGTATCCTTGATGATCCATCATCTTTGTCAAGGAATATAGTCTCTCATATCTTATCTCTTAGTGAGATAAATAGCGCCTTTGAATTAATGACATCCGGAGAAGCACTTCGGGTTGTACTAAAGCCTTAATAAATGAAACAATGAAGACAAATTTAAAAGATAAGGTAGTTCTTGTTACCGGAGGCAGCAGGGGTATTGGTAAAGCGATATGCCTTGCTTTTGCGGACGAGGGGGCCAGGGTGGCCGTCAACTATGTTTCAAACAAGGATTATGCTGATTCCGTAGTCTCTGAAATTGAAAAAAAATACAATTCAAAGTCCATGGCTGTAAAAACAGACATGTCGGAGGAAAGTGAAGTAATCTCTATGATTACCCTAGTTGAAAATGAACTTGGACCGATTGATGTCTTGGTTAATAACGCAGCATATTGTCCGGGAGGCCCCATTTCAAGCTATTCGGTAGAGGAATGGGATAAAACTTTTGGGATTAATGTGACCGGAATGTTTGTTGCCAGTCGAGAGTTGGTTAAAAAATGGCAGAAAAACAAGACCACAGGTAACATTGTAAATATTGCTTCACAAGCAGCATTCAGAGGATCAACTACTGGCCATCTCCCATATGATAGCAGTAAGGGTGCCATGGTTTCATTTACTATTGCTTTGGCCCGGGAGGTTGCCAAACAGGGAATCAGGGTAAATGGCATAGCACCGGGTCTGGTATTAACTGAAATGGTGGCTGAAACCTGGGAAAAAAGAAAAGATGCTTATCTGGCCAGGATTCCTTTATATCGAATTGCCGATCCCTCAGAAATTGCAACTATTGCAGTATTCCTGGCATCCGATGCGGCCAGCTATATTACCGGAGCAACAATTGATGCCAGTGGAGGCATGTTAATGAGATAGTCTAAGCGGCATCATAAATCATCATTTCTGATACCTGAACCATTTTAAGCTAATTATATGAGGATCGTAGCACTTTTGATTATTTGTCTCACATCTGCCTCCCTTGTGAAGGCTCAAAACGATGTTACTTACTATGTGAAAAAGAGCACATGGGAAGAAACTGTCAGGGACGCTTGTGACAGAGTGAATGAGGACTGGAACAACAGAGCAGGGAAGTTTAATTATATCTTCATTTACAAAGGTAATTGGCAATCTTTCAATGATGAAATAAGAAATGTTCTTTATAAAACCAGGGGCGAATTTCTGGAAACAGAGCCAATGGACCATTTGTCAAGAGAAATTAATGATCGCATTTGGGAAACGGACCGAAGCACGGGCGATTATAAGCCGATTGCAATAAAAATGGCGTGGAAGATCGATCATGAATATATGGATATGGCACTCGATCTTGCAAATGGTGTTCAAAGCTGGGAAGATTTTCAGGAAGTAAGAAGGCTCTACCATCTGGATCAGGATATGGTTATTATTGAGAGTAGATTAGAGAGAGAATTTAATCAGGTAAATCTCTTAAATGGATTGGATTATCTGGCTGGCGTTAACAGCTGGGAAGCTTCTTATATTAAGAAAAGCAAAAAACGCATTCAATATTACGAGAATAGAAAAAAACAGCTGCTTGAGAAATGTAATGTGGCGGAATTTAGTGTCTTGAAAGAAATTGAAGAATTTCTGGAGGAAAGCTCCACATATCTCAGAGAGATTTTTCTTACAAACAATCAGCTTTTGGGTACAGATTCGCTTCTCTTTATAAAGCGCTTCCCATTTCAATCGAATCATTATTACACCGACTATGTAAATGGGTGTCGCTTTTATGGAGGAAACATTTATGCTCTAAACCTGAAAAATGGCCAGACAAAAGAGGTGGTGCCAAAGCTTCAGGAGGGTATTTTTAACCGTTTCGACCTTGATTTTGAGGCAGGTAAAATTGTTTTTGACTGGAAAGAAGAACAACAATCAGGATTCAGGGTATTCGAAAAAGATCTGATAAGTGGCAAATTAAGTAAACTGACTACCCCACCTGAAAATGAAGATGAACTGATCAGGCTGTACCGTGTTACCGATGAGTACCACCATGGGACCGATGACATGCATCCGGTTTACCTTCCCGATGGAAAGATCTGTTTTATTTCTACCAGGTGCCAGTATGGTATTTTGTGTGATTCGCCGGATAACTTTTCTACAACTGTATTGTACAGAATGAATGCCGACGGAAGCCATATTGAAAAGTTAAGCAATAGTTCGGTTAGCGAATCAAATCCTTCGGTGATGAATGATGGCAGGATTCTTTACACGCGATGGGAATATTTGGACAAGGGGGCTGTTTCCGTCAAATGTTTATGGGCAATGCGCCCGGATGGGACCAATGCGGTAGAAATTTTCGGGAATGACCTGGCATTACCGCCAACCTTGTTGTCCGGCAGACAGATCCCCGGGAATTCCAGCTTATTCACCTGCCTGGGGACACCCCACTGTTGTCCTCAAAACGGTGTTGGAACAGTATTAAAAATTGATATCAATAAAGATTTAAGAACCCGTGAACCGATCTCTTATGTTACACCTCATACAGACATAAGGGCTGAAGCAGGTATTTTCCAGTTTTCGAAAGGTGAATGGAGGCGAACTGATGTTGGCCCGGTATATTGCGACCCATACCCACTTTCCGATAGAATGTTCCTGGTTGCGCATAATCCTTCCAAGTACTTCAATGAAAAAACAGCCTGGGGTTTGTACTTAATCGATGATTTTGGAAACCATATTCTGATTTATCGTGATCCGGAAATTTCATGTTGGCAACCCCTGCCTTTTAAAGAAGTTGAAAGGCCTCAGATTATAAATTCGGTGATCGATCCTGAATTAAAGAAGAAGGGGCTCGCTACTGTATTAATTACCGATGTTAATCGTGGTATGGAAGGCATTGAACCCGGGGAAGCCAAATACATCCGGGTGAATGAACAGGTACCACGCCCGTGGACAGCAAGAAGGTATTGGGATCAGGATGGCTATGACCAGCAACATGCCGTCATTACGAAAGATGCTCATCTGGGACTGAAAGTTCAACACGGTATCGTTCCGGTTGAAGAAGACGGATCTGCATCCTTTCTGGTTCCTGCTGATAAAAACATATTCTTGCAGGTCCTGGATGAGAATTTCATGGAAATACAGCGTGAGAGAACATATAATAATTATCGGCCCGGAGAAATTCGTTCATGCACAGGTTGTCATGAAAGGCAAAACGAAGCGGCATATTATACGGACTCCCAGCCCCTGGCATTTAAAAAGGAACCCCGGCTCCCTGGCCCTCAGCCAGGAGAAAGCTCAGGTAATCGCCCCCTGGATTACATGACAGACGTTCAACCCATATGGGATAAACATTGTATTCAGTGCCATTCAGGATCATCTCCATCAGCAAAACTAGATTTGTCAGGTGAGTTAACTACTTATTTTTGCAAATCGTATGAAAACCTCATGCCGGAAAGAAGGAAATGGCCAAAAAAGGATCCTAATTATCTGGGAATGATCATAGGTGAGAATCATCCGAAAGAACAAAATGTTCACTACCTGCCTGCAAAATCGCTGGGTTCACATACAAGCAAACTAATGAAGATGGTTAGGGAAGGGCATTCGGAAGTAGAACTTAGCCAGGAAGAGCTGATCAGATTGGCCACGTGGATTGATTCAAATGGTCAGTATTATGGCACTTACTTTGGAAAGAAAAACCTGAAATATAGAGAAGATAAAGATTTCAGACCTGTACCTACGGTTTCTTCTGCCATGGGAGAATGGGAGGAGATGAATATAAAATAAGCCCGGGAGCCAAAATTTGAAAGCAAATGCTGCACTTAGACCAGGTAGGTGATGCTGGTAGAACCGTGGTAGAAATCGTGTATTTTGTCATTTACACCCCAAACGACCTTCTTACCCCTGGTCACTTCAATAAACTTATAGCTTCCTTTGTACAGTGAGATCAGCGTGTTACCATTCTTCAAACGGCTTATCTCTGACGGACTAAAAAATCCTGTCACCACCAGCAATAGCAATAGTAATTAAGTCCTCTTCATTATCCTATCTCCTTTTTATTTGATCCAGTTAACACTCTTCTCACCTTCGGGAGCCTCTCCTTTGGCAAAGATTTGAATCTCATCACCGGTAAGCTGCTTGCTGTAAACCAGGAGATGGGAGATCTCTCCCAGGAAATTATAACCCAGTTCACCGTTTTCGTCCATGCCTGCACCGATATTGAAGTTTTGTGGAAATCCCTCCTTGTTGATCCGGCTTACAATTTTTCTGGTCGCCTTTCCGTCTACATGGATAGTGGCCTCACCCTCTTCCATCACCAGCGCCACAGTATGCCAGTCATCGTCCGAGATCTGAGATTCCAGAAAATACTCCTCTTCACCGTCGAAAAAGAGCAGCCCCGGCTCCCTGACCATAAGGGACACACAGTTCACACCCTCATCCCACACTTCCCTGGGAGCATGATCAATATCACCCGTTGAGAAGAGCGTCCCCCCCACTCCGGTACGAAACCGAACAAGGACTGACACAGGTCCTGATGCAAGATCAATCTCCGGGGCCACGTGGAGCGGACTGGCTGCCAGCTCTCCGATATTGGGATAATCCCCCACATCCTCCTTCTTGTCTCCCAGTTCCGACTGCAGCTGATACAGCTTCTCTTTAAGCTTTATGGTTAACTCCTCAGCTCCAGCCTGTCCATAAAGATTCTTCATCTCCATGGGATCCTTTTCCAGGTCGTACAGCTCCCACTGATCAATGCGGTCAAAACAGATCAGTTTATGGGTATAGGTTCTGATGCCGTAGTGGGGCTCTGTTTCAAAATGAGAGTAGTAGTAACGGTAGTACATGGATTCCCGCCAATCGGATGGGATGGTCCCCCGGGTAAGCTCCATAAAGCTTCTTCCCTGCATCTTTGGATCAGGTTCCAGGCCCGCCGCATCCAGAATGGTGGGGGCAAAATCAACATTCAGGATCATGCCCTCACTCACCGATCCCTTATCAATCCGGCCTGGCCAGCGCATCAGGAAGGGCATTCGTAAACCCTCCTCATACATGAATCGTTTGTCGTATAAGCCATGCTCACCCAGGTAAAATCCCTGGTCGCCCGTGTAGATCACAATGGTATTTTCAGCAAGACCAGATTCATCCAGGTAGTCCAGGATTCGCCCCATGTTGTCATCTACCCCCCTGACACACCGGAGGTACTTTTTCATATAAAGCTGATACTGCATCTTCCTCTTCTCACGGCCTTCCAGGTGTGCGGTCTCCTCCTCAAAATTGGTGTGATCACCCCAGTCGCTCCCAACATATTGAAGGGTGCTTCTCAGGGCGTCACTTCGGCCCTGGTAATCGTCAAAGAGGTTGGCCGGTTCCGGGATCTCCACATCTTCCAGGAATTCACTGTAGCGTTCGGCATATTCCCAGTTATCATGGGGTGCCTTGAATTGACAGAATAACATAAAAGGCTGATCACTTACCCTCCGGTTTTTAAGATAATCCAGCGCACGGTCGGCAATCACATCCGATGAGTGTCCCTGGTAGCTAGTCCTCTTTCCCGCTTGCACCCATCCACTTGGGTGCTCATCCCCTATTTTAATGAATTCCGGGTTGTGGTAATCACCCTGACCCGGAAGCACCTCGAAGTAATCCAGTCCCACCGGATTTGAATGCAGGTGGTATTTCCCGATGAGTGCCGTCTGGTAGCCTTCTCTCTGCATAATTTTGGGCAGGGTGGGTTGACGGTGATCCAGAGCAGTAAACTTGTAGACCCCGTTTTTATGGGCGTATTTGCCGGTCATGATGGCCGCACGGCTGGGGGAACAGATGGAGTTGGTCACAAAACAGTTGCTGAAAAGCATTCCATCATCAGCCAGCCGGTCGATATTGGGGGTTGGACAGACAGTCCCAAGCACTCCTCCATAGGCACTGACTGCCTGGGAAGTATGGTCGTCCGACATGATGAAAAGGATGTTGGGCAACTCCATGTTTGTTGCCTTTCTACCTCCCGGGTTACTGCATGCAGTAAACAGGATGGTGACGAGAATGATAACACTTGTTGGTTTCATACTTAGATTTTGCTGTGATTCGTTTTACCTGCTTATATTAATTGCCAATGGACCGGTCCCGGT
>Ga0164313_10006100_pt1 | contig 10641 bp, 6 predicted proteins | sample GuaBasSedimGuay4_FD_113735 | JGI IMG/M metagenome (GOLD analysis project Ga0164313, IMG submission 113735) | Subseafloor sediment microbial communities from Guaymas Basin, Gulf of California, Mexico - Guay4, Core 4569-4, 0-3 cm | ecosystem: Environmental > Aquatic > Marine > Hydrothermal vents >...
AGCGGTTATTCATCTTGGTGCCGGTGAACCAAAAACCAAGGTTCCAATCGATGCCGTTTTAGACAGTGCCGCCAAATTAACAACGGCCGAAATACGCTATACGCCAACCGAGGGCATTCCTTCGCTGATAAAGGCTGTTATTCGGTACACCGAAGAGAATTACAATAAAATAGTCGGACCCAAAAATATTATCGTATCCAATGGTGCCAAACATTCATTGTATAACATTATGCTGACAATTCTTAATCCCCAGGATGAGGTTATCATTCTTGCGCCTTACTGGGTCAGCTATCCAGATATTGTTAAGATGGTGCATGGAGTACCGATTATTGTTAAACCGGAAGATGGCCGCTTTCATCCCCGAATGGAAGATATCGTCGAAAAAGTCGGTTCATATACAAAAGCAATTATTGTCAACAGCCCCAATAATCCGTCGGGAGTCGTTTATTCGGCAGATTTTATCCGTGAAATCGTCGAGTTCTGTGAAAAGAAAGGTATTTATCTGATAATGGATGATATCTATCATAGACTCATTTTTGACGGAAAGACAGCTCCATCATGTTATGATTATTCAAAAGACGATTCGGATTCTTCGCATCTGATAGTTATCAACGGTGTCTCCAAACTTTATGCGATGACCGGTTTCCGAGTTGGCTGGACTATCGCCAATGAGAAAATTATTAAGGCCATGATAAACGTGCAGGGACAAAACTCAACCTGCGTTTCGGTCGTTCTACAAACAGCCGCCGCCGCGGCTCTTAACGGCATTCAAAGTTGTGTCGAAAACCTGCGGCTTACTCTTGAAAATAATCGCAATGTTATAATGACCGAGTTGAATGCTTTTACCGGCGTTAAAACGATTAAGCCAGAGGGGACCTTTTATTGTCTGCCCGATTTCAGAGCTTATGAAAAGAACTCGACCAAGCTCGCCAATTTTCTGTTGGAGAAAGCGATGGTGGTTACCGTTCCGGGCGGCGAATTTGGAATGGAGGGGCATCTCAGATTGTCATTCTGCGGTACAATTAAGGATATAATGACGGGTGTTGCCCGCATCAAGTGGGCGCTTGATCCCGAATCACCCAATGAAATATACATCGGTGATAGAAAGCTAAGGAGAGACTGGAAATGAGCCACTACATTTTAGATATAAAAACTCCGGCCTATAAACAGGCTAAGGCCGTAAAAAGTGAATATGGTTTGAAAAATCATGGTCTGCGTAACTTGAACAATGTCTATTGGAATCTTCCGACTGAAGCTCTCTATGAAGAAGCGATATTCCGCTCCGAAGGAAAAATCAGCCATATGGGTCCGTTGATTGTTAACACCGGTAAACATACGGCCCGAGCGGCCAATGATAAATTGGTTGTCGAGGAAGCAACGACCGAAAAACATATATGGTGGGGAATTTATAATCGACCCTACTCGATTGAAAAGTTTAATGCCATTTATCACCGACTTCTTGGTTTTCTTCAAGGACGTGATCTGTTTGTGCGGGATTGTTATGGCGGCGCCGATCCCAATTATCGCCTGCCGGTTAGAATAATAACCGAACATGCCTGGCACAGTCTTTTCGTAAAAAATATGACGATTCCGGTCGAAACTCATGATGAGCTTCGTAAATTCGTCCCTGAATTCACAATTATATCAATACCCTCATTTAAGGGAATGCCGGAACTGGACGGCACCAGTTCCGAGACATTTATCCTGCTTAATTTTGAGAGAAAAATGGCGATTATCGGAAATTCCGGGTATGGCGGCGAAATCAAGAAAGCTTTATTCACTATCTTAAATTATCTGCTTCCGCTTAAAGGTGTCATGACGATGCACTGTTCGGCCAACCTCGGCAAGGACGGTGACACGGCCCTGTTTTTTGGGCTGTCGGGTACCGGCAAAACAACATTATCTGCTGATCCCAAACGGCAATTGGTCGGTGATGATGAACATGGCTGGAGCGATGAGGGGATTTTCAATTTTGAAGGTGGTTGTTATGCAAAAGTGATTGCCCTCTCACCGTCGGCCGAACCGCAGATTTATGCCTGTACCCGTAAATTCGGGACCATCCTCGAAAATGTAGTCTATGATCCTATCACCCGAATGCTTGATCTCGACGATGAAGTTATGACGGAGAATACGCGCGCTGCTTATCCTCTGCATTATATCGACAATGCCCTTAAAGAAAAAACGGCCGGTCACCCGAAAAATATTATTATGCTCACTTGCGATGCCTCGGGTGTAATGCCGCCAATCTCGAAATTAACACCTGAGCAGGCTATGTATCATTTCATTTCCGGATACACGTCAAAAGTTAGCGGAACGGAAATTGATCTTGGAAAGGAACCGGAAATTACATTTAGCGCTTGTTTCGGAGCGCCTTTTATGGTCCATCACCCATATTTCTATGCAGACATGCTGAAAAACAAAATCCTCAAATATAACGCCAACTGCTGGCTGGTTAACACCGGCTGGACCGGCGGCCCTTATGGTATTGGCAAAAGGATGAGCATTCAATATACTCGGGCCCTTCTTAATGCCGCTCTGGATGGTAAACTGTTGAAAGTTGACTATTATAAGGATCCTGTTTTCGGTTTCGAAGTTCCCAAATCGTGCGAAGGGGTTCCATCCAAAGTTCTCAACCCGGCCAACACCTGGGGTGACAAAGAAGCCTACAAGGATAAATACCTTCAATTGGCAGGGCTGTATATTGAGAATTTCAAGAAGTTTATTGAGGGTTGCCCGCCTGAAATTGTTAAGGCCGGTCCAACCAAAACTGATTTTGAGCTTTAGGGGATTAACGAGGAAATAACGGTGGACATGGCGAATCGGTATTACTGGCAGAGCTGCCTTTGAGAAACCAAAAAATATTTATTCAGGAACAAAGATGTTCGCCGAATGTTTAAAAGTCATAAAAAACCGTTTGACGCGATAATGGAGATAGATTAGACAATGCCGACCTATCAATACAAATGTGAAAACTGTGGTTTTGAATTCGAGGAATTTCAAAAAATATCCGACTCCGCAATAGAAACCTGCCCCAAATGTAAGGGGAAAATCAGACGTATTATCTCAGGAGGAGCCGGATTTCTGCTCAAAGGTTCCGGTTTCTATGCGACCGATTATAGATCCGAATCATATAAAAAAGAAGCCGCTCTCGACTCACCGGGCAAAGCGGTTGAAAAGAAAAGCGATGCCAAAAAAGATACCGGCGCTTCAGTAAAAAAGATATAGAAACTTCCATACATAGCGGGTGGAGTGAATAAAGATTCAGAACAACATTCCAGCTTTTTTGAAACTCTTAAGAGAGATTACTCCGAAAACTTAATTCTTGATACCGAAACACTGCCCGACTATGCCAGAGACGCATCGGAAATCAATGTAAGACCATCGGCGATATTTTTCGCGGAGAACGAATCAGAAATCATCGATGTTTTAAAACAATGCCGGGCCGAAAATATTCCGATCGTATTCCGGGGGGCCGGGACCGGTTATACCGGCGGAGCCGTCCCCGTTTCCGGGGGTTTGGTCTTATCGCTGGAACGGATGCGAAAACTGGAGATTGACTCAAAAAATAGAATGGCTCGTTGCGGTCCCGGCATAATTACCATTGAACTGATGAAGGAAGCTGAAAAATTCGGTCTCTTCTATCCGCCTGACCCGGCCAGCTATGATGAATCGGTGCTGGGAGGAAACATAGCTGAAAATGCCGGCGGTCTTCATTGCAAAAAATACGGCGTTACGAAAGATTACGTGATAGGTCTCAGAGCCATTACGGTTGAAGGCGAGATAATCAAAACCGGATATTATTCCCGAAACGATATTTTTAATCTGACATCGGTTCTAATCGGCTCGGAAGGACTTTTGGCCGCTATCACCGAAATTGCGGTCAGATTGATTAATCTTCCGGTGATTGGCCCTACCATTCTGGCCTCATATAGTAAACCGGATGAGGCCGCATCTGTCGTCTCCGAAATAATTCGGCTCGGTATTGTACCATCCGTTATGGAGTATATGGACGGCGACGCAATCAATTGTTCCAACAGATATGAGAAATCAATCGATATTGAAAAAGCTGAAGCAATCCTGCTTCTTGAAACTACCGGAGAAAATTGCCGTGGAGAAGCCAAAATGATTGAGAATATCTGCCGGCAGTATAATCCGGTTTCATTGATGTTTGAAAGCGATCCTGTGTTAGCCGAAAATCTCTGGAAAATTCGACGCAATCTCTCGAAGGCGGTAAAGGCGTCGGTTAAGTATAAAATCGCCGAGGATGTTTGTGTCCCGCCGTCGAAATTGCCGGAACTGGTTGAATTCGTTTCGCAATTGAACAACGAGTATCCAATCCGAATTAATTCCTACGGACATGCCGGCGATGGCAACCTTCATGTCAATTTTCTTACGGACAACAAGGAGGATCTGAAAAATGGACTGATTAAGAAAGGTATTGTCAGGTTATTCAGAAAAACAATTGAGTTGGGAGGAACTCTGAGCGGAGAACACGGCATCGGGCTGACCAAAAAAGATTATCTTGAATTGGAGTTTAATGACGACACAATAGAAAGGATGAAAGATATTAAGGCTGTTTTTGATCCGAACAATCTTTTAAATCCGGGCAAGATGTTTCCCGGCAAGAAATGATTATACAAAATGCCCGGAAACAATTTTTAATATTAATGCCTATATTTTTCCATTAAAATCTGATATTATTTCCTTCAAGCTATTGACAAAGTGAACTGTATCAATTATTATATAATTTAAATTTATGTGAATTTGTTCACAAACTGATATGAAATTGCAAAAACGAGATTTCAATACCAATTAAAAGAATAGGAGAGAATAAATGGCTACATTACAGAAAACACTGGCCAAACAGATTCCTGGTCTTCGGGAGGATCTGAAAAAACTGGCCAAAAAAGTAGGCCACAAGAAGATTTCCGACGTAACTGTGGCGCAGGCTTATGGCGGTATGCGCGGCATCAAAGGTATGATCTGCGACACATCGGTCGTTTATCCGGATAAGGGTCTTGTTATTCGCGGAATTCCGATTATGGAACTGCGGGATAGGATACCCGAAGAAATTTTCTATCTATTGTGCACAGGCGGCCTGCCGAAGAAAGCCGATTTGAAAGCGCTTTCCAATGAACTGGCCAAAAGATCAAGAGTTCCCAAATATGTCTGGGATGTTCTGGAGGCGATGCCGAAAAATTCTCATCCGATGGCAATGCTTGACACCGCCATTCTGGTTATGCAGAGAGAATCGGAATTTGTGAAAGCATACAACAAGGGTATGAAAAAAACCGATTACTGGAAACCGACTCTTGAAGACGCCTTAAATCTTCTGGCCAAGCTCCCCGGAATCGCCGCCGGCGTTTATCGCCTGCGCTTTAACAAGGGCAAACGTATCGGTTATAAGAAAGATCTCGACTGGGGCGCTAATTATGCCCGGATGCTCGGTATCAAGGACAAATCCGGCGTCTTCACCAAACTTATCCGGTTGTATTTGACTCTCCACTGTGATCATGAAGGCGGCAATGTCAGCGCCAATACCTGTCATACAGTCGGCTCGGCTCTCTCTGATGCCTACTATGCAGTTTCAGCCGGTCTGAATGGTTTGGCCGGACCTCTCCACGGTCTGGCAAATCAGGAATGTCTTAAGTGGGTTCTCGATACGATAAAGAAATTCAAAGGCGCTCCGACCAAAGAACAGATTCGCAATTATGCCTGGAATACTCTGAACAGCGGGAAGGTTATTCCCGGGTACGGTCATGCCGTCCTGCTGGTAACCGATCCAAGATTCAGCGCCTTCCTTGCCTTTGGTAAAGAGTATCTGCCTGACAGTCCGGTCTTCAAGACGGTTGCCAATGTCTATGATGTTGTTCCGGAAGTTCTCAAGGAGCATGGCAAGGCCAAGAATCCATGGCCAAACGTTGATGCCGGGTCGGGGGCCTTGTTGTATCATTTCGGTCTCCGCGAATTCCCATACTACACGGTTCTCTTCAGCGTGTCGCGTGCCATGGGTATGCTGTCGCAACTGATTCTCAACCGTGCTCTCGGAACTCCGATAACCCGTCCGAAATCGGTCAGTACCGAATGGGTTAAGAAAAATATCAAATAGTAAATTATATTTTGATATAGAAAAACGGCGGTTCAAAAATCGCCGTTTTTTTTGTGCTTACGATAAGGGTAATTTTATTATGAATTCGGTTCCTTCACCGGACGGTGATTTTAATTCTATTTGCCCGTCAAACTCTTCAACAATCTGGTAGACAATCGCCAGGCCCAAACCGGTTCCGCTTTCCTTGGTGCTAAAATACGGATTGAATACTTTCTCTCTTATTTCCTCCGGAATGCCGGGACCGTTATCTTTAATTGATAAAGTTGCTGAATTTTCGGAACTTATCAGAGAAATGGAAATTTTTCCGCCATTGAGACCGCAGGCTTCAATGCTGTTTCTAGCCAGATTTATAATCATCTGTTTAACACGAACCTGCGAACCAGTCAGGGAAATATTATCTTCAATTTCCGATTCAATAACGATTCCTGATTTTTCGCTGTCGAGTTTCAAAAACTGTATTGTTTCGTTAATAGTCTGGCTTAAATCAATTATTTCCTTTTTTTCAGCCTGTCCCCTTGCCAGAGATAAAAACCGGGTAACAATGTCATTCAGCCGGCCGGCTTCAGATTTAATCTGTCTGGTAAACGACTGAAATTCCCGGCTGTTTTCTTTCGGCTCAAATTCTGCCATAAGCCGCTGGGCGGCGATCGAGATACTATTCAGCGGATTCCTTATCTCATGTGCGACACCGGCCGCCAAATCACCCAGCTCGCTCAGCCGTTCTTTCCGGTTGGCGACATTTTCCAGCTCTTTCAGGCGGCTGTAATTGTAAACAACCGCCACCGCACCGGCCGGACGGTTCCTGTAATCATACAGGCGGGCGATATTTACCAGAAAATATTTTTTGCCTGATAAATCCGATATTTCGGTTTTATACTCGCCGCTCGATTCATATTTATCGAGGAATTCCTCAAACGGAACGGCATCTTTGAATGATAAATCGTGCCAGGCCCGGCCCAATAATTCTCTCTCATCGATATTGAAATCATTTAGGAACTGGCGGTTGGCAAGTTCGACCGTTTTGTCTTTTCGAATTATTACCAGACCGGAATTTATGCTGTCAAATACCTTTTCAGATAATGATTTCACTTCCCTGAAAGAACGATCCAGATATTTCCGCTTCTGCTTACCGGATAAATATAAACCGGCCAGAACCAGAACGATAAAAATTACTATACTTAAAGCGATCATCTGTCGATCAAATCCGGCCACAATTTCATTATGCTTTTCAAGCGAAATCCCCAGCCGAAAGATACCGTCACCATACTCCATCGACGAAAACGGCTTGCTTATCTCCAGTATTTCACGATCGGCATGATAGTAATGGCGCGAAACAGTCGTGTCGGACCTAAGGGCCGACTGCAGAAAAGGGTCATTTTCTATTTTGGGAATCGGTCCGATTTTTTTTGAGGAGAACACAATCCCCTCGCTCGTCTGGAAAATTATATATTCAATCCCGATTTCACGGGCAATCTTCTGCACCAGAAAACCGATTCCGATATTCTTTTTCGCTTCCGCAAAGAAAAGCGCGTCGGAAACCAGGACAACAACATGTTTATGATCGCTTGTCTGTTCAAGATAATAAATAGATACATCGCCCGGAAGATCGCCGGCGATAGTCCGCAAATCGATGTAATTAGTGGAATCCTCTACCAACTCCCTCACCACCGGAAGAATCAGATCGTGGATTGTCTCAACCTGAATAAATATCTCGCGCGCGCCGGACGCCTTCAATTTCAGGCTGTCATCAAAGATTAAAATGGCGTCAACACCATATCCCAGCGAAAAATCGGCCAGCTCGTCCGACGTAAAATCAAAATCTTCTCTTGTCTCCAGAAAGGCAACCAGATCAGAATACTTTTCCTGAATCAGCAAATCGAAAAAAGAATTCGCGATGATGGCATTGTCGGCCGATAGTACCAGGCTTTCTATCAGAGCCCCGCCCTGGCGGCGAAGAAGCAGGAGACTATCGCTATGACTTTTTTGTATGCCAAGATAAGTCATGACAAAAAGCAAAATCCCCAACAGGACCAAGAGCGGCAGAATAAATTTTACCTGACCGATAGAGTCATTCAATTCTGAGTATTCGGAAGACATAGATTAATATTAGATATTTTGTCGGGCGCGGTCAACGATTTAATTTATCTGGGGACTTTTCTTTCCGAGCTGATATATGTCTCGGTACTGTCATCATCAGCAGTTTCAGAAAAAGATACCGGAATCTTTATGATAAATATCGCTTTGGATTCGTCGCTTGAATGATACGAGATCTCGCCTTTATGATTATCGACAATATTCTTGCAGGTAATCAGCCCCAATCCGGTTCCTTCACGGCGGGAGCTAAAGCGGCCGATAAATAACCGGTCAAGATATTCCTCGGCAATACCGGGCCCGCTGTCGGCAATTTTTATATAGAAATAATCACCCGATTCATCAAGCACGGTCGATACAACAATCCATTTTTTGCCTTTCGATGCGGCCAGGGCTTCTGCCGAGTTGCTTATCAAATTAACTATTAGATGCTGAATCTGAGCCGTATCAATTTCCACCATCGGAAGGTCTTCGGATAAATTGGAACCGATAAATATATTGTCAAATTTATTCTGTGGCTTGATAAAGGCCAGCAGGTTTTCAACCAGCTGGTTGAGGTCTACCTTTTCGAATTCGCTGCTTTCATCACTAAAGCGGCTTAGACCTTCGGTAAAAGTAGTGATATTGTTGACCGTCTTTTTCATCAGTTCGATTTTCTCTGCCGTTTTTTCCGGATTGTTCCCGGCCATAATAATCGGCAGCAGTTCCAGATTGCCTTGTAGTATTGCCAGGTAGTTATTAATTTCATGGGCAATATCGCGCGCCATCTTCCCTTTCGATGCAATCCGGTCAAGCCTTAATATCATATCCTGATACTTGTCGCTTTCGGCGATATTTTTGATAAAATACAAAAGAGCCATCGGATTGTTTCTGTCGCTCCCCAGAGGAGTATGCACAAGCATTGCCGGGAATCGGGTGCCGTCACGACGTTTACAAATTATCTCCAGACCGTTATAGTTTTCAGATTTTGTCAGGGATGAATCATTTCTTAATTTGGCCAGAGGCAATAGATTCGAAATTTTTTTGCCTATCATGTTGCTCTGATGGTATCCAAAATCTCTGGCCGCCGCCTGATTGTATATTAATATCTGATCTTCGAGATCGGTTACAATTATTGCATCGGGCGAATAATCGACAAGTGCGGTAAGTATCGATTCCGAGTCCAGCAATGATTTATTAACTTTCAAAAGCTCCCGGTTTGTTTCGGCAAGTTTATTCTGTTGCCGGGACAGATTGAGAGACATTTTATTGAAAGCCCGGGAAAGTCTGCAAATACTCTTATCACCCTGATCATCCGCAATTATATGCAACTTACCGGAAGCTGTTTCTTCAAATCCGGCAATTAACTGCTCCAGCGGCTTTCTAATACCCATTGATATCAAATGAATTATCAGAAGCGAAATCAGCGTGGAAATTAAGAATAATAACAGCAGAAGATATTCCTGAGTATTCCCGCTGGCGGCAGGTTCTGTTCTGGCGATACGAGTTACCAAAACATATTTATTATCGTTGGCCGATTGTACTGTCATATATGTGATAAAATCATTGCCGGTTGACCAGTACAAATTGTTGGGACCAATATTAGCCGCTAAAGCACTAACGGCAGAACCTAATTCCTCCCTTGAAAAAAGCACTGAATCATAAATGGGATGAAAGCGGTTCTCGTAAGAAAATAGGTTTTCATAGTCATTTATCGAAGAGGCAGAATAGAGTTCTAATGATAACAGCCGGTTCTCTTTCCGGGCAATCCTTCTAATAGACTCTGTGGTAATCGAATCAAGTCCGGTGGCAATTGTTTTGTCGGCCACCAGTCCGGCCACTTGCGAGGAAAAAGCATAACTGCTTTTTTCAATCTCTGCTAAATCAGTGGAAGAGAGCTCAGATTTCTGAGGATAAAACAGTACCAGAGCCAATGCCGTAAAAATAAAAAATACTTGTATCAGGATTAAATGAGAAATCCTGAGCAAAAGGCCGGGGCCTTTAATCTTACCCATTGCCAAAACTACCTCATTACAATTGTTAGAGATATCGGCAATTAGGCTTGGTTTGATTAGATATTGTTTAAATGATATGAAAAAAGTAGGGAGTGGTGGAGGGGGGATGCCCGACTCTAACGTCAGGTGGCTGGTAAAACCAGCACACACCACTCCCTATTATCTATAACATCCTAAATCAGCAATTTGTTCACGCCGCACTATATTATTTAGCAATTATCATACCGGAATTATCGATTTCCAGCCTATTTTGTAAAATCGGCTTGTTCTTGCATATCTTCCTTGCAGACAAGCGTTTTTGGCGGTATTTGCTACGCGAGTAAGGTGTGAGATTAATTGCCGAAAAAACGGTGTGCAATTCCTTTCACCATAAATGCAGTCAATCATAAGTCGTTCAGAGTGATATTAGATTATTTATCAGAAAAATCTCCCTTTCAAAAAAATGAT
>Ga0164313_10006101_pt1 | contig 10641 bp, 10 predicted proteins | sample GuaBasSedimGuay4_FD_113735 | JGI IMG/M metagenome (GOLD analysis project Ga0164313, IMG submission 113735) | Subseafloor sediment microbial communities from Guaymas Basin, Gulf of California, Mexico - Guay4, Core 4569-4, 0-3 cm | ecosystem: Environmental > Aquatic > Marine > Hydrothermal vents...
ACTGATTTCTTGGAATTTTACTCCGGATTTGAATTTGCTTAAATTAGGATTTTTCTTATTATTGGCCGCAGCAATGTCGATTGGTATAGCAGGAGGTATGCAAGGTTACCTGATTAGGGAGACTAAATTTTATGAAAGGGTGATGCTCTTAGCAGGTTCTTTTATGATAATACCAGCAAACTATATAATAAATTTAGCAGGACTTGCCTTAATAGGGACAACTTTAGTATCCCAGATTTTATTTAAACAACAAAAAGCAGTAGTTTTGGAAGAATAGCAAAACAATTTCGTATTGAGTATTGCGTATCGCGTAAAATAGAAATAAAAAGATGTAGGGGCAGACCTTGTGTCTGCCCGTAATGAGTTTTATACAAAAAAGTTTTGAATTATGGTTTTTCGCTTTTGGCTTTAAGTTTTTAATTTTTCATACTAAACGTTGCCCGCTATACGACATATGCTCTACAAAAAACTTTTCTCCTACTAACAACCATCGACTAAATTAATCGGTAAATTGGTAAATCGGTTAATTGCTCAATTGGAGAATTAAAAATATTTTAAAAATCTATTGACTTTTTCAAAGTATATGTTATTCTTTAAAAAGATTAATCAATCAGTCCATTAGTCCAATATTAGAATAAAGATTTATCGTTTTAAAGAGGAAGTCTTTTATGAAAATAGAGATTGATAAGAAAAGCGGAATTCCTTTATATCTTCAGATAAAACATCAAATTAAAAAGTTGTTAGAAAGCGGCGATTTAAAAGAAAGAGAACAACTACCCACCGAAAGAGATTTATCAGAAAGTCTACAAGTTAGCAGAAATACAGTAAGTATGGCCTACAAAGAATTAGTATTGGAGAATATAATACTATCTATCCCGGGGAGGGGAACCTTCCCCAATCCGAACACCTCTAAGCTCACCAAATCCAAAACGAATAATAATCTATCAAAAATAGAAGAGATTATTGATGTTACTATTAATGAAGCCCTGGAGTTAAATTTTGAGTTAGGAGAGGTCAAAAAATTAGTAAATAGGAAAATAGAAGAAAAAGAAAAATTATTAAAAAATATTAACATAGCCTTTATTGAATGTAATCAGGAGCAATTGTATTCTTTTTCTAAAGGGATAGAATTAGGAACCGGTATTTCCATAGTTCCCATATTAATAGACGAGATTTACAAAGAACCAGATATTTTTAGAGAAAGGATTAAATCTATAGATTTAGTAGTTACTACCTTTTTTCATTATGATGAAGTTAAAAAATTTCTTGCCGATCAAAAACAGAGGGTTCTCGCCATCGCTTTAGATCCCCTAATGGAAACCATGGTTAACATCGCTCATTTATCTTCCAAAGATAAAAATATTGGTTTGGTATGTATTACCGATAAGTTTGCCCAAAGAGTTTTCCAATCTATAAAACAGGCAGGAATAAAATTCTTAAGTTTTAAATTTACTACTTCTCATAATGAAGACGAAGTAAAAAAATTCTTGGCCAACACAGATATAGTGATAACCTCTCCAGGGAGAAAGAACGAAGTAAAAAAAATAATTTCCCACCAAATTCCCCTTATTGAGTTTGTTTATGTTCCCGATAAAGGTTCTATGAGTATGTTAAAATTAGCTATTTTAGATATTAAAAGAGAAGGAGGCATGTTAGAAAAGGTATGAATCAAAAAAAATTATTAGAAGTTTATCAAAATAATTCAGTAAAGATATCAGTTCGTAGAGAATGGTGTAAATCATGCGGTATTTGTATTGAATTTTGTCCCAAGGATGTATTAGTCCCCGATGATGAGCAGAAGCCTATACCTGAAAATATTGATGCTTGTATAAAATGTGGTCTTTGTGAATTGAGATGCCCGGATTTTGCTATTACGGTAGAAGGAGTGGATAAGAAAGATGAATAGTCTAAAAAAGAAAAAAAATATAAAATTGTTACAGGGAAATGAAGCCTGTGCTGAAGGAGCATTATTAGCCGGAGTTAAATTTTTTGCCGGTTACCCTATAACTCCCTCTTCGGAAATAGCCGAAAACATGGCTCGTAAATTACCTAAAATTGGCGGAAAATTTATACAGATGGAAGATGAAATCGCCAGTATGGCAGCGGTAATTGGTGCTTCTATAGCCGGATTAAAATCTCTAACTGCTACTTCAGGTCCTGGAATGTGCTTGAAACAAGAAAATTTAGGTTTTGCTATTATTAACGAAATACCCTGTGTAGTAGTTAATGCTCAAAGAGGAGGGCCGAGTACCGGTTCACCCACTAAACCATCTCAAAGTGATATGATGCAGGCAAGATGGGGAACTCATGGAGATCACTCCATCATAGCTCTTGCTCCCTCTACAGTTAGTGAAATACTCACTCTTACCATAAAGGCATTTAATTTTAGTGAAAAATATAGAACCCCGGTTATTTTACTCCTTGATGAAGTAATTGCCCATATGCGGGAAAAAATAGAGATACCTGCCCAGGAAGATGTTAAAGTGATAAACCGAAAAAAACCCACTGTTCCCCCTGAAGAGTATTTGCCCTTTAGACCGGATGAAGATGGAGTTCCGCCCATGGCTAATTTCGGTGAAGGGTATCGTTATCATATTACAGGTTTAGTTCATAGTGAAAAAGGGTTGCCTATTTCTGATTCTCAACAAATAGATCATTTTATAAGACGAATAAATAATAAAATTGAGAAAAATATTAAGGATATTTTAATATATGAAGAATATTTATTAGATGATGCAAAAATTGCTTTAATTGCCTATGGTTCAGTGGCAAGAGCTGCTGAGAGAACGGTAAAATTAGCTCGAGAAGAAGGGCTAAAAGTAGGTTTATTAAAATTATTAACTATTTGGCCCTTCTGTTTTGAAAAAGTAAACAAGTTGGCTCAGCAGGTAGATTTAATTATAGTTCCGGAAATGAATTTAGGTCAAATGGTTTTAGAAGTGGAAAGAGCATCTCAGGGAAAATGTCAGGTTGTGCCTTATGGCCGGGTAGATGGTGAATTGATTAATCCTATAGAGATATTAGGAAAGATCCAGGAGGAGATAAAGAAATGAAGACAGTAATTAATGATTATATTAGAGAAGAGATGTTTCCCAATATATGGTGCCCGGGATGTGGTAATGGTATTGTTTTGGGAGCTATTATTAGAGCTATAGACGAACTAAAATGGGATAAAAATGAAATTGTGGCGGTTTCTGGCATAGGCTGCTCCAGTCGAATTACCGGATATGTAGATTTTTGTACTATGAATACTACCCATGGTAGGGCTCTGCCTTTTGCTACCGGTATAAAAATGGCCAATCCTGATTTAAAAGTAATAGTAGTTATGGGAGATGGAGATTGTTCAGCTATTGGAGGAAACCATTTTATCCACGCAGCGCGGCGTAATATCGATTTAACTGCTATTATTATTAATAATATGATATATGGAATGACCGGAGGTCAATATTCACCTCTTACTCCTACCGGTAAATTTGGTTCTACTGCACCTTATGGAAATATTGATCAATCCTTTGATTTAGCTAAATTGACTATTGCAGCAGGGGCAAGTTATGTGGCTCGAGGAACGGTTTATAATGCCCGGCAATCAAGCTCTTTAATAAAAAAGGCTTTAGATAAAAAGGGATTTTCAGTAGTAGAAATAATATCTGATTGCCCTGTATCTTACGGCAAGATGAATAAAATGAAATCACCGGTAGATATGTTGAAATGGATAAAAGATATAAGTGTTTCCAAAAAAGTATGGGAAGGGCTTTCTCCTGATGAAAAAAAGGGAAAATATGCTATAGGCGAATTTTTAAACAAAGATAGACCAGACTATACTGAACGATATGAAGAGATTATCAAAAAAGCTCAGGAGATGGGAGGCAATAAATAATGAAAGAAAGAATTGAAATGTGTTTAAGTGGTTCCGGAGGTCAGGGCTTAATTTTAGCTGGAATAATCTTAGCTGAAGCAGCTGGCATATATGATGGAAAAGAAGCTGTTCAAACCCAGTCTTACGGGCCGGAAGCCCGAGGAGGAGCCAGCAGATCAGAAGTGGTCATAAGTAATAATACTATAGATTATCCTAAAGTTATAAAATCGGATATTCTTTTAGCTTTAACCCAGACCGCCTGTGATAAATATATTAAAAATTTAAACGAAGACGGTATCCTGGTTGCTGATTCTACATTGGTAACAGAGGTTCCTACTATCTCAAATAAAATATATTTATTTCCTATTACTGAAACAGCCCAAAAAATATTTGGAACAAGGCTGGTTACAAATATTATTTCATTGGGTATAATTGTGGGCTTAACCGGAGTGGTTTCCCAGGAAGCTATTCAAAAGGCAGTAAGTTCTAAGGTTCCAGTTAAAGCAAAGGAAGTAAACGAGAAAGCATTACTCTTAGGGTTTGATGTTGCTAAAGATTTAAAAGCGAAGAAACAGGAAAGCAAGTAATAAAAAAATAAAAATCTGTATAAAAGGAGATTAAAAATAGAATGAAAGTTTTAGTGGTAAATAGCGGCAGCTCATCCATAAAATATCAGTTATTTGATATGACTGATGAGTCCGTGCTGGCTAAAGGTTTGGTGGAGAGGATTGGAATTCCAAATTCAATTATTAATCATTATCCTTCTGACAAAGAACCGGTTATAACCCATCAGGATATTCCTAACCATAGGGTAGGGATTAAATTGATGATGGATGCCTTACTTCATCCGGATTATGGTGTAATTAAGGATATCTCCGAAATAGTAGCAGTAGGACATAGGGTAGTGCATGCCGGGGAAAAATTTTCCGGCTCAGTTTTACTGACCGATGAAGTTATGGATGCCTTAAAAGAATGTATCGAACTTGCTCCATTGCACAATCCACCTAATATTTTAGGGATAGAAGTCTGTAAAGAGCTAATGCCCGGAGTACCCCAGGTGGGAGTATTTGATACTGCTTTTCATCAGAGTATTCCGGAATGCGCTTATCTCTATGGCATTCCTTATAAATATTATAAGAAATATAAAGTGAGAAGATACGGATTCCATGGGACCTCACATAAATACGTGGCTCAAAGAGCAGCCAAAATTTTAGAAAAACCCCTGGAAGAGCTTAAAATAATTACCTGCCACCTGGGAAATGGTTCGAGTATTACAGCGGTAAAAAATGGAGTTTCGGTTGATACCAGCTTGGGATTTGGGACAGTTGCAGGCATAGTTATGGGGACTCGTTGTGGAGATGTTGACCCTGCAGTGATTCCTTTTTTAATGGATAAAGAAAACCTAACTGTGAAAGATATTAATAAGATTCTCTATAAAGAAAGTGGATTGTTAGGTCTATCGGAAGGGATTTCGAGTGATAAACGAGATTTAAGAGAGAAAGCAAATCAGGGTGATAAAAGAGCTATAAGAACTATTTCTGTTTTTACTTACGGGATAAAAAAATATATCGGAGCATATGCAGCAGCTATGGGCGGAGTTGATGCCATTGTTTTTACAGCGGGGATTGGAGAAAATTCTCAAGAAACCAGGGCTGAGGCCTGTGAGGGATTAGAGTTTTTAGGGGTAAAGATTGATCCGGAGAAAAATAAAGTTCGTGCTAAGGAAGCCATTATAAGTAGTAATAATTCAAGAGTAAAAGTTATGGTAATTCCTACTAACGAAGAGTTAATGATTGCTAAAGATACAGCAGAAATTTCAGCAAATCTATAGTAGTAATCGGATAAAATATAGGAGGTAAAATGTACAAAATAGTTAACAAGGAAGAATTACACGAAATTATCTATTCGATGTGGATAAAAGCTCCGGAAGTAGCTTCCTCTGTCCAACCCGGTCAGTTTATTATTCTGATGATCAAGGAAAAAGGTGAACGTATCCCCTTAACTGTTGCCGATTTTAACCGGGAGAAAGGACTAATCCGCATAGTCTTTCAGATAGTAGGCAAGACCAGTGAAGAGCTTTCCACTTTAGAAGAAGGAGATGAATTATATTCTTTTATCGGACCCTTAGGCAAGGAAACCGAGATTGAAAATTATGGAAAAGTAATAACCGTAGGCGGGGGTACCGGGATTGCCTGTATCCATCCGATTACTCGTGCCCTAAAAGAAGCTGGAAACGAAGTCATCTCTATAATCGGAGCTCGTAACAAAGAACTGATTATCATGGAAGAGGAAATAAGAAAAGCCTCCTCGGAACTGATTGTTACTACCGATGATGGCAGTTATGGCCGAAAAGGTTTTGTCACCCAAGTTTTAAAAGAGCTCTTAGATAAGGATAAATCAATCAAGAAGGTCTGGACTATAGGTCCACCTATTATGATGAAAGTTACCTGTGAAACTACCAAACCTTATCCGGTTGATACCATAGTCAGCTTAAATAGTATTATGGTAGATGGTACCGGGATGTGTGGTTCCTGTAGAGTTACCATCGGAGGAGAGACCAAATTTGTCTGTACCGATGGACCGGAATTTGATGGACAATTAGTAGACTGGGAAGAATTTTCCAATCGTCTTTCGCGTTATAAAGGCTCGGAGAAAAAATCCTGGGATCTCTACCACGAACATACTCACGTATGTAGCTGCGGAAGGGGGACAAATTAATGGCTGAAATGATACCCCCCAAAGAAAGGATACAAAGAGAGCAGATTTCTATGCCGGAGCAGGAGCCCAAAGAGAGAATTTATAATTTTAAAGAAGTACCCCTGGGCTACACTCAAGAACAAGCTATTTATGAAGCTCAAAGGTGTCTGCAGTGTAAAAATGCTAAATGTATTCCCGGCTGCCCGGCAGAGATTAATATTCCTAAATTTATCGAAAAAATTGTTGAGGAAGATTTTGCCGGAGCCTATCTGGAAATATTAAAAACCGATGACCTTCCGGCTATGACCGGGAGAGTGTGTCCTCAGGAAGAACAGTGTCAGCAGGTTTGCATCTTGGAAAAACAGGGAAAACCGATAGCTATCGGTCGATTAGAAAGATTTGTTGCTGATTGGGCTCGTGAAAATAACATTCACGGAAAGTTACCGAAGATTAGTAAAAAAGAACAGAAAGTAGCCATAGTGGGTTCTGGTCCAGCCGGACTTACCTGTGCAGCTGATTTAGCCAAATTTGGATATGAGGTTACTATCTTTGAAGCCCTACACCAACCCGGGGGAGTCTTAGTCTATGGTATTCCTGAATTTCGACTCCCTAAATCTATAGTAGAATACGAAGTAAAAGAAATTGAAAAATTAGGAGTGAAAGTAGTAACCGATTTTGTAGTAGGCACTACCAAGAGCGTGGATGAACTGACCCGGGAATTTGATGCTATTTTCTTGGCCAACGGGGCTGGCGCTCCCCGTTTTATGAATATCCCAGGGGAGAACTTAAACGATGTTTATTCAGCCAATGAATTTCTCACTCGAGCTAATCTGATGAAGGCTTATCTCTTCCCCAAGTACGATACCCCCATTAAGATAGGTAAAAGGGCGGCTACTATCGGAGCAGGAAATGTAGCTATGGATTCAGCCCGTACAGCCTTAAGATTGGGAGCCGAAAAATCCTATATTATCTATCGCAGGTCCCGAAAAGAAGTTCCGGCTCGGGCAGAGGAAGTCCATCACGCCGAAGAAGAGGGGATTATCTTTAATTTTCTTACCCTCCCGGTTAAAGTATTGGGTGATGACAAAGGTAATGTTATCGGAATGGAATGTCTGAAGATGAAATTAGGTGAACCGGATGATTCAGGCAGAAGAAGACCTATTCCTATCCCCGGTTCTAATTTTGTAATCGAAGTAGATATGGTTATAGATGCAATTGGAACCTCGGCCAATCCTATTGTAGCTCGCAGTGCCACCGGAGTTGAGATTAACCAATGGGGTTATTTTATTGTAGATGATAAAACGGGTGCTACTACCAAAGAAGGGATATTTGCCGGAGGAGATATTGTCCGAGGCTCGGCTACAGTAATTTCTGCAGTAGGAGATGGTAAAGTAGTAGCCCGGGCAGTTGATGAATTCTTGTCTTCGGGTAAAAGTTTGAAAAAGAGTAAATAATATGAATTATTCTAAAAAAGGGAGGTAGGCAACGGGCTAGGAAGAAAATAGAGAATTTTAAATTTTTTTAAATCATGTTTCAGTTAAATTAAAATTTCAAAAAATTATTTAGGAGGACTTTTAAAAATGTCTAAAGAAATGAACCCTTTTGAATTAGTACAAGCTCAATTCGACCACAATGCAGAAGTGCTTAATCTTGACCCTGCTTTACGGGAATTTATGAGAGAGCCGGAAAGGGCAATACAATTTACTATTCCGATAGATATGGATAATGGTACCACCAAGACTTTTACCGGTTTTAGAGTTCAGCATTCTACCGCTCGTGGACCCGCAAAGGGTGGTCTCCGTTTTGCAGAAGATGAGACAATTGATATGGTTAAACAATTAGCTATGATGATGGCCTGGAAATGTGCGGTGGTAGATATTCCTTTAGGTGGAGGCAAAGGTGGAATTATCGTAGATCCAAGAAAATTATCCGATAGAGAGACTGAAAGGTTATGCCGAGGTTGGGTTAGGAAAGTATATGATTTTGTAGGTCCTGAAATAGATGTTCCTGCACCGGATGTAGGCACTAATCCACAGGACATGCTCTGGATTATGGATGAATATGATACTATTAATAGAAACAGAAAACCCGGATTTGTTACTGGTAAGGCAGTGGGAGTAGGTGGTTCACTGGGCAGAACAGAGGCAACTGGTTATGGCGTGGTTTTCTGTATTCGAGAAGCACTAAAGAGACTGGGTATTGATTTTAAAGATGCTGTTGCTTCTATTCAAGGTGCTGGTAATGTTGCTCAATATACCTGTGAAAAATTTGTTCAATATGGTGGCAAAGTAGTAGCAATATCTTGTTGGGATTCTAAAGATAAAAAGGTCTATACTTACAGCTGTGAAAAAGGAATTGATCCTAAAGATTTACTTGCTCCAGGTACTTTGGATAAATTTGGAACTATCAATTCAGAAAAAGCCAAATCTTTTGGTTGGAAACAAGAAGCCGGTGATGCCTGGTTGAGTAAAAAAGTTAATGTTCTTATTCCCGCAGCTTTAGGGCAATCAGTTACTCAGGACAATGTAAATGATATTAATTTTGATACAGTTAAGATTTATGCAGAAGCAGCCAACACCCCAACCACTTTAGAAGCAGATGATGTAATAAAGAAAAAAGGTGTTTATCTTATTCCTGACTTTATTTGTAACGCTGGTGGAGTAACCGTTTCTTATTTTGAAGAAGTTCAGAATAATATGAATTACTACTGGCCAAAAGATGAAGTTTTAGAAAAACTCGATCGTATTATGACCAATGCCTTCAACGCGGTAGCAGATTTAGCTATTGAGAAAAAATGCTATACCCGTGATGCTGCTTATTTAATCGCGATTCAACGTGTAGCCAAAGCAGTAGAAGGAAGAGGATGGGTAAAAGCTAAAAAATAAAAATTAGTATATAATATCGAGTATATACTATATAGTAAAGAGAATAGTAGCCAGGAGACAGAATCCAGGAGTCAGAATAATCTTATATTGTGTATAGATTTATTATGTATTTTTCTGACTTCTGGCTACTGAATTCCGGATACTTGATTACTTACAAAAAGGACAGGCGTCTCGCCCGTCAAGGATGGATTCCCGCTTTCGCGGGAATGACAGAGAATGTTTCGGGGCGGATAAATCCGCCCCCTACAAAAAAGATTTAAAAATATATATGCATCCTCTTTATTCCCTCTCCCCTTCGGGGGAGAGGGTTAGGGTGAGGGGGAAACAAACGCAATACGCATCACGCAATACGCGATACGCGATACGAGATATGTGGGAGAAGGTAATTAAAAGTGGAGATATTTGCTTTAATAGGAGAGAGTGGAACCGGCAAGAGTCATAAAGCCTTATTAATTGCTCATAAATACAATATAAATTATGTAATCGATGATGGTCTTTTAATAAGGAAAGATAAAATATTGGCCGGACATTCTGCAAAAAAAGATAAGAACAGAATTCAAGCTATTAGGACAGCTATTTTCGAAGATTCTTCCCATGCGCATGAAGTAATAGAAGTAATAAAAAAAGCTAAACCAACTAAAATATTAGTTATTGGAACATCGGTCAGGATGATTGATAAAATTATTAAAACTTTAGAATTGCCACCCCCTAAAAGAATTTTAAATATTAAAGATGTTTCTACTGAGAAAGAAATTGAGGAAGCAAAATCCGTTAGACTAAAAGAAGGAAAACATGTTATACCCTTACCGGGAATTGAAGTACAAAGAAAATTCCCGGTAAATATCTTAGAATCATTAGAGATATTCTATAAGAGAAGGTATAGCAAAAGGAAAATTGGTGAAAGAGCAATAGTAAGGCCGCCCTTTAGTTATTTTGGAAAATTATATGTTTCTGAAAATGCAATTTTAGATATAATTATTTATATACTTAAAGATTTCAAAGAAGTTGTAAAATTGGGTAAATCCCAAATCAGTATAAAAGAAGAAGGCATTTTAATAAATATTAGTTTAGTACTTAGATATGGGGAAAAGATTCCCCATGTGGGATTAAAAATCCAAAAAAGTCTTAAGAAAGAATTAGAATATATAACTGGCATAAATGTCATTTTAATAGATATTTTTGTTTATAATTTGAAATACTAAA
>Ga0164313_10006102_pt1 | contig 10640 bp, 8 predicted proteins | sample GuaBasSedimGuay4_FD_113735 | JGI IMG/M metagenome (GOLD analysis project Ga0164313, IMG submission 113735) | Subseafloor sediment microbial communities from Guaymas Basin, Gulf of California, Mexico - Guay4, Core 4569-4, 0-3 cm | ecosystem: Environmental > Aquatic > Marine > Hydrothermal vents >...
AAATCTCTTTAGCAACTACAGCAGTTCGTTCAAGAGTAGTTCCTTCTGGCATATCTATGACTACTTGAAATTCATTTTTATTATCGAAAGGAAGCATTTTTACAGCTACCGAATTGGTAAAAAACAATCCCATGGTAGCAAATAGTATAAAGAATGTTCCTCCTAAAAACGCCCATCTAATTTTAGAGTTTTCAATTAAAGGGGATTCAATTCGGTTATAAAACTTATAAATAAAGGTTTCCTCTAATTGTTTTACAGGCTTTTTCTTTTTTCCTTTTTTATCTTTTTCCCTAAGGAATATAAACCCTAAATAAGGCGTTATCGTTAAAGCAACAAACAAAGACAATATCATTGCTATGGAAGCTCCAATAGGCATTGGCGCCATATAGGGACCCATCATTCCTGAAACAAAAGCCATAGGTAATACCGAAGCAATTACAGTGAAAGTTGCCAGAATAGTTGGATTCCCTACTTCGTTAATCGCATAGAGTGCAGCTTGTTTAAAAGGCAAACGTTTCATTTTAAAATGCCGGTGCATGTTTTCGGCAATAATAATGGAATCATCGACGACGATACCTGTTACAAATACCAATGCAAAAAGGGTAATTCTGTTTAGCGTATAATCTAGCATATAATAGCTAAGAAGCGTCAATGCAAATGTAATTGGTACCGACAAGAACACTACCAAACCGCCTCTCCAGCCCATTGCGAGCATCACCACTAAGGTTACAGCAAGAATAGCCCCTATAAGGTGCATTAATAATTCTGACACCTTTTGAGAGGCTGTTTCACCATAATTTCTACTTACTTCTACATGAACTTCATCTGGAATTAAATCCAATTTTAAATGCTCCACTTTATCCAAAATAATATTGGATAATTTCATTGCATCTGCCCCTTTTCGTTTTGCAACCGAAATTGTTACTGCAGGATATTCAGAATTATATAATTCAGACACCTCACTTGCTTTTCCGAAGCCTAAAGCAACATATTCTTTTGAAATTTCTGGACCGTCAAAAATGGTTGCTATTTGTTTTAAATAAATAGGGCGATTTTGCTGAACCCCTACCACAAGGTTTTCTACATCCTCTGCGGTTTTTAGAAATTCTCCTGTATTTACAGAAAACTCGATATCTCCTTTATCAAAACTACCAGAACTTAATTGTTTATTATTAGACTTGATCATTTGTGAAACGGAAAGGAAATCCAATCCGCTTTCAGCCATTTTATCCTTGTCTAAAACCACCCGAAGTTGTCTGTTTCTTCCTCCAATTTTCTTGGTAACCGACACATCGTTAACTTTTTCAATCTCATCTGATAATTCTTGAGCAATTTGTTTTATTTGATAATCATCATAGGTTTCACTCCAGAGTGTCAACCCTAAAACAGGAACATCATCAATTGCACGTGTTTTTACCAAAGGCATCGTTACCCCTTCGGGCATTATGTCCATGTGCTTATTAATTTCATTGTAGAGTTTTACAAACGAACGCTCAATATCTTCACCTACATAAAACTGAACAATGACCATTCCTTGTTCTTTCATAGAAGTAGAATACACATATTCTACTCCTTTAATATTCGAGATTAATTTCTCCAATGGCTTTACCACTCTAGACTCCACCTCGCTTGGACTTGCCCCTGGATACCCCACAAATATGTCTGCCATTGGCACATCAATCTGTGGTTCTTCCTCCCTCGGAATTAAAAACGAACTATACACTCCAATAACCATAAATACGATCATTAGAAGCACCGTAAGCTTCGAGCCAATAAAGCCCTTTGCTATTTTACCTGCTAATCCTTCTTTCATAGTCTTATTATTGAATAGTTACGTTTACTCCATTGTATAATTTCCCTTCTGCTGAAACAATGAATTGCTCTTCAGAATTTAAACCCGACAACACCTCTACTTTATCTCCATAGGTTTTTCCTAGTCGCAACCAACGCAATAAAGCGGTTTGGTTTTGACTTACCGTATAAATACCTGAAAGTTGTCCTCTCTCAACGATCACTTTTTTGGGAACTAAAACGATGTTGGCTTTAGAAGTTTTCATAGTTGGAAACATCACGCTTGTGTACATCCCAGATAATATGGCAGCCTCAGTTTTTTCGAGATTTATTTTTACATAATACTGCCCTCCTGTGTTATTTGCTGAGGTACTTACTTCGGTTACTTCTCCTATAAGAGTTTCTGAAATAGATTTTACTAATACATTTACTTTCGCTCCGTTTTTAATTTGTGAAATTTCACTTTCAGGAACGGTTAATTTAACTTCAAAATTTCCGGGAGCTTCTACAGATATTAAAGGCATTCCTGGATTTGCTAAATCACCAGTATCAATAAATTTATTGGTAACCACTCCATTAAAAGGAGCTTTAATATCTACATATTTAAATTGAGCATTGATTTCGTTTTTCATTTGATTTGCAGCCTCTAATCGTGCTTTTGCCATTTCGAAATTTGCCGTCATATCGTCCATTTCTTTTTGAGATGCAGAATTCTCGGCAAATAAATTTTTATAACGATTGTAATCTTTTTCAGAAATATTGTAGGCCGCTCTTGCTTCGGTTATACGAGCATTTACTTGTGCTCTTTTTGCTTGTAAATCTGCGTTATTAATAGATAAAAGCAATTTTCCTTTGGCTACTTTATCTCCAACTTTCACATAAATTTGGTCTACATAACCACTGGTTCTAGTGCTTAATGTTACTGCATTTGCAGCTTCAATTTTACCACTTGCTGTAAAAAAAGGACTGTTATTTTCTGCATTTACAGAACTTACCGTCACCGCAATCGCAGGTGTTTTATTTGTTGAAGTTTCTTTAGTGTCACTACCACAGCTAATAAGTAAAAGTGATAAAGCAACGAGTGTAATATATTTTTTCATAATGATTCTATTCTTTGGTTAAAAATTGTAGGTATAAGTATGCGTAGTTGTATTCAAAAATGGTTTGATAGTATTGTAGTTGCTTTTGAGCAAATTGTGATTCGGCCAGCAACAAATCGGTTGTTTTTTCTAGTCCTTCTTTATATCTGTTGGTTCTAATACGTAAAGATTCTTTAGATTGCTCTAATGATAAACTTGTTAATTTCAATTTACTATCAGCATCCGAAACCATTCGGTTTGCTTTATTAAGATCAAGTGTGCTTTGCGAAATATACTGTTCGTACTCTAGCATTGACTGATTGTATTGTGCTTTGCTTTTTTGAGCTTTTCCAACATTTTTATAACCTTCAAAAAGACTCCAGCTTAATTGTGCTCCCACTAGATATCCGGTAGCACTTCCCTGAAAAGCATTTTGATCGTAAAGCTCATAACTTCCAAAAGCATTAAGTCTTGGTATAAAAACCATCTTATCTGCTTTGTACATAGACTCGTAAGCTTCGGTTGTTAATTGCATTGCTTTGATGTCTGTTCTCTCTTCTGAAACAACCTCACTATTCGTTAACGAGAGCGACGAAACAAGTAAACTATCTGAAGGCATCAACACCGCAGCATCTTTTTCATTCATTAAAAAAGACAAATAATCTGAAGCATTATTCACATTACTCTTTGCAGATTGAAGCTGATTTTGTACTTCACTAACTCTAACATCCACAGATAACACATCGGCTCTTTGTAAATAACCTTGGGTAAAACTATTGTCTGCTACTTTCTTGTTTTCTTTAGCAGTTTCAAAAGATTTCTCCAAAACATCTACCGCTTTATAGGCCAATTGTAATTGCATATAAGCTTTTTCAACTTCAAAAGTTAAGTAATCTTTGTTTCGTAAAGTTTGAAGCGCTACTGCATCCATTTTGTTTTTGGCGGCTTTACGTTGGTAAAAACCATCAAGATTAATAAGAGGCTGTTGTATTTGAAACTTGGTTGCAAAACCAGTAGTTTCATCTGGATTGTTTAATAAATCTGGATTAAAATCTTCGGGAGTTAAAATTCCTTGATTCAGTTTTGTTCCAAAAGCCATTAACGGATTTGTAGTTGCTAAACCTGAATGGGAAGCTGAAATATTTGGCAAAAACACAGAATTGGTTTGTCTGTACTCTGCTCGGGCTTTTAAAAACTCTTGTTCAGAAATCTTTAAAGAAGTGTTTTGTTCTAAGACTTTAGAAAGCACTTCAGACTTGCTTATTGGTTTCAATTCTTGTGAGTATAAAGAAGCTGAAAGCAATAACAAACCAAAATTGATTATATATATGTATTTCTTCATTTTACGTTTTAATTTGGGGCAAAAATAAAACGCTTAGAATAAGCTATCAGTAACATTAGATACAATGCTGTGTTACATTTGTTACATATAAATAGAATACTTAACCTAAGAGGATTAGGTTAACATTTTGTAGAAAAAGGTAAAGTAAATTAGTAAAAGGGTTATTTTTTCTTTTTGCCACCAGCCATAAAAGAGACTAATACAATAACAAGAATTACACAAACTAATGCAAAAATTCCTATCATTATTACTCCATTACTGTAGTTGTAAAGTGCAATGCTTTGATTTATCATCGTATTATTTATTATAAGTTAAGAATTTTCAAAAATACGCATGTTTTTTTAAAGTCAAAATGATAATTATCAGATTAAGGATGAGAGAGTCATCTCTAAAAATAAAATATTTTTTCTCTTTTATGACAAATGTCACTTAATTAAAAATTGAGAGTTGGTAATTTTGCAAAACATGAAATATCAGAAAGTTGTATTTTCTTTTGTTTTATTCCTTGCATTGTTCTGGAACACTTTTTATGTGTCCTTAACTTATGCGTATTATTTTGTAGATCAACCTGGTTTTATAGAACAGTTTTGTGAAAACATTGAAAAACCCGAAATGAAATGTGACGGGAAATGTCACCTTAAAGATGTTGTTGAGAAGAAGACTACTAAAGAAGATGTCCCTGTAAATATGATTGTCTTAGAAGAAACAACGTTGTTTTTTAAAAAAATCACAAACCCTAATCTGAAGGGCAACATTTTTGAAGAGAAAAAGCAATTTATTTGGTATTCTAATTTTTATTCCTACACCGATGGTTACTCGATTGACCGTCCTCCAGAAGTTTGAAGTAATTTTCCAAGCACATATTAATTAAATAGGGAATGTCTGTTCGTTAACTAAAGTTTTTCTTGAACGCATCTCTGTTTGATTCCTTATAAATAAGATCATTTCTAATGATTCTGTTTGCATTGTGTTGGATTTAACACGGAAAATTCAAAACTAGTATTTACCATTACTAGTGTTTTTTATTCAAATCAAATAAACAATTTAAAATGAAAAATATTTATAGTATGTTATTTTGCATACTGTTATTCAATAGTGCTTTTTCACAAGAAAAAAATGAAAAAGTAAAAGATACAAGTGCATTAAAAATAATAGAAATAGAAGAAGTTATTGTGGTTGGTAATGCTACAACAGACCCTGTTTTTTCAACAGTTTCAATTAATAATGCCGAAAGAGTGGCTCAACCAAAAAATGTTGCTGAATTGTTTGAAAGCATTAACGGGATTTCAACCATTAAAAGAGGAAGTTATGCGATGGACCCATCTTTTAGAGCGGCTCAGTACGATCAATTAAATGTAATGTATGATGGAGGAACTAAAGCAGAGAATGCTTGCCCAAACCGTATGGATCCGATTACAACACATGTTGCGCCAGAAGAGGTGTCTAAAATTGAAATTATTAAAGGGCCTTACTCTGTGCGTTACGGTGCTACATTTGGAGGAATCATTAATATGGTAACCGATAAACCAAGTTCTGAGGATTTTGGACTTCACGGAGGCGTTTCAGCTGGGTATGAGACCAACGGAAATTCTTTTGTAACTATGGCCAACTTACAGAAAATAACGGAGAAGTATGATTTTGTTGGTAATTTTGGTTACAGAGATTATGGAAACTATGAAGATGGAGCAGGAACAGAAATTCCATCTTCTTTTAGGAGCACAGATTATGGACTAAAATTTGGTTATAATTTTTCAGATAAAGAGCGTATTAAAGCTTCTTGGAGACAATCTTTCGGGAGAGATGTGCAACACGCAGGACTACCTATGGATACTGAGTATGATAATAGTAGCATCTTATCTTTAGATTATAATCTACATGTGGGAAAGTTTCTAAAAAAGGTTAACGTTAAAGCATATTATAGTTATGTAGATCATTTAATGACCAACTTTGACAGACCTTCTTTTATGATGACAGAAGCGTCTTCCCCTGTAGAAGCTACCACAATAGGAGGGAAAGCTGAATTTGTTTTAAACCCCTCAAATAAATTAAAAATTTTCACTGGAATTGATAATTTGTATGTTGGGAAAGACGGTGTAAGAAATCGACTTGTAAAAGTTATGAATGGGAACCCATTACCTATGCCTATGGAGTTTGTAGATAAAGTTTGGCAAGATTCTTATATTAATGATATGGGATTGTTTGCTGAGGCAAAATGGCTTATCAACTCATCAACCATTTTTACCGGAGGAATTCGATATGATTTAGTGATTTCAGATATTCAAGATCCTGAAGAGGACTTTGCTGAAATGTATGAATTAGAAAAACAAACTGAACATAATGTAAGCGGAACGGTTTCGGTTAAAAAAATAGTATCAGATAATCTTACTTTTGAAGCAGCCTATGGAAGAGGAGTGCGTTCTGCTGGTTTAACCGAACGCTATATTAATCATTTCAATGTTGGGCAAGATCCGTACGAATATATAGGGAATCCTAATTTAAAAGCTGAAGTGAATAATCAGTTTGAAATAGGGTTTAAAGGCTTTGTAGATCTTAAAAAAGGATTTAACAAGTTTAGTTATGATGGGTCCTTTTACTATTCCATTTTTGAAAATCTTATTGTAGCTCAAATTGATGAGAGTTTAACTAGAAAGTTTAATCCAATGATGGAGCCAGTTCATCCTAAAGTATATAGAAATATAGATGAAGCTTACAAAACAGGTTTTGAAATTATGGCACAAATCGATTTTTTAGACAACTTTTACTTTAAAACTGAAATTGCCTATGTGTATACAGAGAATAAAGATTTTGATGAAGCGATTCCTCTTACACCACCCTTAACAACAAGGTTGTTTTTAGGATATGAAAAAGGGAAATTCTGGATAAATGGGCAGTATAATATTGTTGCAGAGCAAGACAATATTGCAGAGACTTTTGGAGAAACAATTACTCCGTCTTGGCAAACTTTTGATATTAGATCTGGGTTTAATCTAATAGAAAATCTAACGCTTGGCGTAGCTGTATTAAATGTATTTGATGAAGAATATCATAACCATTTAAACTTTTCTTACATCAATCAAGCAGATTTTACAAGAGCACCCATTAATGATCCTAGAAGAAATTTCACTGCTTTTGTTCAGTATAAATTCTAAAAACCATTTTTTCTTAAACAAAAGAGGCTCCAGTTTTGGAGCCTCTTTTGTTTAATTTTATCAATAAAACTGTTTGTTAATCAAGTTTTTCAACAATAATTTTATTACGGCGAATGGTTATTTGCCCTTCATTTTCAAGGCGTTTAAGTAATCTAGAAACAACTACTCTAGAAGTGTTAATATCGTCTGCAATTTCTTGGTGTGTAATTACTAAGTTATTATCATTTGCTATTTTAACTTTATCGATTAAGTGTTTATAAAGCCTATCTTGTAAATTTAAAAAAGCCAATCGATCTATAGATTCTACCATTTCTATTAAACGATAATGATAGCTATCAATAATAAAATGGCGCCAAGACTCGTATTTTTGTAACCATTCTCCCACTTTGTTAACTGGGATAAAGATTCCTTCAGCATCTCTTGTTACAACCCCTCTAAACATACTTTTATTTCTATTAATACAATTCACAAAAGAGATAGCACAAGTATGCCCTTTTTCTAGATAGTACAAAGCAATATCATCCCCACTTTCATCTTCTCGCATAATTTTAATGACTCCATCTAATAATAGAGGGATATGAGTCATCTCATCATCGATATCGATAAGTGTTTCTCCTTTCTTAAGAGATTGAAATTCTCCAATTTCTATTATTTCATTGATAAGATCCTTTTCAAATATTGAAGAGAAACTTTCTTTTAATTTTTCTTTAATTATACTTTTATCTGTAGCCATAATTGTGATTAAAATAAGCTTTGCAAAGTTATAAAAAAAAAGGCTGCCTTTTCAGACAGCCCCTTTCAATAAAAACTAACCAATGAAAACAAAAATTATTTAGAACCTAACCTGTACTTGTGCTAAGAACAGGTCATTATCTATATTAATATCAGTTTCTATATGAGCTTGATAATTAACTTGGAATCTCACGTGTTTTCCTAAAAAATAATTTACCCCTAGAGTCATCATTTCTTGATACCCTACTTTTTTTACATCTAAATTTGCATCAAAATACTCATATTTAAATACTGGTTGAAGATTCCATTTTTCAAAATCATAATAAATCATTGCATAAGCTCCATCTCTTTTTTCTCCTAATTCTACTAAGGCTTCTCCACAACCACCACCAGCTCCTCTGTTAAAGGCACCTTCGTCATATATATATTCTCCCTGAAAATAAAAGTTAGCGAAATTAGCAGAGACCTCACCACCTACTGTAGTACGAGAATCATCATTATTAGTTGGGTAACCATATCTAAAACTAGCTCCTATGGTTACAAAATCTAACACTTTATAGGTAGCTCTACCAATAATATCTTTTTTAGAATTATTATCGGAAACATGCAATCCGCTACCATTCATTAAAGCAACAGCATAATTAAATTTGGTGTACTTATTTCCTCCATATACCATTAACCCATAATCTCTTGCAGGAGCCACTAATTGATCCACGACTATAGATCTACTTATAGTTGTTAAACTATGACAAGGAGTTGTTAGCTCTTTACTAAAAGGTTGTTTAAAAGAACCCATAGATATTTTCGCCCAATTATATTTTCTCCAACTTACAAAAGCATCCAACAAGACAACATTGCCATCACCAGTTAAAAAAGGACTTGCTTCTAAAGAAAAATAATAGTAGAAATCTTGATAAACTTCACCTCTAACTCCTACTCTTGCACGTCTAAATTTAAAAGTATTTTCGTTATCATCATTAAACTTGTAATTGTATTCTGGTTGAATAAATCCAAAAACAATCACTTTTTTATTAATTGAATCGTTTGATGTTGTTGCGTCATCACCTTCACAGCCTTGTGAAAAAGCATTGTTCATTTGAAACACAAGAACCAATGTAAATAAGAATATTATTTTATTTTTCATCATCTTATATTTAAAAGGTTATTGACTTATTAGTGGTAAATTCTTAGACACAGATTCACTCCATTGATTTGAGGTCCAAGCAGGATTTGAATTGTATAAACCATTCATTCCAAACTTCAAACTATAAGCATCATAGCCTAAAACTCTTAACCAAGCAGTCATAACTGCAGAAGTTTGACCAGTATAGCAATACGTCACTACGGAATTAGCATCTGGGTCTAATCCTTGGTAACCATTTGTTGCAAGTAATAAGTCTTCTTTAATACGGTATGCGCCAACAATATGACCAAACCCTGTATAATCGACATCACTGAAATAATTATTTATATAATAATCGTTAGGTGCATCAAGAACATCTGTAGCTACAACTCCTTTAAATCCTTCAGAAAGAACTTGCTCTATTCTATTATTTAGAATTACTTCTCCATCGGTTTCAAAACTGGAAATATCAGGATCTCCAAAAATTGATGGTGCTGTTGCATTTGCATATGCCCAATTGCTATTGCCCTCTGCAGGATCTCCAATATTACTATTCCAAGGACCTGCTGTTGCAGAGTTCCATCCAGACATACCCCATTTTAAAGCTTGGGTGTTGCTGTAACCAGATAAACGCAATAAAGATGTTGCAAAACAAGCTGTTTGGCCTGTGTAACAAACTACTAAAATGGGTTGTCCTCCAGCAATAGGTGCTTCATTTAAAATATTTGCAACAGGAACATTTTTTGCTCCTTCTATATGGTTAGCAGCAAAGTCAGCGGCACCTCTAATGTCAATAATATAATACTTGTCTAAAAACTCTTGCAAATCTGCTTCTGCTGGTGCACCAGCAACAAATTTCGCTCCATCTGCATTAACGAGTATATGGTTAATGTCTAAGTTGTTTGCAAGCATATGATCTTTCATTAATGAAAATGCTGGCGTTGTTGAACCAGAACCATCTGATAGGTCATCCCCTCTGTCACAAGAAGTTAGGAGTAGTGACGGCATTAAAAATAATCCAATAAGAAATAATGATAATTTTTTCATGATAAATAATTTTAGTTGGTTAAAAAAGGTATTAAAATATTTGTGTTATTCTATAACTGGGTACATATTAACTTCCTTTTTAGAGAAGCCATTCCATTCATTTTCTTTTAAAGTTTTATTCATAAAACTATTAGCTCCATAGGCTAAATTTCCTGCATCATATCCGATGAGGTTTAAGTAAGCCACCGCATATGCCGCAGCTTGCCCTGTTGAACAGTATACTAATACTTGTTCATCAACAGGTAGAGTATATAGGTCTGTAGTTGATGATAGAGATGCTTTTGGTTGGTATTGTACAGCACCAGTAATATGACCTGTAGAATAATCATCTTCACTCCAATAATTAACTATATAATAGTTATCTGGGTTTTCAAAAA
>Ga0164313_10006103_pt1 | contig 10639 bp, 10 predicted proteins | sample GuaBasSedimGuay4_FD_113735 | JGI IMG/M metagenome (GOLD analysis project Ga0164313, IMG submission 113735) | Subseafloor sediment microbial communities from Guaymas Basin, Gulf of California, Mexico - Guay4, Core 4569-4, 0-3 cm | ecosystem: Environmental > Aquatic > Marine > Hydrothermal vents...
CCTGGGCATGCAAGCCCTGGCCCCAAATGCTCTGGAAGAAGTGACCATCATCGAGGAATACATCCCCATCACCTTCAAAAGCGATACTGTAGAGTTCAATCCAAATGCATTCAATACCAAGAGTCATGCAGTGGTGGAGGACCTGTTGAAAAAGATGCCTGGCATCGAAGTGGATGAAGCGGGAAACATAAAGGCCCTGGGTGAAGATGTGGTCAATGTGCGGGTGGATGGTAAAGAATTCTTTGGCAAGGATCCCAAGGTGGCCACCAAGAACCTGCCTGCCGATGCCATTTTGAAGGTCCAGGTGTATGACAAGAAATCAGATGAATCTGAGTTCACCGGAGTGGACGATGGAGTCAGGGAACGGACCATTAACCTGATGCTGAATGAGGACCACAAGAAGGGCTACTTTGGAAACGTGGAGGCAGGCCTTGGAACGGATAACCGATACAGCGCAGATGGAAAAGTTTATCGATTCTCCGAAAAAGTGCAAAGTGCCCTGCTGGGTATGGCCAACAACATCAACGAATTCGGATACACCGGCAATCATGGAAAGGAATTTGGGACCGGTGTACGGGGTGAAAACCAGAGTATGGCAGGAGGACTGAACCTGAGTTACAATGCCGAAGGGACCAATCGCTATTTTCTCAGCTACCTGGCCAGCACCAACAACAAAGAGCTTGAACAGGAGACTACCACCGAAAATTACCTGCCAGCCGGGACCTACTACCAGCATTCAATGGTATATGAAGAGGAAAGGACCACACCTCACAAGCTAAACCTGGGGCTGCGGCACAAATTCAATGAACAGCACAACTTGATCCTGGACGGAGATCTTAGCATCTCTTCAAACAAATTGTCCAGTGAGGGGCTGACCAATACAGGGCTTGAAGATGCACTGATTAATACCCTGAACAATACTACCACCACAGAATCGTCGGTGATCGATGCTGAGGTAAAGGGAAGTTATGTTAGTAAATTAAATGAAGGGAGGACCCAGTTCAAAACCGCAGTGAGCGGCTTTTACCACCAGGACAACTCCCTACTTAACTGGAGAGATACCATCTCCTTGTATAGTCCCGACAGCATGGATCTCTTTGTACAGTTCAGGGATGAGTATTCCGACAGGGCCGGATTAGTGGTGACCCCGGGAGTAGTCCAGAGAATTAAGCAATTCTGGTATCTCAGTGCAGGTGTAGAGCTGGGAATCAAAACGGAGCAGCTGGACTGGCAGCAGGAGATCGATCGTGGAAGTGGGGAGTCGATGGATACCATATTGCCTTCCTTCTCCACCCAGGACCTTTCGCTGGGACCTATGCTCTCCATGAAACGCAATTCCAACAAATCCCAGATAGAGTTTATCCTGAAAGGGACCTGGAACCAGTACGATAAGGTGCTGGACGGAAGCAGCGCTGACAAATCCACCTACTTCTATTTTCAGCCTGGATTCAATTACGAATACAAATACCGGACGGGCCGGAGAGTCAATGTACGGTACAGAACCCATGTCAACATGCCTTCTGCCAACCAGCTTTATCCTGTGGCTAACACAATCAACCTGCTCTCCATCTACCAGGGCAACCTGGAACTGGACCCAGAATACAGCCACAATCTCTCGGCCTCCTGGTGGTATTTTGACCAGTTTTCCTTTACCTCCCTGTTCGCCAGGATTGGAGCGGGATATATAAAGGATAAGATCGGATGGTCGCAAACCACCAACGAACAGCTGATCACCCTGGTAAGCCCGGTTAATACCCCGGACCATCGCTCCGTCTACTCCTACATTTCCTTCTCCACTCCCATCCGGGCACTGGGGATGAAGGTGAGCCTGACCTCCCATGAAAACTGGAGCAAAGGTTTGAGCATCATAAATGGGGACAACAATACCCAATCCAATTTCTTGCACTCCTTCAGTGTGAGATTTGAAAACCGAAAGAAGGAGAAGTGGGATGCAGCCCTTGGTGGCAACATTAGCATCACGGATGCCAGGTACTCCATCTCCTCCATGAATACGGTCTACTATAATACCTCTCTGTTCACGGATATCCGCTTTACCCCAAGCGACAAATGGAGCTTTGAGACCAAAGCCAGTTTGGTCAACTACGATTCAAAGAGCTTTGATGAGGCAGTGAGCATTCCGTTGCTTACGGCAGGCATCAGCTACTATTTCCTCCGGGGCGAAAGAGCCTCGCTGACCCTGCGCGGATACGACCTGCTGAATAAGCAGATAGGCTTTGAGCGGATCTCACAGACCAACTACCTGATGCAGCAGGAATGGAACACCATAGGCCGCTATGTGATGCTGGAGTTTCACATGCGCATAGGGCGCTAAAAAAAAGCTAAATGCAGAAGAACCGCAGTTTCGCCATTCTTATCTTCCTGATCTCAGCCATCCTGGTTTCAGTGTTATTTAATTTAAGGGCACTGCTCTGGGTGTTTGAGCACGAGATCACCCATGAGCTGCGCCCCAGCGTGTATTATGTGGGATTCAATTTTATCATTGAATTGGTAGTGTTCTTCCTGGTAGGACTGCTGAATTACTCCTGGATCGAAGCCCTGATACGCCGTTTCTCCATCCGGCAGGGCAGAATTCCTTTCGTAATCCTTTGCAACCTGGCGGTCTACTTTATCCTGATCCCGGCAGGTAAATTATTTCACACCTGGTATTTCCTGGACCGCTACGAAAACAAGGAGATCGAATTTGATATCGAAAACTTCCTGATCATCAATATCACGGTATTCCTCCTGTCCATTGTGGTGGCCAATCTTCTTTTACTTATGAAAAAGATGAGGATTGCAGAACAGGAGAACCTGCAACTATTCGAGGAAAAATCCAAAGCAGAACTGAGTGCCCTGAAGGAACAGATCAGTCCCCACTTCTTTTTCAATACGCTGAGTACCCTGAGCAGCATCGTTAGGAATGAAAAAAAAGAGGTGGGTCTGGAGTTTATCGGGGAGATCTCCAAAACCTACCAGTATACCCTGGCCACAAAGCAGGACCTGGTAACGCTGAAAGAGGAGATGACCTTTCTTGAGTCTTACATTTTTCTGCTTAAAAGACGCTTTGGGGAGAAGCTGAGCTTCAGTCAGGAACTACCCGAGAAACTGCTTTCATCGAAGATCCCACCCATGTCACTACAGCTATTAGTGGAAAATGCAATCCAGCACAATGTTATCACCAAAGAGACACCTCTGCATATCCGGATTTATGCAGAGAAGGAAATGGTATGCGTGGAGAACAAGCTGCAGGAAAAGGAATCTGGAGTCGACAGTTTTGGTATCGGACTTCAAAATCTGAGCAATCGCTACCGTTTACTTTCACAAAAAGATATTATTATTACAAAGGATAAGCACAAATTCGGGGTGAAGTTGCCCCTCCTATAGAATGAAAGTACTGATCCTGGAAGATGAACCGGGTGCCGCCCAGAACCTGCTGGATCTCATTCATGAGGTGGATGAGTCCATCGAGGTCCTGGCGATCCTTGAATCGGTGAAAGAGGCTGTTGCCTTGATCGGGAAGCAAAATGCTCCTGACCTTGGTTTCTTTGATATTCGCCTGGCCGATGGACTTTCCTTTGAGGTTTTCGAGAAAGCCTCCATTGATTTTCCTGTAATCTTTACCACAGCTTTCGATGAATACGCTCTACAGGCCTTCAAGGTAAACAGCATCGATTACCTGCTCAAACCGGTGGACAAAGAGGCATTGGCAAATGCATTGGACAAGTACAGGGCTATCTACCAACGAGAGGATCTCTTTGACCCGGAAAGCGTACGAAAATCCATCCGGGATGTGCACTTGCATGAGGAGAAACGGTATAAAAAAAGCTTCCTTGTATATGTAAAGGACCAGATTATCCCCGTTTCAGTTGAACAAATTGCCTATTTCTTCCTTGAAAATGAGCTGGTTTACTGCAGGACCCATGATAATCGAAAATTCATCCTGGACCAGGCTCTGGACAAAATAGGGTCGCAACTTAACCCCAATGATTTTTACCGGTCCAACCGACAGTACCTTGTGTCTCGCCAGGCCATTCAATCGGTAGTTCAGCATTTCAACCGGAAGCTGAAGCTACGACTCACTCCGGAACCTGAAGAGGAGGTATTTATCAGTAAAACAAAAGCTACAGCTTTCAAAGGATGGTTGGAAATGTAAGCCTTAAACTCTGTTACAGAATAAAGGGAATGATCGCCTTTCGTTCCGGGGGATAATCTGGAAATGTAAGCCGGTACCACTTGTGATGAGCCAGGGCTCTGGGGACCAGGTTATAGAAGGTCCACAGGGCAAAAACCAGGGCAGCCGGGCTCCAGGTCATCACAGCGAATCCTGTCCACTGTATGATTTCTCCCATAAAATTTGGACAGGAGACCCAGCGGAACAATCCTTTTTCAGGGATGAAGTATCCTTTCTTTCCCCCTTTTCGAAGGTTCAGCAGGATTTGATCGGACCACCAGTTCAGAAAGGTTCCACCCCCATAGAGTATTGCTCCGATGATAAACCGCACATCGGTGAGCCAATCCCATGTATATATCCTTGAGAAGGCTGAGAAATAATAGCCGTTAGTAAAGCCATTGACCAGGTTGAAAAAGATTGCCATCACAGCAATCACCAGCGGCATATGTTTTCCCGAAGTTCGTGTGCGCCAGGGCCACACGAGCGCTCTGTTGGTATAATGAAAAACGTAGAGTGCAAAAAAGATCCAGGTGAGTGGTTGAATGCCATTGGGACCAAAAAGAAAGCAGAATATAAATACAAGCAGGGAGGGGAACTCCATCAGAAACCAGGCCAGCCTGTTGGAAATAATAGGGCCCCAGTCCTTTCGGCTATGCCGTCCATAGGGTGCCTTAACAAAAAGCAGCAGAACAAAAACAGCCAGGCCAAGTATGGCCCATGCCCATAAAAGCGTGAAAAAAGTTTCGCGTTCCATAATCAAAAACAGGAAAGCGAATATAAAAGTTTTTTTCTGTTAATTGGGCCGCAGGGCATCCACCCTGTCTTCAGTATAGAGATATCTGATGGCCAGTTCCTCCGCATCCAGGGAAACAATCCTCATCTGGTAGGTCATCACTCCTCCCCAGTAGGCAACGGTAATATCAAGCAGACTGTCCGACACAGCTTCCCAGGTACCATCAAATCTATCATAGGTGATGGGGGGCGTTCCGCAAAAGCTTGCATTCTTATGCTCTAAAAATGTCCCGTCATCATTGATGGTAAAGCCATATTTCTCAATATCCATTTGACCACTACGCTGAAGAAACAGGGTATCCCCTTTATATTCATTCTCCACCCAGGTACCCACAATTCCCACATTTGAACCCAGGGCTTCCATGTTCATGAGATCTTTCTCGCATGAGACCAGTAATACCACCACAATCAAAAAAACCAATCGCTTCATATTCACATTCGTTAAATTCAATTATATGATGAGAGAATGCACTCCAGGGTTGCTTCAACTTGTGACAAATCATTACATTTGATTAAATCCTTTATCTACCATGAGAAACAGATTGCCCTCCCTTGTTTTGACACTCCCTTTTTCAATCATCTTATGTTGCCTGGCATTACAAGTTTCCGGACAAACTGTAGTTGAACGAATTCCATTGAAGCCCGGACCTGAGGATATGGTGCTCGATACCCTGCATGGCGATCCAGGTTTAATTGTCTCCTGTAGTGGTAGGCGGGAGTCAGATAAGCCTTATGGAGAGATGGTATTCTATAATCTCAAGTCTGGCAAACAGGAGGTCATGAAACGACTGAACGAACCTGCGGAAATTTTGTTTCGCCCCCATGGCATCTACCTGGACGGTGATCTGCTCTATGTGATCTCTCACGAAAAGGAACCAGATTACCACCCGGTTCTGGTCTACAGGGTAGATGGAAACCAACTTGATTTCGTGGAGTTGATCTCTACCAGCCACCAGCACTCACCGAATGCCCTGGTCACCGGTCCCGGTAGAGAGATTTACCTGGTTAATGACTCGGGAAAGCGGGGCAGCATGATGGAAAAAGCACTCAAACTCAAGAGGGCCAGTGTGGAGAAGTTAACGAAAGGGAGTGACGGAACCTGGAAGGCAGAGATGGTGGCAGAAAAACTGGGCTATCCGGCCGGGATAAACCGCATTGGTGACCAGCTCTATGTGGGTGATGCCGTACTCCATAAAATTCACGTGTATCAGATAAACAGGGATGGATTGAATCCCGTGGGTGAGATTTCAAAACTGAAAGGCAATGACAATATCCGGATTTATAAGGGACAGCTTTTGACTCCAGGCCATGTTAAGGCCATGAAGTTTATAAAGCATGCCAAGAAGCCTGAAAAAAAGTCTCCCGTCGATGTCTACCAGGTTGATGCAGCTACAGGCGAGCATTCTGTAATCTACTCCACAGATGGCTCCACAATCTCCGGGGGCTCAACAGCCATTATCTTCGGGAAGCACCTCTATATCAGTCAGGTTTTCGATCCCTATATCCTGAAAGTGGAATTGGAGAACTGATTTCACCGATAAACATGTCCGTTTGATCGAAAAAAGTTGAACTGCATCCTTCTTCTGCTCAATTTTGATCTGAAACCAAAATAATAGAATCATGAAACGCTCAAAATTGATCATACTGATAGTGGCCCTGACTGCCATGAGCAGCTGCCTGGTCAGCTCGCTCCACCCTTTTTACAAATCAGAGGATAAGATTTATGACCCTGTAATGAATGGATACTGGATGGATGTGGATTCCTGCATCTGGACCATCCTTCCCAATATGGTATCTGAGGGCTTTATGAAACCTGAAGTTCATGACGGCTCCTATGTGATTACCTATTACGAGGATGAAGAGAGAAGCTCAATCCTGACAGGCACTCTGTTTCAACTGAATGGTGTGAATTATGTGGATTTCATACCCGACCCCAATGAAGATCATTTCACTTCCGACATGACCTCCTTTCATCACGTTCCGGTTCATACTCTGGCAAGGGTACAGTATTGTAAAGACTCCATTCTTCTGTACTGGTATGGCGATGAGTGGCTCAATGAACTATTTGAACAGAACCGCATCCGGATCAAACACGAAACCGTGGAAATGTACGATGTTTATGACAGGCAATTACTGACTGCAACCACCGATGAGTTGCAGAAATTCATTAGAAAATATGCCAACGATCCAAAGACATCGGATGAAATCGAGAAGATCTTTGCCCATGGCTATACTGATGGTCAGGAAGAATACGGCGCTTTTCTAAAACTGAAGCCCTATAATGGTCCACTTCCAAAACAGAAGGCTACGCAGGTTGAACCGATTTATGTAAATTGAGGCATGCAAAGTAGAAATATAGTTTTTATTGCCAGGAGCCTGGATGGATATATTGCAGATAAGAACGGGGGATTGGACTGGTTAAATACCACTCCAAACCCCGACCACCAGGATATGGGCTACGAAAAGTTCATCAAAAGCGTAGATGCCATCGTGATGGGACGTACAACCTTTGAAACTGTATGCAGTTTCGACATAGAATGGCCTTATAAAATTCCTGTCTTTGTGCTGAGCTTTTCATTGGAATCCCTGCCGGAAGATTATAAAGATAAAGCAGAGATTGTTAAGGGCTCTCTTTCGGATATTCTTGAACAGATCCATAAGAAAGGATATAGGCAACTCTATATTGATGGCGGTGTAACGGTTCAGAACTTCCTGAAGGAAGACCTTATTGATGAGCTCATTATCACGACCATTCCCATACTGCTGGGGGGCGGCACTCCTTTGTTCGGTGAGCTTCCCAGGGAGATGGAATTTGAACACGTGGAATCGCATCTATACCTGGATGCCCTGGTGCAGGATTCTTATCGACCTAAAAGATAAATCTATGAGAGGCAATAGAGCCGAAGGGCTCTATTATTTCAATTTATTCAGGGCTGCGGGTATTACTTTAGTAATGGTTACTCTCTTCTCGCCCTTGATAAATACCAATAATTCATCCCTGTTTTTGATGGCTCTGACTTTTGCAATGGCTTCAAACACCTTGTAATTTGAACTGTGGTCCACCGCACCAGCAGCTGGTCTTGGCTTTGGTGTTGGTTTAGATGCAGGAATTCTTTTAGTGGCTGGCCTCGGCTTCCGAACTGTTTTTACTACTGGTTTCGGTTCTAATGCTCCTGCTGGCACCGGGGCCGGATTATCTTTTTTCTTCTTTGCAGATTTCTTTTTGCCCTCTTTCTTCTTAGAATCCTTCTTCTTAGACTTCTTCTTTTTAGCGTCTTTTTTCTTCGCGTCTTTTTTCTTGCGGTCCTTCTTCTTGCCGACTTTCAGCTTCGATAGGATGCTCTTCTTATCCTTCTTCTTTTTATCCTTCTTGTTTGCTTCCTTTTTTGATTTTTTCTTAGCCATAACCAATAGAATTAATTGAATTTGTATTCACAGTCCTAAGTTAAAGTTTTTATCATTAACATTCCATGTGCCAATCCCATACTGGCAAATTTTTATCCAACCCGGATTTTCACCGATCAACGAGTCACTTTCGTCGAATATATTTTATGCGCGGCTGGTTTTTCTTAAATTGAGCTCCTATGACGGTCCGCTTCCGAGAAAACAAGCCTTCCAGGTCGAACCTCACTGATCTGATGATTTTTAGGAACCGCTGGTGGCAGCACCTCATATTTTGGGCTGTGGCCCTGCTGATCCTCTTCAATATATTTAAGGGCTCCGGATCTGTTGAGAAGATCGATGTGATCTACACCTTTATCTTCCTGGTTCCCATTGTAAGCATTGTATACCTGAACCTCTACCTGGCTGTTCCCCGCTTTCTCAGGAAAGAAAAATACCTGCTCTACACCCTCATCCTTCTGATTCTCATGGGTGGAGGAGCGCTGTTCCTCTATTTGCTATTCGACAGTTGGATCGACATTTTCCTTCCTGGTTTCTATTTCATTTCCTATTACAATGTGCCAGTCCTGATGCTCTATACAGGGAGTTTTTTAGTGCTTACAACACTGCTGAAACTTTCCCGAAGCTGGTTCATGCTTTTACGGGTGGAACGCATGACTAGCACCCACCAGCTACAGTCGCTACAATCTCAGATCAATCCCCACTTCCTGCTGAACAGTCTGCAAACCATCTATGCTCTGTCGCTGGAGAATTCGGAACGCTCCCCGGAAGTGATCCTTCAGCTATCCAGCATCCTGAAATATACCCTATATGAAACGGGCCAGGCGACAGTTGAACTGGAGAAGGAGATTGGAATGATCAGTTCTTATGTGGATATGTATCGCCACCGGGTGGATCCGGACCGCACCGAAATTAAATTGGTAGTCGATGGTGATCCTGGAGAATTGCTGATCGCTCCCATGCTCCTGATTCCTTTTATTGAAAACAGTTTTAAGCACGGACTCATGGGTACTCAGGACCTTTCGTTCATAGATATTCATATGGAGATCTCAGGAGATATACTTCAATTCAGCATTCACAACAGTCGTGGAGAAAACAACAGGAATGAGCTGGAGCAACATACCGGAATTGGCATAGACAATACCAGGCAGCGACTGGAACTGCTTTACCCTGGCCAACATAAACTTGATATTGAAACCCAGGTGAATACATTTACAGTAAATCTGTCCATTCAACTGAAACAGCAATTATGGCTAACTGTATAATTGTTGATGACGAACCCCTTTCGAGGGATGTGCTCAGAAAGTATATCGCTGAAGTGAAAGATCTGAAGCTGCTTGCGGAATGTCACAATGCTTCGGAAGCCACACATCAATTGAACCTGAATCGGATCGATATCATCTTTCTGGATATCAATATGCCTGGACTTTCCGGGATCTCATTTGCACGTACACTTAAAAGTTCCCCCCTGATTGTTTTCACCACGGCCTATCCGGAGTATGCCGTGGAGGGCTTTGAGCTGGATGCTACCGATTACCTGGTTAAACCCTACTCCTTTGAGCGCTTTCTGAAGGCGGTTAACCGGGCGCTTGAACGTCTTTCGGAGAACAATATTCATGCTGCTGATGAAGGTAAAATACTGGTGAAAGCAGACAAAAAGCTATATGCCCTGCAGTTCTCTGAAATACTTTTTATGGAGGGTCAGGGGGATTATATACGCATACGAACCGACCACAAGAATCTAGTGGTACATGATACCATTAAGAACTTTCTGGCCACTTTGCCAGAGCAAGAATTCATGCGCATTCATAAATCCTATGTGGTCAACTTGAAACGTATTGAATATATTGAAGGAAACCAGGTGAGGATAGGGGAACACATGCTCCCTGTAAGTCCGGTCCACCGTGAAGAGTTGCTTACCCGCTATTCTCCATAAACAAACCCTGTGCAAACAAAGGCTCCGCCTCCCACCGAACCATGCACTGCTTTGACGACAGGAATAAGGGGGAGAACAAGAGCCCGTTTAGCTTCTATCTGGCTGCTTAGAAATGGATACTGCTCTGAAGACCGACCCACATCTGCAGAATGGTCTGCTCGTAATTGTTTTTATGTGGGCTTAAACTGTTTTCTTTCAAAGACAAGAAAACTTTTCCCAGGTTGTCTTATAGAAAAAAATAGTGCTAAATTCATCCACCTAATAATCTTTTAAAATTCCTTGAAAATGAAGATCAGATACACCTTATCCCTCATTGTACTTTTTGCATTTATGGCCAC
>Ga0164313_10006104_pt1 | contig 10639 bp, 8 predicted proteins | sample GuaBasSedimGuay4_FD_113735 | JGI IMG/M metagenome (GOLD analysis project Ga0164313, IMG submission 113735) | Subseafloor sediment microbial communities from Guaymas Basin, Gulf of California, Mexico - Guay4, Core 4569-4, 0-3 cm | ecosystem: Environmental > Aquatic > Marine > Hydrothermal vents >...
CCTTTTCCCAGTTGGCGCCTCCGTCGGTGGTCATGTACAACCCACGCTCGCCGCCACCCGACCACAGGGGTCCCTGGGCAGCCACGTAAACCACATTCGGATCTTCCGGATGCACCACGATGCGCCCGATGTGCTCGCTTTCCTTCAGTCCCAGATTCTCCCAGGTCATGCCGCCGTCCCGGCTGCGGTACACACCGTCGCCGTAGCCGACATGGCGTCCGCTGACGTTTTCACCGGTACCCACCCAGATAGTCGCCGGCTGGTGCGGATCGATGGTCAGGCAACCGATGGAATAGCTGTCCTCGCCCGTGAAGATGGCCTGCCAGGTCGTGCCGCTGTTTACCGTCTTCCACACCCCGCCGCTGCCGGCGGCGACGTACCAGGTACCCGGATCGTCCGGGGCCACGGCGATATCGGCAATTCGGCCGGACATCAGGGCCGGCCCCAGGTTGCGCAACTCGAGGCCCGAAAGGGCGGTGGCGTTGAGGGGGGACTTTTCTTCATCGTCGTCCGCCGCGACCGCCACCGAGACGGCGCCAACCAGAAGCGTGAGGAACAGGGCAAACAGGAATACGGAAATCGGCATCCGGGAGGTCAGCAATGGAGGGCTCCTTAGGCAGTGTGCCGGGTCACCAACGGCCCGGCGCGCGGAGAATAGCACGTTTGGGAAATGTTGGACAGGGTGGCCTATTCCGCCGACAGTCCGTTGGTATCACCGGATATAACAAGCCCATGGAGTAGCCACCGCTTTAAATCCCATCTATCATGTAGGATTAATATATTATCGCTCCGGGGAGTGATAGCTTTGCGCAACGACCTCTTTTCCCTGATGAAAGAAGCCGCCACCATGAAATCATTATTAACGTGTTCCATTTTGTCGATCACCATCCTGTTTCTGACTGCCGGGGCAGCCGGCGCCGAGGAAATCATCGTACCGGAGAGTTGGGCGGGCGTCTGGGAGACAACCACAATCGAAAAGGATTGCCAGACGCTGGAGATTGTCAACGAAACCACCAGCCGGGACACGCTTTGCGCCGGGGACGTTATGAATCCTGAAGATCCCGATGGATTGTTCATTTGCAGCGGGTCGATTTCCGATGGGGCATTGCATATGGAATGTTCCGTCACCACGGAGGTTTTTCCGGGCTGCTCCCTCTCCATCAGCCTTGTATCCGACGCCACCAGGACCGGCGACACCACCACCGGAGTCAGCATCAACTCCTTCACCTACACCGGAATCGAATGTTTCTTCGAGAACACCTGCACCCGCCTCGAGTCAACCTCCGTACGCACCGGAGAGGACCCGGGGTGCGGGACCAGTCCCATTGCCGCGGCGAGTTGGGGAAGTTTGAAGAGCGTCTATCGCTAGTCGGCCTTCCATCTAATTTTCGAAAATCGGCATTAATTGAAACGCCGGATCCAGGATGACGTATATTTCATAATTATCGTCATCAGCCCTGGACGGAGTTTTCATGAAAACGGCCCCCGGATATTTCCTGGTCATCCTGCTCGTTGTAGGTTTTTCAACCCCGGTTCTGGCTGTTCGCTCCCCATCCGAAACGAATCTCGAGGAAATCAACCACCATCAGGCGGGTGCTACGGCTGCTCTAATCCTGGGTGACCATACCCTTGTTGAACCAGGGGAAATGGCGGCATCGGGCCACCTCCATCTGAGTGGATGGGGCGCCGACACCATCTACGGCGCCTTGGGTCTATCCCTTCAGAAAGGATTTGGTCGCAATCTGGGGGTAGGTCTTTCCTACGGCTACACCGACGCGCAACTGCACACCCACGCCCTGTTGCTGAATTTCCAGTATTCGCCGTTGTCCGGGCCCGAACCGTGGCTGCATCTGCAGGCCGCCGTCGGCCACCAGTTTCTGGATTCGTCCGAGTCGGGCAACGTGGTGATCTTCGAGTTCGACAACCCCTGGCCGATTCAACCGGACAACCCCCAGATCCTGCTGGATGACATGAGATGGACACACGGACTTTTAAACGTTCTGGTAAACACCAAACTTTGGAAATTCCGACCGCAGGCGAGCCTGGGTTATGTCCACAGCCACTATTCCTGGTCCGGCCACGAAGTCCCGGCCTTCGGTGGAATTGAAGCCGGTCCCGGACCAGCCCTGTCCGATTCAGGCAATACCGGCACCCGAACCTGGTCTCTTGGTCTCGGCTTGGATCTCGGTCCGGTCAGGCCGTTTGTGGGCCTGGGCGCCTTTAGGGACGGCGGCCTGTTTCTGGCCAGGATGACGGTTATTTTCTGAGCCCCGCCAATATTACCGATTTGTAATTTCCCGGTAAGGATCCCGTAATCATTGAAGTAGTAGCTTATCCAGGTTACGACCCCGTTTGGGGCCAACACGGATGGAGACGGGCTGATCCGGTACAGGATCGCAGAAAGCCGGGTTCCTTGCTCTTCGGGATCTCGTCCAAGCCCCCACGGGGCGCTACCGAAGCGGTGAGGGACCCGGCCCAATAACCGACATCTCTGGAGAAAGCCCGTCTCTCCATCCAGCTTCGGGAACCTTGAACGATAAGAATCAAGTGTTGGGAAATTCAAGCCGGACAACCAGACCCGGCTCTCCATCGGCAAGCTCAACCGTCCCCCCATGCAGTTCCATCACTACCTGGACCAGGCTCAGGCCAAGGCCCTGACCCGCTGATTCCCGGCTGGAATCCAGACGGGCAAAACGGTCAAAGGCCCTGGGCAGAAAATGTTCAGGTATGCCGGGGCCGTTGTCTCGGACCTGCACCACGCAGGCCGAGGATTGCTTTTCCGCCGTCAGGGTGATGTGTGTCCCTGATGGCGAATACTTGATGGCGTTATCCACCAGATTGAACAGAACCTGGACCAGCAGGTCGGGGTTTCCCCTGACCGGCACGGGACCCGCCACCTCGACAGCCATGCCCTGCCCCTTTTCCTCGGCAACCGGCGCATAGAACTCCCCGGTTTCCTGCAAAACCCCGGCCAGATCAACCATCTCGAAGCCCACCTGCGCCGAACTGGCCCGCACCTTGGCGATGGTCAGCAGACTGTTGAAGGTGGACAGTATGCGATCCGTGTCCTCCACGTTCTCCGCCAGGATCGTCCGGTAGTCCCCGGGCGTGCGATCAGACAAAAGTCCAACTTCCATTCGGCTTTTCAAACGGTTCAAAGGTTTGCGCAGATCGTGGGCGATGACGTCGGCCACGCCCTCCATACTTTCCATCAGGCGTTTGATCCGGTCCAGCATGCGATTCAAGTTCACCGCCAACCGGTCGAATTCGTCCCCGCTGCCATTCAGGGGCATACGTATGTCGAGGCCGGAATCCAGGATTTCCAGCGTTGTACGGTTGATTCGTTCAAGACGACGGGACAGGCTGAAAGCCATTATGGTTGATACAAGCAGCCCCAGGACGATTGCAATCAGCATGCTCTCGCCTGCCTCACGACGCAGCAGATATTTGATATCCTTGATAATCGAGTAGTTGCGCCCCACCAACAACCGGTGGTTGCCGGGCAACAAACAGACGGTCCCGCGCACGAGGATGGCCGCATCCTTCTCAGCTTGGTGATCAAGGTGGGTAAAAAGCTCAATCTTTCCGGGCACCAGTTGCACTTCGGGCCAATGATCCAGATTGCCCGCCAACCGCCGGCCGTGGGCGTCTTCCAGCAGATATACCCCGGCGTAACCCGGATGTACATCCAGGAAAAAGGTCAGATTAGCAATCATCCGGGCTTCATCCGCCTCACTGTAGCGGAGGGTAATTCTTTCCACCTCGTGGAGGATTTTGGCATCGACAAGAGCCTCGCCCCGATCCATGAACAGCATATAAAGGGACAGCAAAATAATCAGGACCGAGGCCACGAACAACCCCATGTAGATCAATCCGTACCGATAAACCCGACTGCGAACGACATTAATCATTTTTTACCAGTCGATAACCCGCCCCACGCACTGTCTCGATACGCTGGGTTTCACCGTCGGGATCCAACTTTTGCCGCAGGCGGCTGATATGAACGTCGACCACATTGGTCTGGGGGTCGAAATTGTATTCCCACACGTTTTCCAACAGCATGGTTCGTGTGACCACTTGTCCGGCATGGCGCATCAAATAACTGATCAACTGGAATTCCCTGGGTTGAAGCTCCACCGGGACCCCCGCCACAGTGACCACCCTGGACAGGAGATCTAAATCCAGATCCCCCACCTGCAAATGTGTTTCGGCTTTTTCGGGGTCCGACCGGCGCAACAGGGCCTCGATCCGGGCCAGGAGTTCGGCAAAGGCAAAAGGTTTGGTGAGATAGTCGTCGCCGCCCCGTTTCAAGCCCGCCACCCGATCCTTCACCTGGTCCAGGGCACTGAGAATGAGGACGGGAGTTTTATCATTCCGCTTGCGCAGGGCTTCCACGATCTCCAGGCCGTCGATGCCGGGCAGCATGCGGTCGATGATCAGACAATCGAAGCCGCCGGCCATGGCCTGCACCAGACCCTCGTCCCCATCAGGTGTGAGAGTCACGTTAAAACCACTCTCCTGGAGCCCCTTCTTCAGGTAACGGGCTGCTTCCTGGTCGTCTTCAACTACTAGAATACGCAAATATTCCTCCTGGGGTCCCAGAGATGGGCAACCTTGCCTGGTCCCGGATTTTCCGCTATCGAATCCGGAACCTACCATACCTCAGCCACCTCGACCAGCGCCTGGCGGTTGAGTCTTCCCAAAAGATATTGGCCGGAAGCCCCTGTCTTCACTGTCCGCAGGAAACCGTCTGCTCGACAGGAAAAAACCATATGAATTCGAGGACGTGTTCCGCTGGGCTCATCAGAGCCGCGTCACCTCCATGAAACACGGATTCAAGTATTATAACCCCATCAACGAAACGAACCGGATCCGGCGGTTTTGGAATACCCATATTTCGGATTCGCATTCCGGTGAATTTCGCGTCGAGTCCCAAGACCGGGACATGGTCCTGGACATCCTGAACCAACCAACGTTTCCCATACAACTTCTGGCATTCATTCGAGAGCGGTCACGGAATTCGGGAAGGCGATAAAAAGCATACCGATTCAGGGTGTATTTTCTGATCGTACAGATTCAAATTACATGGTAGCCTGCCCTTGGATCTCGCCCGCCTTATGATTACCACACTGACCGGGGGGCTTCTGCATGCATCGTTTCAACCAGCGCTATTTACTGATCATCTCAGTATTTACCACCGTTCTATTGCTGGCCGGCTCAGCCCAGGCCCAAGCCCAGTACGGGAACCGGGCCGGATTTTTTATCGGCTTGAATTTCGCCAACCAGGGCGATGATATGGAAATGATGGGCCAGATGCTGGCTGATGAACTGGAAATGGATTTGGGCGGCACCTGGACGTCAAGCAAGAACAGCAATATGGGATTGGGTTTGGGTGGTTTTTATACGATCCAAACCTCGCCCACCTTCGGGGTCCAGTTCGAGGGCCAATATATCCGCCGTGGCAGCAAGATAGACCTGAAGGGCACCGACGGGGTCTCAACGATCACTCTCGAGACCGAATTCCAGATCAGCTATATGGAATTCCCCATCCTGGCCCGCTTCTCCCCCAACCCGGAGGCCACGTTCCGGCCGGTGATCATGTTGGGACCAGTGATCGGGTTCAAAACCGGGGCCGATTTAAAGGTTTCATTTGAAGGAGAGAGTGAATCCACCAGCATGTCCGATCAATACAAAACCACCGCCTTTGGCCTCCTGGGCAGCCTCGGTTTTTCGGCGCAGGTGGGCAAAACCAGCTTCCTGTCGGTCCAGGCCCGCTACTACAAGGGGCTGACCAATCCCATCGAGGACCCTGAACTGGTGGCTAAATCCCAGGACTTCGGGATCTTCGTCGGAATGGAATTTCTATTGAATAATTAACCGTCATATTATGGAGATGGTCATACCCCGATGGACTGATTTACAGCATTCCCCTGGTGAATGCGATCACAAATCCATCGTCATAACCGACACTCCATTCAGGGCCGAGAAGCTGCCCGAGACGTTCAGCCTGGGGGGAAAGTGTCCCGATTGCCGGATCGTCCTTTTCCCCCGAACCCTTCGGAACCACCACGATCGTTGCCTTGTGCAAAATCGCCTGCTTCTGGAATTCTTCCGCCGGCAATGACATACCCACGGACACGACACGATGCTTCAGGCCCGGACCGATCAGCGGCCAGGCCCGCAAGGCCGTACTCAGGATGATCACCCGGGAACCGCTGGTTTTTTGGAGACTGGCTGCAATTTCAGTCCTCCCCCCGTAGGTGTAGATACTTTCCGCCTGCACCAGCCGGGGCTCCCCGGAAAGTCCGGTCACGGCAATCAGCACCACCGGAACCAGGAGTCCACCGTACACAATCCTGGGCCCGGCATATCGGCCCAGGACGGACAGGATCCCACTTGCCAGCAGGATGATCACCGAGAATTGAAACAGGTTATAGCTAACGATGGTATACACGAGCAAAACTGCGGCGGTTTGCACGGAAAACCGGCTTGGGATCCCGGCGAAGAGCACCGCGGACATCAAAATGATCCACGGAAGGCCGAACCGCAGTGACGACCCACTGGAAATCTGGTTCAGGGTGCCGTGAATATTCTCGACCACCATCGGCTGGGTGACAAAGACACCAAACGCCAGCATACCGGCGACCGAAACAAAAATGTTGCTGCGCTTGAAGACCGGCTTTTCCCACTGGAAAAGGTTGAAGATGATATTGATGCCTAAAAGGATCGGCAGAACTTTGGCCAGCTCGGCCAGCTTCCTGAAAAATATGGACCACGTCGCCCAGGAATGATGAATCAACGCGGTTGAGGCCAGTTGCTCCGGGGTGATCTTCCGCAGGGTCGAAACCAGATGGCTGGTATCCCCCCACGGAATCAACCCACCGATCCCCATCGGAAAAAGCGGATTGCCTGTGACCAGAAAATTTCGAATCGGAAAACTCAGCAAAAGCATTGCGGTTACAAGGAACGCCACCGATTCAAGCGCCCCGATCCGCCTGAAGGATTCCCGTCTCCGAAACGCGATGTAAAGTCCGGCGAGAAGGAACCAGGGGAAGGCCGAGTATTTGGCGCAAGCCAGGGCCGCGAGACAAATCAAACCTGCCGCCCGCGCCTGCCTGCTGTCGTGGAGTACCGCACGCAGGAACGCCAAAGTCGCCGCCACGGCCAGGGCCGCTACCCAAAGATCATTGTTACCCTGGCTGAGGGTTTCCCTTATGACGGGGTTCAGGACAATGGCCCCCACCACCAGGGCAGAGGCGTTTCTGGTGACACCCATCGCCATGAGCAGGCCATGGAGCGAAACGACCAGCAGCGTCCATCCCAGAAGGTCAGGAACGAACCACAGAGAATCGTTTCCCGTGAGCATGAAAAAAACCGAGGTCATGAGCTCGTAGCCGCCAGGGTAGAACCAGACCCTGCTGTCCTGAGCGAATATCGAATTGGTTTGTACCCATTGGGCCGCCATCGGCAGATGGTAGGCGAGCGCGTCCCCTCTTCTGGGAACCTCGGAATAGATGTTTGCGGGAATCCAAACCGCGGCGACGATCAACGAGGCGATAAAGCCATCGCTTACCGTCAATCTACTGGAGGTGTGTGGCTCCTCGGCGGCCCTGATCCGGACGAAAGTGACCAGCGCCATGACCAGAACATAGACGAACAAAAAGGGCAGGTACCTGAAACTCCTGCCCCACAAACTCATGAGTGCCGCAAACTGAAAGCCGGCAAGCCACCAGACCAGATTGTCGGAGAACCTGAAGCCAAATTTTTGAAACCGCGGACAGGACCAGATGACTATCGGTGCAAATATGACCAGCAGCGCCGGCAAGGATGCCAGAAGCCGGACGGAGTTCGATGCCATCATTTAAATCCCTGGATATTTTGCTCAGGATCTCTTTTCTCGGCCATGGGACACTCCCCAGGCCGGCGCATTATACCCCAGAGTGTCCCTAAACCTTAAGTTCGAAATTGTCCGGAGGTGCTATCCGGAAAAAACCCAACGCTTCACCATCAGAATAGCGGAATAATGAAGACCAGATCCAACGATATCCGGATCAGGATCGGACGTGGATTGAAGGAGTTATTCCCAGTCGGAGCCTTCCAACCCCTATCCCCACAGTGCTCATTATTGTGATCATCCGGACCGATACTATCAGGAACCCCGGGGGCCAGCAAATTACCGTAATACTGTTCCAGTTTGTCGATCGAAAGTTCAAACGAAGTATCATCAGCATCATCAGCGAAAGCTACCCCAACCACCAGGCTGGCCAGCAATGCTACGAGGGCGGCAGCATACAATCGATTCATTTGTGTCTCCTGCAGAAAAAAGAAGAATCGCCCTCCCCGGTGACCCATTTACGGATCTGGATCTGCACAAAGCATTCCAAGTCCAGGCAGAGATCTATTTTTTCAGAACCGGATGTGTCCATTATTTTTGCAAATTCCATAGATGATTTCTTTGATATTATTTCAACCAATCATTCGCAGATTCCTGCGAATTACTGAGAATGAGAATCGCAGTTTTCTGCGAACCAACAGGCAGGATCACTCGAGAATAACCGGCCAATCCACCACCAGGTTGCAGTAGGTGGGCGACGCCGTAATCTTGGTATTAACCGTGAGAAAGCGTTCACCGTCGGCCGAAACGGCCCAGTAAACGCTTTCGAGTACGGGTGCGCTCAAACCGAACAGGGTCTCGGGCCGTCCGATGGAAATGCGACCGTCCTCCGCTGTCATCGAGACGGATACCAGGGACCCCAACACTTCCTGGAAGATCAACCCCTGGCCATCCCGGATCCAACGGGACCATCTCCCGGTCGTTGTGGAAACCTGGGTAATGGGAGACATCGCCGGCCAAGGCGCCACGTACACCTGGTTCTGACCGGACTCCCTGGATGTGAAAGTCAGCCACTTTTCGTCAGGTGACAGCTGACACATCACGTCACTCTCGACGGTGGCGCGCAACAAACGCGGTTCGGTTTCCCCGCTCAAATCGGCGCTCCATAAATCCCAGGCTGTTCCCGCGCTGGCCACCGAATAGAAAATGGTCTGCCCATCGGCCGAGACGTCCCACAGGCGTAATGCCACACCGTTGCTAAAGATTTTTCGCGGCGCCTCAGGGCTGCCTACTTCCTTGTGGTAGAATGCATTTTCACCATCCCGGTCGGAAACGAAATACAGGCTGCGGCTGTCCCGGCTCCAGACCAGGTCCGAATCGTCGGACGGGTCGACGGTGAAACGTGTCCGGAAATTCCGTTCCAGATCAACGATCCATATGTCCCACGTCCCGGCCTGCTCGGTGATGATGGCGACCGCGGCGCTGCGTCCGTCCGGCGAAAGGGCCACCATGTCGTAGGTCGCCAGATCGCTTACCTGCTCAAGCTCCTTGCCGGCGCGGTCACGCCAGGAAAGGGAGGCGTCTTCCGCGGCTTCACCATGCAGATAAACAATCTTGCCCTCGGCCGATACCGAAAACACACCCTTCGCCGCACCGGGCACGGTCATGACGTCCCCCACCAGGGGCGTCGGCGATCCGGTCAGGTTGCCCGTGTCCGGGTCGAAAGGCTGGGCCACCAGGTCTCCGTGGCTCACAAATACCAGATGCCCCGACCCGTAATTACCCATAAGGGCGGCATGGGTCACAACCTTTGCCGGGCCACCGTCCAGGCTCGCGTACCGGATTTCGGATTCCGCCCTGCCGTTGCCGCGGGCGAAGTAGATGAAGTGCCGGCCGTCCGGCATGAACTGCGGGTGGCGGTGGGAATTGAACCCCTCGTCGGCCTCCAGATCGGTGACCGCCCGCACTTCCCCCCCGTTCGCCAAGGCCAGGAAGATCTGTGTGTTGTAATCAGTGGTGAAGAGGATTTCGTCCATCTGATTCCAACTGCCGCCCTTGCCGTTGCTCGCCTCGGCGACCATCTGGGGCGGGCCGCCGTCGACGGGAATCTTCAGCAATCCTTCGCTGCGCGCGTAATAGGCCAACCAGCGGCCGTCGTGCGACCAGAAGGGGTACTGGGCATCCTTGGTATCGCTGAGGACCACGCCCCTTTCGGCACCCAGGTCCCGGACATAAAGGCGTACCGTATTATCAATTTTGGACATCCCACTGAAGGCGACACGGCTGCCGTCCGGCGAAATCTCCGGCAGACCGGGAAACGAACCGCTGATGTGGAAATCGATGTCTTCCGGGGCCGGTACCGCAAGGTGTTGCACACGCGGACCTGCTTGGTCGCTCACCCCAAACTGCAACCAGACGAGCACCGCCAGGCTTACAGCGAGCAGCCCCCAGGGAACGATCATACCCAGCCGGCCACGACCACCGCTGTCCGCCACGGCAGCCATCGGGCCCGAGAAAATTCCCGACTCGGCCATCGGGTCCTCCAGCCGCACCCGGGCCTCGCCGATATCCCTCAGCCTCTGACGCGGATCCTTCGACAGGCAGCGCCGCAACACCCGCTCGACCTGCGGGGGCAAACCGTCCGGCAATTTGTCCCATTCGGGCTCGGACTTGAGGATGCCCGCCAGGGTATCGCTTGCCGTTTCGCCCAGGAAAAGCTGTTTACCGGTCAACATTTCGAAAAGGATCACACCGAAGGCCCAGATGTCCGCCCGTCGATCGACCTCTTTGCCGCGGGCCTGCTCG
>Ga0164313_10006105_pt1 | contig 10638 bp, 11 predicted proteins | sample GuaBasSedimGuay4_FD_113735 | JGI IMG/M metagenome (GOLD analysis project Ga0164313, IMG submission 113735) | Subseafloor sediment microbial communities from Guaymas Basin, Gulf of California, Mexico - Guay4, Core 4569-4, 0-3 cm | ecosystem: Environmental > Aquatic > Marine > Hydrothermal vents...
GCCATTGCGTTGGCGATATTGATTTACGTTGTCATTTCTATCGGTGCTATTTTGGCAATCCCATTCGAAGATATCATCCAGAACGAGGAATATGCCCTGGCTGCCGGTGCCGGTGATGTTATTGGTAGTTGGGGTACCAACCTTGTGATTTTGGGTGCGCTGTTGGCGACCAGCAGTGCGATCAGCGGAACAGTATTCGGCGCATCCAGGCAGATGTCAGTGATTGCCAAAGATGGTTATCTGCCGAAAATTCTCAGCAGGCGTATCAACCAAATCCCGGTCTATGCCATTATCAGCATGGCTGTATGTGCATTTTTGCTGGTGCTGGTTGGTAGCCTGCAACTTATTCTTGAATTTGGAAGTGTTACATTCTTGCTGGTGTCTGCATTGATGGCGTATGCCAATTACAAGGTTCGCGGTTTAACCCGTTCATCATCTCTCATTACGATTCTGGCACTTGTTGGACTCATATTCGGAACGGTACTCATCCTGTATTATGAGTTTACCAACCAGCCGCAGCAGTTAGTTTTTATTGGCGGCCTGTATATTTTATTGACATTGGGTTCCTGGCTATACTCAAGAGGCAAGATCAGTGACTGACAAAAAATATGACAGGCCGGAAGTGCCGCAACCTCCCTGTGTGCAACAACGCGAGGAACCGCTGCCCTGGCAGAAACCTAAGCCAACTAGTGAAGACATTGAGGCTCCTGCCAGGCTGGAATCCATCCTCAATAGCGCCTCTTACATACCGGCCAGTGAAGACATTGAGTTTCTTCATGGCAACGATGCGCGTGGTGTGCGTCTGCAACTTGATTTCCTGAAACCGGACAAGCTACTGACCGAGCAGGGTGTCCACAATACCATTGTCGTATTTGGCAGTACGCGTATTGTCGAGCCCATTGCTGCTAAAAAGAGGGTGGAGGAATCGCGCGATGCTTTGACTGCATCTCCTGAAGATGGCGAATTAAAACGGCGCCTTCTGGTCGCCGAAAGTATCCTTGCCAAGAGTCACTATTACGAGATCGCCCGCCAGTTTTCACGCCTGGTCGCCAATGCCGGCAACGGTTCACAGGATTCGGACCTGGTTGTCATGACAGGAGGTGGGCCCGGCATCATGGAGGCCGCTAACCGTGGTGCATATGACGTCGGTGCAAAAACAGTTGGTCTGAATATAAGCCTGCCGCATGAACAGTACCCCAATCCTTATATTACCCCTGGCTTATGTTTTAGTTTTCATTACTTTGCCCTGCGCAAGATGCATTTCATGAAACGTGCAAAGGCCCTGGTCGCCTTCCCCGGTGGATTTGGCACCTTCGATGAGCTGTTCGAAACATTGACCCTGATACAGACCCGTAAAATAAAGCCATTACCTGTGGTATTGGTCGGTGAAGATTATTGGCGCAAGGTATTCGACAAGGACTTCCTGGTAGAGGAGGGCGTTATCGATATCGAAGACCGGGAACTATTCTGGTTTGCCGAGACAGCAGAAGATATCTGGGAAGGATTGTTGTGCTGGTATGAGCGTATTGGCGAACCGTTGCTCGGAGAGAAATAATGAAGCTGTCTTTTCACGGTGCTGATCAGGGTGTAACCGGTTCCTGCCATCTGCTTGAATGCGCCGGTCACCAGGCCAGTTATGATCAATTTATGCAAATAGCGCCGGGTATCCGCGCCACTTTTATCGATGCCGGGCATATTCTCGGTTCAGCCAGTATCTTTTTGGAACTGGAGGAAGACGGACGCCAGCATCGCCTGTTGTTTTCCGGTGATCTCGGTTATAGCGGTCGAGTGATATTGAGAGATCCGGCGAATCCGCCCGAGGTGGATACGGTTGTGATGGAGACCACTTATGGTGACCGCCTGCATAAGCAACTACAACCATCTATTGATGAACTTTACGATGTTATTAATGAAACCATCGGTCGTGGTGGAAATGTTGTTATCCCTACTTTTGCCCTGGAGCGAGCGCAGGAGATTCTTTACTTTCTGCGCGAAGGGGTTGCCAACAGGCGCCTGAAGCATTTCACCACTGTATTCCTGGATTCACCCATGGCGATTTCTGCCACACAAATATTCGAACGACATCCGGAGTGCTTCGATGAAAAGGCATTAAAGCTGTTCAAGGATGGCGCAGATCCTTTTAATCTCCAAGGCTTACATTTTACGCGCGAGACGGCTGAATCCATGGCGATCAATCAAGTAGAAGGTGCCGTCATCATGGCGGGTTCGGGAATGTGCACCGGGGGCAGAGTGCGCCATCATCTGAAGCATAACTTGTGGAATAAACGAAACAGCGTTGTATTTGTCGGTTATGCGGCACAAGGCACACTGGCGCGTCGAATTGTCAACGGCGCAGATCATGTGCGTATTTATGGTAAGGATATGCCAGTGCGCGCAAGTATTCATACAATAGGTGGGTTTTCAGCACACGCTGACCAGGCGGAACTGCTGGCCTGGCATCAGCAGACGGGGCATCCGAAAAGAACCTTTCTTGTGCACGGAGAAAAAAAGAGCATGCGGATCTTTGCAGACAAGTTAATAAACACACAAGTTGAAATGCCTGAATTACATCAGGTATATACACTATAGCGTTGGACTCTCGCCAATGCTGGCAGCGCTAAGCAGGATCACCTCGATTTCTTCGATGATCTCCGCCTGGCGCAGCGCGTTGCATTGCCGCCCCAATTCCGCCGACTCGTCGTCAAGATGTTTCACTGCTCCTTCCAGGTGTACCACGCGCTGATGGTTTTCGGCCATGAGTGAGGTGTACAGCATCTCGTGAAGGGCTGCGAACAGATAGTGATCCGTAAGCTCGGCCAGAAACTCCTGCGGGGATTGATTCAGGAGAGGAGGGTGCGGGAAGTGCGGTATTTGATGCAGGCAATGCTGAAAGGGTGGCAGCAGTTTTTGCATGATAATGCCGCCCTCACTGCCACGGTATAGCCCGTATACAGTCAGCATGCGGTGTTGTTCCTGCAAGGAGGACAGTTCGCCGACAACTCGACCAAGCACAGAGGTCACTTCTTCCGCCACACTGGCGCCATCTATCCGGGCTGCTACGTTCACGTCCCCTTCCAGCAGCGTATACAGTTTGCGACCGATAGCGATCAGCACCGGGTTGACTGGGGGCTGTTCCTGCGGGGTGGATTCCAGATATTTAAGCAGGGTATGGTTGAAGTCACCGCAAAAGCCGCGCTCGGTTCCAATCAAGACGTAGACCGGCAATATCTCTTTCGCCTCGGGCAGGGCTTCGGGATAGAAGCTGAGTAAGTCCATCGCAACGCCCTCAATACCTTGGACCACGGCGTGTTGTGCGTCAAGAAAACGGGCCAGCTTTCGGGTTTCCATGTAAGCCAGGGTTTTCATGGAATTCATGATGTCCCGAATCTCGGCCAGGCTTTGGCGATGGTTCTCCAGCTTACGTCGGCGTGTCATGTTGACGCATCCCGGGTTGGGTGGGAGAGCCAGTTGGCGACCGTTGTGCCCCATTCCTCGCGAGGACTATCAAGTTTGAGCGTTGTAAGCCTGGCCGGTTCCTCGAGTATTGCGAGCAAAGCGGAAATCGCGTCGGGATCCGTTTCTTCGAAAAGGCCATCGTTGAACGCCACCAGCCACGCCATCTGGAAAGCCACCGGCAAAGGTGAAAGGCGGTCTTGTTTCAGAATCTCCCGTAGCAGGCGGCCGCGATGAATGGCTGCTTCCATGGAGGACTCAAGACGTGCGCCGAAGCGGGTGAAAACCTCCAGTTCCAAGAACTGGAGATAGTCGAGCTTCATGCGGCCAGCCTCCTCTTTGATGCGGGGGTGTTGCGCCTGGCCGCCTATGCGCGAGACCGACTGTGCAATATCAATGGCGGGACGAAAACCGCTGACAAACAGATTGTGATCCAGGTAGAGCTGACCGTCGGTTATGGAGATCAGGTTGGTTGGGATATAAGCGGCGATTTCACCGAGTTTTGTTTCCACGATGGGCAGTGCCGTCATGCTGCCGCCACCATGGGCAGCGTTCAGACAGGTAGCCCGCTCCAGCAATCGGGCGTGAACAGAAAAGATGTCGCCCGGATAGGCTTCGCGCCCCGGCGGACGGCGCAGCAGCAGGGACAATTCGCGGTAGGTTCTGGCGTGGGTGGAAAGGTCATCATAGATCACCAGGACATCCCGTCCCTGCTGCATCCAGAACTCCGCGACGGCGCAGCCGGCGAACGGTGCCAAATGCTGCAGACCGGGCAGGCTGCCCGCCTCGGCCACCACCACGGTGGTGAAGTCCAGAGCGCCATATTCACGCAGCGTATCAATAGTATTCACTACCGTGGAGCGTTTTTGGCCAATCAGCACATAAACACAATAGACGTCCAGGCCGCGCTGATTTAATACGGCATCCAAAGCGATGGAACTGCGCCCCAGGCCCTCGTCGCCAATAATCAATTGGCGTTGTCCCTTGCCGATGGGGATCATGGTGTCGACGATCTTGATGCCTGTGTGCAAGGGCTCATTGACGAAGTCACGGGCCACGATGGGTGGCGAGGATGATTCCAGTGCCTGCCAACGTGTATGGGCCGGTGGTGGCTTTCCGTCAAGTGGTATCCCCAGGGGATCGATGACGCGCCCGAGCAGTGCGTCGCCCACCGGCACGCTCAAAGAACGGCCGGTACGCCGGACAGTAGTGCCGGCAGTTAATGCCGTGGTGTCGTGCAACAGTACGGCGCCAACCAACCCTTCATTCAAATCAAAAACCATTGCCGAACTATCGTCTGTAAACGTCAGGATGTCGTCAATCGCAGCTGAAGGCAAACCGGAAATCCAGGTGATGCCGTCGCCGACCGAAACCACCTTACCCAATTCGTTAAAACGAAGTCCCGGCTTATAGCGGTCCAACCATTTCGCTTGGCGGTCAAATATGCTGGTTGCAGAATCTGGTCCATTACTCATCATGAGCCAGTTCCGTGAAACCCTTGAGTTCATCCAGTAAATTTACACCCAATACCCTGGCGCCGAGCGTGATGCGTAAGCCAGCCAGCAGTTCTCTTTCCTGTTCGAACTGCAACGGTATGTTTGGGCTGATAATCGGAGTCATTGCCTGCTTGAGTCGCTGGCGTTGATCATCCGGAAGTGGGAAAGCACTGACCACTACGATTGCCTCGGGCATCTTCCCATAGCTGTTGCGCAAGGCCGCGATGCGTTCAGCTGGCAGCTTGGTCAACTCGGTGATCACCAGTTCAACAAGGCGCGCCTCTGTGTCCGGTCCGGAAGCCTGTTCTAGCAGGCGGGTCGCAAAGCGGGCACCCTGCATAAGTGCTGTTTCTTCAATTTTTCGCATGGCGTCGACCTGGTGCCTGGCCTCGGTCACGTGCGCCTTCTCACGTTCCTGATCCAAAACGGTTTGCAACTCCGCCATTTTGCTTGCGCGTTCGGTTTCGACCTCCTGAACCAGTGCTTCGCGTGCCTGTTGGCGTTCCCGACCCCAGTCGGCGAGGCGGCCTTCGTATTGCTCGCGCAAGCTTTCAGCGTCTGCTTGAAGGGCCTCGGCAGCTACCAATGTCTTTTCGATCCCGGCCCGCCGACGGGCGATCACGTCCAGTACCGGTTTGTACAAAAAGCGCTTAAGAATCCATACGAGAACCAGGAAATTGATAATCTCGAGCACAAATGTGGTCCAGTTCAGTTCCAAGTTGGGCTACTCCATGTTGTCACAGAAGTTATCATCGCCATGGGCCTATTGCAGCAGATATTCGAGCAGCGGGTTGCGGAACAACACGATTAGCACAATGACCAGTACATAGATGGCCAGCGACTCGATCATGGCCAGTCCGATGAATAACGTGCGCATGATGGCGCGCTCTGCCTCCGGTTGTCGCGACAAAGCTTCCAGAGCGTGGCTGATCGCCCGTCCCATGGCGATGGCTGGCAACATAACGCCGAGTGCGATACCGAGAATTGCAGCGACCGTTGATGCCAGGGTGAATGTTGATAAATCAGGCATGGGTTACTCCTTTGTTTGTTGCCGAAGTTGTTGTGACTGTATACCGCCGGCGACGTATATAAGCGCCAGCATGCCAAAGATGTAAGCCTGTACCAGGGCTTCTACGATATGAAGCATCAGGATCGGTACGGGTGCCAGGAAACCGGCGACCAGCAGGATCAACAAGGCCGCCATCTCCAGGCTCATCATGTTGCCGAACAGGCGGACTGCCAGCGCCACGGTACGTGTAATTTCGCTGATGAGATGAAATGGCAGCAGAATGGGGCTGGGCACCATGTAATGACGCAGATACCCTTTCAAGCCCTGGATACGGATACCGAACCAGTGCGTTGACAGGAATACGATAATCGCCAACGCGGCTGTGGCGGACAGGTCCCGTGTCGGGGAGTGCATGCCCGGGATCAGGCCGCTGAGATTGGCAACCACCAGGAAAATCCACAGACTGCCGATAAACGGCATGATCTGCCGTGCGTTCTGGGGTGCGACCTCGATGACAGCGCCCTCAATGCTGGACACCATACCCTCGACCGCTGTCTGTACGGGTCCGGGCTCAATACGCAGTCGGCGCGACACCAGCCAGGCGAGCAGCCAGATAACAGCCATGATCACCCAGGTGGTCACCACCGTGCTGGTGATCATAACTGGCCCCAGTTCGACGATGGGTTCGATGAGTAAGTTTCCTTCAGCCACTGCTTACTCCTTTATAAACAGGTAAACATTCAGCGCGCCTACAAACACCCCCGTCACGATCAGGCTCACTGTCCAGCGGACGGAGTAACCTGCGGCCAGGCTATCCAGCCATTGTCCCAGGTAGGCTCCTCCTACAACAGGCAATACGAACAGCAACCCGAGCGTGCCAATGTAGACCGTCTGGCTAATCAATGTAGGTCGTTCACGTTCGGCTTTTTTCATACGTCGTGCCTGGCGCTCTACCTGCTTTCTTAGCTCATTAAGCTGTGGCATGGCTGTCAACCTCAGTCCCTGTGGCTCATTTCCCACAGGCGTTTAAAAACTTCTTCTTCCATGCGGCGCAGGCTTTTTTTCATGGTGTGTAGCTTTTCTTCTTCCACAAGCAACTGTTTCTGCAGGGCTTCGCTGACGCGCATATAGTCATTATCTCGCAAATAATGACGCGTGCTCAACGTCAGCACATCAGCATGGAAATACAGGACTGCCCCGGGCAAAGCCAGGTACTGCCAGGCATTCTCAGCGACACGGAACCGGGCCAGTCCGATTATGAGCGAAGCCATCATGCGTGCATGTCCTGCGAGTATCCCGAAGCTGCCGGAAGCGTCCTCACCAACAAAGGATGTCACGCCAGCTATGTCCTCTGAGTGGGTTGCATCTTGTAGCCGCAGCGTAAAGGACTTCACAGCGTTACCTCTGCCATCGTGCCGCGCATGTAACAGTGGTCTTCCGTAACGTCGTCATAGCGCCCCGACAAAAAGGCCTCGCAGTCGGCAAGCGTATTATCAAGCGGTACTGAAACGCCTTTGATTCCACTGTGCGCGGCCGTGGACCAAAATGGCTGGGTAAGATAACGCTGTAGCTTTCGCGCACGTTTGACGATTTTTCGATCCTTGGCGGACAACTCCTCTACACCCAGCATCGAAATAATATCCTCCAGTTCCTGATAGCGCGCCAGGTGTTCCCGCACCCCTTCTGCGATGTTGTAATGGCGTGACCCCAGCGTGCGGCGGTCCATGAGTCTGCTGCTGGACTGCAGTGGGTCTACCGCTGGATAGAGGCCCTTGCCTGCCTGGGTACGGGAAAGAATCACGGTGGTATCAAGATGGCTATGGATGGTGCTGACAGCAGGGTCGGTCATATCGTCCGCCGGCACGTAGACTGCCTGCACCGAGGTGATAGCACCCTGTCGGGTAGAAAGAATCCGGTCCTGCATTTCTGCTACTTCGCTACTGAGGGTAGGCTGGTAACCAACGATGGCGGGCATGCGCCCGAGAAGACTGGAGACCTCGCTGCCCGCTTGCACAAAACGGAAGATGTTGTCCATAACGAACAACACCTCTTTTTGCAAGGTATCGCGCAGGTACTCGGCATATGTGAGCGCCGAGAGACCCACCCGGAAGCGCACGCCCGGCGACTCATCCATCTGACCAAACACCATGAGTGTCTGTGGCAGCACGCCGGCCTTGCGGATCTCGTGCCAAAGCTCGTGGCCTTCGCGGATTCGTTCACCCACCCCGGCGAATACCACTACGCCTTTTTGCAGGGTGGCGACCGCGTGCATGAACTCCATGATCAGCACTGTCTTGCCAACACCTGCACCACCAAACAACCCGGTTTTACCTCCTTTGACGAAGGGGCAGAGCAGGTCAATGACCTTGATACCTGTCTGTAACACCTCGCCAACACCTATAGCCTCCTGTAGCGGAAGTGGACGGCTATGGATATTGCGAAACTCCCGGCTTAGCAGGGCACCGCCGTCGTCCAGCGGTTCACCGAAGATGTTCAGCAGACGTCCCAGGCAATCAGGTGTCACCGGGATATGGAGCGGGGTTCCGGTGTCATGGATAGTCATGCCCCGGTGCAGGCCCGTGGTTCGGTGCATGGTGATGGCGCGCACATGGCGCTCATCCAGGTGCTGATGGACCTCGAACAAGTAGGTCTCGTGATCAAGGTGGGCGCATAAGGCCTGTTGCAGGGGTGGTAGCGTGTCGCAGGCAATGACTACTACGGGGCCATGAACCTCTGTGATCACACCAATCGGTGCCTGGCTTTTTGCGTTGCTGGTTGACATTTCGCACCTATACAACAGTATACGCTTAAATATCGATAGTCATAAATTGAATAGGTCACCATCACGGTAAGCGGCATGTGAGTTTTATAATTTCAGATACCCATCCGGTGCCAAACTGGTAGCCAGCATAACGTTATTAATATCTGCGTGTTCCTGCCAGGTTTTAGCAGATTGATGATCGGTCTCTAACCAGAAAATCTCGATGAATTCCTGGATGCGGTGAAACCCCGAGAGGTTTGTCAGCAGGTCGGTCAATTGCTTCGCCCTGGAGAACCGTTCAGGGTGTTGTGCAATTCGTTTTTGCATTCTGTTGATAGCATGTAAGCCGATTGCCAGCCCCAGTTCACGAAATGCCAGGCGAAATTCAGCGGGCAGGTTCAATTGGTTATGTGTGACAAATGCCCGCAGACTACGCTCAATATCTATCAATAAGGCTTCCAGCCTGGTCATTTCCTGCAGATGATGAGTATCGATTAATTGAACCAGCTTGTAAGCATCGCTTAGCAAGCCGCCAATGCCCAGCGGATCCTGGGTAGCCCAACTGTGACCCGCGCACATCGCCACCATCTCCTCAGTTTCTGTTTTCAAACAGATGTCTGGTAGCGCATCGTTGAACCGTTTTGCTGTGGCTTCCAATTGCTGATAGGTAATTAGTCCATCCAGCGGATCATGCTGCCCCATTGAATCTACCAGTGGGCGGGAAAGGTCAATACTCATTTTCCAATACATGCGCTTTACGCCACCCTCTGAGGGAGTGTAGGTAAATGCGGCGTGCGCCACCCTGGCAAGCTCGAGCGCCCATTGGTTATAGATAAAATTGCCTGTGTCACGACTGACACAATTTAGAGCATGCATCCATTTGGTCAGGTAATGGAAATACTGACCATCCTGCTCCCATTCCAGGGACTCGCTGGCAGCCTCGCCGATAAGGCGTTCGTTCAGGCGCTTACCAATTCTCAAGCCTCCCACGGCGGGGTGTTGCCGTGCCTGTTCCTCGTCAAGACCACTGAGCCACCCGCTATGCACACTGTCCTTACGATGCTGCCCCAGGATTTGATGAACCTGGTCAACCAGGTTTAAGGCCAGTTGCAGAAAGGTCTGCTCACCCGTTTGCCTATACAATTCCAGATAGTTACAAACAGCAAAAGCATCAGTCCACAGGTAGCGATGCGGTTCGCGCGACGTATCGGACAACCCTGTAGAGCTTGCAAAATCGATCATAATAGATCGTGTGTCGATAGCCTTTTGCATAATGGTTTAGCTCATCGTATAAGCCCTTAAAGACCAAATGGGAAAGTATCTGGCATTCCTTTTGTGGTTTCCCGGGTTAACGGTTCAACTGCCCGTGTTTCATCAAACCAAATGTATTCATCGAACTGCCGCGGTAGTGATGCGTAGAAGTAATGGCTTTGTAACTCGGTTTCCGGATGATAGATCACACCGATGGCACGTTCCAGGCGTTCCGCGAGCAGCTCGTTACGGGTTGTTTCCTGTAGGGGTTTGCTTAAAGGCAACAGGAAATTATCCGTCTTGCTTTCATGGCAGAGGCGTTCATAACTGTCGATATGCGATGGTTGCACCTGTTTTACTTCCATGGGCCCACCCCATTCAGAAGCCGCGGCAACGGTACCGTGGTCGGTACCAAAGCCGATAAGATACGCTTCATCAGGGTATTTCTGCCGCACAAGCTGGCCGATATTAAACTCACCACGGGCGCTCATCTGGGTTGCCCGGGCATCACCAATGTGCGAATTATGCTCCCAGATAACGGCTTTTGATTGTGGGCCCCTGAATGCCAATACAGACCGCAAGGTGTCAAACATATGTTGATCACGCTGATTCCAGGAACTGTTTTCGGCATAGTACATGGTGCGGTAATAGCGTTCGGCATTAGCCAC
>Ga0164313_10006106_pt1 | contig 10636 bp, 8 predicted proteins | sample GuaBasSedimGuay4_FD_113735 | JGI IMG/M metagenome (GOLD analysis project Ga0164313, IMG submission 113735) | Subseafloor sediment microbial communities from Guaymas Basin, Gulf of California, Mexico - Guay4, Core 4569-4, 0-3 cm | ecosystem: Environmental > Aquatic > Marine > Hydrothermal vents >...
AGATCGGTTACGGTAACGGTGAACTGCTCCAGCCAGTCATGGACTGCCTGGCAGGGCCACAGCCGGTTGCGGCAACCGGGCGGCTGAATGCGCGGTGGCAGTGGGTTGCCGGCGCAAACCTTGTTGCGCAACCGCCCGAGTGAAATCCCCAGCAACCCGGCGATCTCGGTATCGGTGTAATACTTCCCGTCTCCCGATGAATGTTCTGTGTTCACGTTGCGCCTCCTTTGCAAACCTTGTGGTCATGTCGGAGGCACCATGAGACACGTGGTCTCACAGATGAGCTACGCTAAATCTATTCAGATGTTGTCGTGGTTTTTTCAAGTATGTGCAATCTTGAGCAAGCGGGTGCCCCTGCTCTGGCGATCCTGCACCCAGAAGAAGACATCATGCACTGGCTCAGGCAAGATCAGACGTTCTAGGGTTGGAATTGAGCTGGCGGCGTGGATTCCAACCAAGATGCTGTCAATAGAAAGAAGATCATAGGACAATGAACTATGTCGAAGCACACGCGACCAATCTCAAGAGCTCGGGCGTGAATTCCGGAAAATCCCGGCGAATCGCCGGCGGAGCTGCGACTGGCTCCGGGATGAACTTCCAGGCCGTAGTCACCGCGATCGCCGGCGTCCATCTAATCAGAGGTATTCCGGTCGGCTGGCTTGAGGGGGTGGTGGACGATACGCCAGTCGCCGTCTGGGCTGAGACAAGCGGACCCGGGGACGACATTCGACTCGAATTGCTAGACGGGACTATCGTTGAGGTTCAGGTCAAACGAGGCCTGCAAACCGGAGAAAAGCTCTGGGGCCCGCTTCTCTCCCTGGCGACCGCGATCAACAGAAAGGAACTCGCCTATGGCGTCCTCGCAGTTTCGCCAGACAGCAGCCGCACAATCGCTTATGAACTGTCGCGCGATATTAAGCGGCTCGCCGATGGCCGCGAAGACGGCCTTAGCAACATAGCCGGAACGTTGCGTTTGAAGCTAACATCGGCAAAGTTACCGATCCAGTACGTGTGCCAGAGACTGAGAATCCACACCGTTCACGGCCTGGAGGTCGATGCCGCCTCAATCGCGGCAGCAAAAGCTGAGCTCGGTCACCTTTGCGTAGATCAGAAGGGAGTGAACGCCGCTTGGAACCGCCTATACCGCGATGCGGGCGCAATAATAGAACGACGGGGACGATGGGAAGCTTCTACCATCATTCGTATATTCAACGCCGAGAAAATCGTGATCACCGGGTCCGCGTCACCGGGTGGTCTGCTCGCGCAACTTACCCGCTGGATCTATGACACGAACCAGAACTTCTCGCTTTTCGGAATAAAAACCGCCCTCTCGATAAACCAAGCTTGGCTGCCCCTGAAAGCAGTCGTCGCAGACACAGTTCGTGAAGCTGATGCCGACGTTGCTAGCGCGATGGCGCGTTATCACGCCAGCAGCGAAAGCCGATCGAGCCGTAGAGATATAAAGGAGCTCGACGCTGAATGGATCGGGCGCTTCTATCCGCAGACCGTCCTGGTAGCTGGCCCTGGTATGGGCAAAAGCACCCTGCTGACAAAGGCGGCACAACTCTATGCGCACGATGGCTACTCAGTCCTCAAGGTGAAATTGAGCATGGTGGCGGCCCGCATGGCATCCGGTCACAACTTCTTCGACAGCATGCTTCACTTCGGCCTTGACGGTTCCGGTCTATCTCCAGCCGAGGCGAGTCGCGCCGGCCTTCGCGACTGGGTGTTGCTCTGTGACGGATTGGACGAGTGCCATATTCACCAAGAGGCCGTCGCGACAGGTCTGAAACAGTTTGCAGCGGGGTATCCACGGGCTCGCATTGTCATCACGACGCGCCCGATCGGCTATTTGACGGCTCAACTCTCGCACTGGCGCCATTACGAACTCTTACCTCCGGATCCAGAAGCAGGCCCCGCGAATCTCGCCGCACTACTCCGGGCGGTGTTGCCGGCGACCAACAAGCTTCACGTGAACGCACTCGAAATCGCTACCGAGGAGCTGGAGAAAAGCGGATCAACCAAGATCATCTCTCGAAGTCCCCACCTTCTCGGAATGGCTGCTTCGATGCTCGCACGTGGAGGTGCGCTCGGGACCACCAAGGTGCAGCTGTATCAAAACCTCTTTTCTCTAATCGACACGGCCACTAGCCCGCGAACACCAGTGTCGCCGGTGTCGCAACCGATTCTGTCACGCATGCTCGACATCTTGGGGTGGGAACTCGTTGCTGACCCACTAAAACCTAAGCAGGACATTTTGGAGTCGTGCTCTGAACATCTAAGCTTTGAGTTGAATGAGACGCTGCTAAAAACCAAAGAGATCGCGGCTAACAGTTTGCTCCATTGGGAGGATGTTGGGTTGTTGGAGCAGGTGCACCACGGCTCATCGGTTATGCTGACATTTATTCACAAGACGTTCGCGGAGTTCGCCGCAGCGCGATATTTGCGCGATCTTGCGCCAGCAGACAAACAGCGCTCCGCAGTCGCCGCTCTGTTCGAAGACTCAGCTTGGGCAGAAGTATTCAATTTCGCGAGCGGACTTGGGCTCGCAGACCTAATCGTCTCCGAGTTTCTCTCGCAACACGCCTCTGGGCAGCCGGAGCAGCTCGAACAAGCGCTCCGAATCCTAATGGATCCGGATGCTACTATCTCTCCGGCCAAGCGACATGAGATCGTGGAGCGCGCGCTCACTGTGATCGATGAAAATCAAAGCGACATGGCCTACATGCTCGGCTCGACGCTTGCCGATGTGGCTAAGGCCTTTCCTACCGAACTGGGTCCGAAAGTGGCAACTCGTCTCGGTGAGCCTCAGCCTTGGACACGACTGATCGCCTGGACTTGCGCGGTCGAAGCCGGCATGACCTACTACGATTTGGACAGTGCCCCGGAAGCTCTGAGGAGCCTTTCAGCTGAAGTCGAGCCGGGCATGTCCGGATCTTTACTCGGCGGTTTGAGGCTGGGACACCATAAAGACCGCGACCTTCTTCAACGCTTCGCACTGGCAAGCGTTCAGCAAATCATTGATCGTTGGCCTCCGGACAAGGCTGGAAGGTATCTGGAAACCGCTTTTAATTCGGAACGATTCTCCACCTTAGGCTTTCAGATAAAACTCAAGAGCCTCCTACGCTCGCAGGGGTGGAACCTCAAGTTACCCGAGACATCCCGCACGTCGACTATGTTGAGCGCCATGCAACCGTCTAGCGATTACGAAGCAGCAAGTAATGCCGCCCTGCGCGCGCTGCTCACGAGCTTGCTACCAACGGATAGTAAGATTGACAGCCTCGATCTCGAAGAAACGACTCCGCTACAACTAAGTGCCTTCTTGAAAATTGTTAGTTTTGGTGAGGTAGACGCATCGGATGTTTGGGCGTGGACCGAACCCTACAATGCAGAGATGGTTCGTGAAGTAATGCGTGTACTAGTTGAGTTATCACCCGTAGACGCAGATATGCTGGCACGCGAGGCCGCTGCAATGCTCGGAAGGCTGGACGATCTTCAGGACAACAACGGCTACTGGGCTTTTTCACAGACGGTCTCTGTGGACGTACCAGACCCCGAGTGGACGAAAATCAAGTCCATCGAAGTTGACCGGTATAAGCTAGAACAGGCACTCACTCACGGTTCTGCCTGGTTAATTCTGGCCGCCGCAAATCTACTTGCGGAGCTCGGCCAAACGACAGAGGCTGACGTGAAAACTCTACTGACAGAGTGCAAGGGCTTCGCCTTGTACGCCACTGGTTACCTCGCTAGCAAACTAGCGAGGCAAACCGCGACCAAGCTATTGTTAGGACGACTTCAGGGGCCAGTGGTCCCGGGGTTAGAATATCTCTTTATTACTCTGAAGGATCTTGAGGAGCCTTGGACCGACTCCTTGGCCAATGGCGTCAGTGCCGGGCTGAAAGCATCTTCTGTCAGGGTCGCGGAAGAAGCGGCAAACCTAGCTTTCAAGTACGTTGAACAGGGTGCGCCTGTATCAGCGGCGATACTGGAAGACGCATTCGAGTTCTGGCTAGTAAATGAAGAACCCTACCCCAAGAAGGGCGGCGTCATACCGCGGAGCCCGAGAGAAACGTTATTGAAAGCATTATTACATATAGGAGTCGTCTCGGATGATCGGCTCATACAATTATCAACCGATGCTCGCAGCGAAATCCGCGAGGTTGTGGCTAGTGTCCTCACTGAGAAGGTGAATGCGTCAAACGACACTCGTGCTGCCTTTGTTTCAGCGACGCTGCAAGAGAAGTTGCCTGCGTCCCTCTTGGCGCGAACTCTTTCGTCAAAAACCGCATTCTCACCATCCGAAATCAAACGACTTCGACCTTTGCTCGACGCCGATAATCCCAAGTGGCGACTCGCTGCGTCCAAATTACTCGATACGATCTATCTCTCTCAAGACGTAATCCGTCTGGCAGCGGAGAAGCTGGCCAGCGACTCAGAGTTGGAGATCCGAAAAGCAGCTCAACGCATTCTCTCTTGTGTCAGCGAATCGCCCCCCTGAATCGCGACTGTACTTGTGATGGCCTACGGAAACGGAAGTGGAAATGAACTCTTTAATATGCAGCGTCATCCAAACAGGCAATTCCTTGTCACAATTTTGTCACACTGCGAACAAAATCCAACGTGATTCAGCCTTATCAAGAAACAAACTATGTGACTAATATTTCTTGTGTTAATCTATAAATCCCTGAAACAGAACGAGTGTAACAACAGATTCACACGGCAGGGGTCGCTGGTTCGATCCCAGCATCGCCCACCAATTTTTTCAATTAGTTACACACTACTTATCATCTTAATTCCTCACAGTACGGACATTAGTACGAAAATTTGTTACCGGCAATGCTCCACACTCCTACACAATAAATATTTTTAGGACAGGAACAATGATGACCCACGAAGTAAAGCAGCGGATGCTAGTGTAGTGTAAATTCAGCATTCATCAACAACTAACAGACCGGCCAGCGGAATAAAGAACATGGGGAAACGCAGCACCACCGATAAAGCCATACGCAACATTATGAATTGGGCGGAACAGCCCGAGTGGCTGGAAGAACAGGCGGCTGTATTCGACGCCCACCTTGCTCCCGTTTGCGACCGCATCGACATCAACCAGGAAGATCTTATCCTGGAACTTGAAGAACACGGTTATGGGGGCATGCTGTTTGGCGTGGTGTTCGAGGATTTTATCAGTCGCCGCTTGTCGGATGACAAGAATATCATCGATGATTACCTGAAGCGCCGCGGCTGGCGCGAGAGCGTTCCCGGCCGTCGCTATCTGCAACAACTTCGGGATTCCGTGCTTTCCCTGTACGAGGTGGTCGAGGTTTCCCCCGGCCACCATTGCGACTTGCGCGACCTGGTACGCGATGGAGAAACGTTCCGCGTCCATGAGCGCATGGGCACACAGAACCTCGTCAAGTGGGACCGGCTCGCAGCCCGTGTATTGAATATGAATGGCAAGCATATCTTTTCCGGCGGCATCCTGCCGTTTTCCCGGGAAGCGTCACAAAGCCTGCTCAGGGTGCTGACCGAGTCACGAAAACAATTCAACAAAGAACTCCCGCAGGTAGCCGGCAAGAAGGCTGCAGCAAAACTGATGTCATCAGAAAACCTGGGCGAACTGTTTCTGCGGGACGCCGGTCCTGCCTTTACCTCCATCTGGCTTACGCATACCCTGGAACGCCTGCATGAGCCGCTGCCCGAAATGGTCAACCGCGACGGCGAGGCGCTGCTATTTACCGAAACCCGTTTTCCGTTCCTTGCAGAACAGCTTGAAGAAATTGCCCAACGCCTGAACACCGCACCTGAATGGGAGCACGACAACCCGGATGAGCACACCTGGATATGGTTGCCGCAACCGGATGTCATCAATAACAAACCACAACGTGGCATGGCCGTCGACACCTTCCAGGATGGACAACGCCCAATCAGCGGCACACTGGAATTAAAGCCAGGGGTGCTGACGCTTACCACCAATTCCATGGAACGGGCGGAGCGTGGACAGGATTTGCTGGAAACACTCCTGCACGGTCTCGTCGGTCCGGCCCTGAGCAAGCTGCAGACGCCTGAACAACTGATGGCAGAGAATGAAACAGGCGATGGCGACCGGGAGCTGACAGATACGATTGATCCAGAGATTGCTGCTGAGGTAATCCACAACATGCTGGATCAACACTACCGCCAGTGTCTGGATGAACCCATACCCATGCTGGGTGACAAAACCCCGCGTCAGTGTGCAAAAAACAAGGCGGGGCGGGAGCAAGTCATCGAATGGCTGAAATATCTGGAAAATAACGAATTACGCCGCGCCGCCGGTCAGGGACAAGCGCCGTACAACAGCAGCTGGATGTGGGAAGAATTGAAATTGGCCAAGCACCGGAATTGTTAAAGGGGTCACATGGCAGGCAACCTGAGCCTTTCCATTGACTGCCCAAGCGGGTTCCTGCTCATATTGTAGTGATTTTATTGGAAACAAATTTACAACGCTCAGCGCCAACCTACGGCCATACTGCAGGACTGGAAATCAGCATAAACGCTTTATACGGAGTATTGTTGAACACTCCGTATAATTCATCCTGGTCCGACTACAGATTCTTAACTGTCAACGTCATCCAGCCAGGTGATTCCTTCCGACTCCAGGAAATCGCTTGCGATACTTTTAAATACTTCACAGCGAAAGCGATACCAATCATCCTGAATCTCCTTACGGTGTATCGCATCCTTGAAGCGACGAAAGGCGCCGCTACCGCGGATGGCACGGAGCAATTCATCCTGTAACCCTTCATCAGATAAAGACAAGCAGTAGCGCTCCATGATCGAATATTCGTGAATCTCGAATTGGTCCGGCAAGGCCACAAAGTCATCCGACTCGAGCACCTCCCTGACCTTGGGCAATATTTCCTTTTGCCACTCAGGAATGAATTCATCATCTTCGTTGCCCGCTTCGATGATGTTGGCCTCTTCTTCACTGACAGCACTCAGCTCCCCGGTCTTTTTGTTGATGTAGGCGGTGACGTCATCGCTGATAACATCCATCTCATTCACAACGGACTTTAAAGATACCGGTTTCATATCAACCACCTGTTCACTATCCAATTTTCTCCAACAACCGCATGAAGTTTCGCTTGCGTTTGTACTCAACGCGGATCTGGGCCAGATACTGGCGAAATTCACCGTCTTCACCCAAGTTGGCCATCAGTTGTTTAACACTGCGCAGCAGGCCTGCCGCCTGTGCGTAGGCTTGGTTATTAGTGCGCTCCACGATAGGTCCAATGAGCATCCTGTAGACCATGATGGCATCACGCGGATGTGTCTTCTCGCGCAGGCCGGCCAATTCGAGCCAGAGGGCCTCGCCGCAACTGCCCGCGTTCGCCACCTGCCATGCGGTTTCGATATCCTGCTCCCACAGATAGATCTCCACCAGCAGGGAATGTTCCGGTTTGCCGCTACGTGTCCAACCCTTTGGCTGTCCGGCAATCTCCGTGTGAACCAGTTCCAGCGCCCGCTCGCGCCATGCCCGCCATTGTTTGCTGCGATCTGCGTGCTTCTTCAGATGCTGATAAGCAACCAGACAAGGACGCTGTTCAAACTGGAGCCAGACCAGGGACATCGCCTCATCGTGGCGTTTGCGCCGATGGTACATTTCGGCCAGCAGATCCTGCAAACGGCTATCCGCCTTTTCGCCAAAGAGTTGTATACCTTTCTCCGCCCACTGCAGCGCCTTGTTGCCCTTGTGCGCCTTTCGATAAACCTCGGCGATCTTGAAATAATCATAGCTCGATGACAGATCCCGGCTCATGACTGCGACCAGTGCCTCAATGTCACCACTTTGGAGAGCCAGATTCTCCATAATATGAGTGATGCGGGAACGCTTACCGTATTTGTTCCGGGCATCTTCGCCTGGCTGCAGCGGCTTGGCCCTGTCCCATTCGGCCTCGGCCAGTTCGTGATAACGTCGCATACCGTTCTTGCCCAATACCCGGCCATGAGTATTCCCGGCATCCCAAAACGTGCCCCACTCCCCGTTCAACTGCCAATCAAATAGTCGTTCCGCCAGGTCCTCCGGGGCAGGCTTTGCCTTACGGCAGGCGGTCAGATGCATCTCCTCCAGGCGGTGCTGCAACATCCCTATTTCGCCGTCATCCATGGCGTTGTTCATGGCACTTTCCAGGCAACGCAGCGCATATTCGCTCAATTCCACCACCGCAGCCGCATGGCCTGTCTTGAGAAGTTCATCAACACCATCGATTGCTGAATCCACACCGCGCCAGTATTCGTACATGTCGCGGTAATCAATAAATCCGTCAATACCAATCGCCTGATCAAGCACCTCCCGGTAGGTCACCAGATTCACACCTCTGGCCGCTGCCGCTTTCAACATCAGAGTGCCACTCAACTGATTATCGTAGTCAGCGGCATCCACGAGCATGTCCACCAGGAATTCCTTCTTTTTCAACAGCAACCAGGCGCGCACATCCTTCATGGTCAGGCCCTTGTCGACCTTTTTCTTGCCTTTGCCTGTTTTTCCAGCCGGCGTCCGTTTCTCCAACCAGGCCAGTGCAGTGGCCACACAGTGCTTGCAGAAATCTCCGCCCTGCCCCACGGGACAATCACAATCGTAACCGACGCTGTCGCCTTCGTCCCACAACATCACCCGGTACGGGTAGGTACCGTAGACTGTGGCGGTAATCCTGCCCTTGACGACTTTCAGATCACTGACATGCCCCCCATGGAAATAACCCTCACCGCGCCCATAGGAGCGCGACCCGGCCCACCGTAGAACACGGTTCGGTGTCAGTATTTTGGAAAGCGCCATCCCTATCGACCTGCCAGATTCGTCAATGGTTTCCCCCATTGCCCAATATCGTGATGAACTGGAAGAGTTGTGTCGCCGTTATCACGTCCGGCGACTGGTGTTGTTTGGCTCCGCAGCTTCCTGCAAGTTTAACCCGGATACCAGTGAACGGGGTGTAACAACGGATTCACGCGGCAGGGGTCACTGGTTCGATCCCAGTATCGCCCGCCATATTTTCAATCACTTACGAAACATTCCCTACTTCACTTCTAATCCCACACGGACCATAAGAGGAAGGCAGGCACAGTCCCCAACAATAAACCTCAAGATCTGGAAAGAGTGGCCGTAATACATCTTTGTAGCTATCTAGAGCCGGGGGGCTTCCATGATGCAAACAATACTTGCTTATTTTCGCGGTGCGCTAATCCTCTTTGTGGCCTTGATCCCGCCAACAATTCACATTATTGATAAAACAGGATTTTAATACCGGCGCGTAGAATCACATTATCCAGATGCAATAACGGCGACCTTCCTGGGTCGCCGTTTTTATTTGTGCATAAAAAATGCGCTGCATTCCTGTTCGATTCTGGTACGTCAAGAATGGCCACCGAACAGGAAAGCAACGCAAACAAAATGTCATTCATTGGTGCGTTATCTCTATGCAACACAATACAGACAATGCTTGCACAAGCAGGCATCATTTCATGCCTAACCCTTATCAGTTGGCCACCGTACCACTGCGTATGGTACTCCCTGCTAGCTGGGCATCGCTGATGATGCGCACGAAAACTGTCCGGGTCCGCCAGATCCCAGTTACCGGTAAATCTCACTGAATTGCTGACAGGCCGCCCCCACCACCGGCGTATAAATGATTGGCATCATCTCCGTCATATGTTCTTTCAGCAAGCCATAAAAAAGGGTTTCATTGATGTCCTGCAAATTACGCAGGAAGATATGACGTCCCATGTCGGTCGTTTTTAGCTGGTAGGCTTCATAAGAACGTTCCAGCAGGTCATTACCGCGTCGTAGTGGTTCCATGTGAAGGCCCTGCTGGTTATTTGTCAGCTGGTGCCACGCAGTCTGTACCCTTGCGTGCATTACAAAGGTTATAGGTTGTACGCGCCACCCAGAATTTCATAATGTTTTCTACGTCAGTCCAGGAGTTGAGTGACACACTGCTCAGCGATTGTCCACCGACACGGGCGTCTGCACCTTCGCCAAGCAACTCGTTCGTCTCTGCATCCACTATGTTGGCCTGTACGCTGGCCTGTCCGACAAATGACGGTGGCTTATCAGAGCCGGCATGTACAAGCGTATTGATCAGACGTGCCTGCGGCACCACGGTCGAGACCGTCTCCATGGCCACATCCGCTTCCTTCAATTTGATGATCGCCACACGGATGCGCAGTGTATGCGGTGCGGGGCTGCTGACCATCTGGTAGTCCTTTGCCAGTGCCGCATGAATCAGGCTATAAAAATAATCCGCCATCTGTTGTGACTGTGTGGCGGTCACCCCTTTCATTTGTGATTCCTTGCCACGCCAGAGGGTCACCGGGTCCAGCAACACCTTGTCATACGAGGCCCAGTCAACCTCCGTTTTGATATAGACCTGTTGCGCCTGTCCCGGCTTGCCGGCAGCCAACAGCTGTGGCGCCCGCAGAAAGCCGGTATGCCCAAGTACCTCGCCTTCCTTTGTCGTGGCACAGGCACCCAGCAGCATGACAGTGAGGATGACGAAGATACTTTTAATAAAAATCATGTTGATTCTCCCGGTGAATGATTCAAGTCGCCGCCTGCGGTTGATCAAGCGGCTGTTCAAGCTGTTGCCACGAAATAATCTTGAGA
>Ga0164313_10006107_pt1 | contig 10635 bp, 10 predicted proteins | sample GuaBasSedimGuay4_FD_113735 | JGI IMG/M metagenome (GOLD analysis project Ga0164313, IMG submission 113735) | Subseafloor sediment microbial communities from Guaymas Basin, Gulf of California, Mexico - Guay4, Core 4569-4, 0-3 cm | ecosystem: Environmental > Aquatic > Marine > Hydrothermal vents...
GAATGTATGGTAACTCCCCCTGCATTGATGGCAGCAACTCCCGTCGGAGCGACCACCACCATACGCTTCAAAGAAACCTTATTTAAGTTGTGAAGAAAGGTTGTTTTCCCTGTACCTGCCTTGCCGGTAAGGAAAATATTCCTTCCTGTATATTCAACAAAGTTCCCGGCTAGTTGTAATTGATAGTTTTGTTCTGCATTCATATGATCTACAAAGTAAATTAATTTATACTCTCTTTACCACAAAGGATCACACAAAGGTACTCGACGTATTAATTAATTACTCTCCTGAATCCATCTTTGAAATGGCTTACATTAAAATTGGCAAGTAATCCTAATTTGCATCCTGACAATTTCAAGTATGTCAATATCTGTGCCATATGAATATCGCATAATGAATCCACTGATTTAAGCTCAACAATTATCGACTTCTCAACAAAAAGATCAATCCTGTATCCAGCTTCCAACCTTACATCTTTATATACAAGGGGCAATGGTTTTTGCCGTTCAACTGACAAGCCAGTTTGCATCAACTCAAAATATAAACAATGCTCATAGGCACTTTCCAATAATCCCGGCCCTAAAGCGGTATGAATAGTAAAGGAACAATCTAATATTGTTTTAAAAATCTTTTCTAAATGCATAAAATCTTTGTGTTACTTCGTGATGTACTTAGTGTATCCTTCGTGGTAAAATAATCCATACTTATTAATACCAAAAAACAGAAAATGTCCCACTTCGCATAAAAATATATTATATTTGTAACAGAATCATAGCCTTTTATGCCAGAAAAACTCCTCATCGGCAAATGGTACAAAAAGTCCTGGAAAGGGCTTTTCGAATGCTGGATTTACTAATCCGGAGTTCCCGCTTTCCCTTTTTTTTCTTTCACTTTTGCTTTAAAAAGCGTATCAAATGCACGCATACATATTTAACATACAACGATTTTCAATCCATGACGGCCCGGGTATACGGAGCACGGTCTTCTTTCAGGGTTGTCCGTTGCAATGTGCATGGTGTCACAACCCGGAAGGGATCCCACAGCTTCTTGAGAGTAGTGGAATGGGAGCTCATCATTCATCTATTAAAAAGTATTCCATTGATCAGCTGATGGAAGAGATACTGAAGGACAAGATATTCTACGAAGAGTCAGGTGGTGGGGTGACCTTCTCCGGAGGAGAACCACTAATGCAGACAGAATTTCTGATCAGGATATTGAAGCAACTCAGTAAAGAAAATATCCATTCTACGGTCGATACGTCAGGCTACGCCCCTCCCGAGATCTTCAATGAGGTCATACAACTTGCCGATCTGATCCTGTTCGATCTGAAGATTGTCGACAATAAAAAGCATGAGCTGTACACAGGAACCGGCAACAGCCTCATCCATAACAATCTAGATCACCTTACAGAAAGCAAAGTTCCCTTCCGTATTCGGATCCCGCTTGTGAATAAGATCACTGCTGATGACCGCAACCTGGATGGCATTTTATCAATACTGGGCAATAATAACAACGTTGAGATAGATCTGCTGTCATACCATGACCTGGGAAAAGGGAAACAACAGAAAATGGGGACCAAAAGCAATCATACGCTGACTGCTCCTGATGAAAAGAGGATCGATGAGATCCGTCATAAATTTCAATCCATGGGATACAACGTAAACATTGGAGGATAACATCATCATGAATAAGAGAATCAAAACACTGCGAGAGAAAAGCCTGAATGCCATACCACACATTTCAGAAGAAAGGGGAATGCTGCTCACAGAATGCTACCAACAAGAAGGTTTCCAGGATTTTTCAATCCCTGTGCAACGGGCAATGTCATTAAGTTACATACTGAATAACAAAGAGATATACATAGGAGAAGGTGAATTGATCGTAGGCGAACGGGGTCCCCGGCCCAAAGCAACACCTACCTTCCCTGAGATCTGTGTGCATACAGCTGACGACCTTCAAGTTCTCAACGATAGGGAAAAGGTATGGTTTAAATCATCGAGTGATACGCTGAAGAGCCTTACTGGTGATGTATCGGATTTCTGGAGCGGTAATTCGATACGGGAAAAAATATTTGAGTCAGTCAGTCCGGAATGGAAAGATTGTTACTCAGCCGGTATTTTCACCGAATTCCTTGAACAACGTGCCCCTGGGCATACGGTTCTCGACGACAAGATATATCACAAGGGGATGTTGGATTTTAAGAATACGATCAGCAGAAGTATCAATAGCCTCGACCCTGAAAATGACCCTGATGCCGGCGATAAAAAAGAAGAATTAAAGGCCATGAATATCGTGGCTGACGCCCTGATCAGCTTTTCGCTTCGCCATGCCGATGCACTTGCAGAGCTTGCAGGACATGAAAAAGGCCCTGAGCGTAAATCTGAACTCCTGGAAATGGAAAGGAATTGCCGCCATATCCCGGCCAATCCACCTGAAAATTTCTGGCAGGCACTCCAATACTACTGGTTTGTTCACCTGGCCGTCATTACGGAGTTGAACCCATGGGATTCGTTTAATCCGGGACGATTGGATCAGCATTTATTGCCCTTCTTCGAAGAGGGGTGCAGGGTAGCGGGTGCAGGGTTCAGGGAGACAGCGAAGGAGCTATTGCAGAGTTTCTGGATCAAATTCAACAATCATCCGGCCCCGCCAAAAGTGGGTATCACTGCGAAAGAGAGCAATACATATACCGACTTCTCCCTCATCAATACCGGAGGTGTAAAGGAAGACGGCACTGATGCCGTAAATGAGCTTAGCTTTCTTATCCTGGATGTGATAGAAGAGATGCGGCTCTTGCAGCCCGGTTCTATGCTGCAGATAAGCCACAAGAACCCTGATGCCTTCATCGACAGGGCGCTGAAGATCGTAAAAACCGGCTTCGGACAACCTTCTATATTTAATACGGATGCCATCATACAGGAGATGATGAATCATGGCAAGGTACTGGCCGATGCACGCAACGGCGGTGCAAGCGGATGTGTGGAGACCGGTGCATTCGGTAAAGAAGCATACATTTTAACCGGCTATTTCAACTTGCCCAAGGTGCTGGAAATAACACTCAACAATGGCCTTGACCCGCGCAGTGGAAAAAAGATAGGTCTTGAAACAGGCGATCCTTCCGATTTTAGTTCTATCGAAGATATTTTTGATGCATTCAACAAACAACTCAATCATTTCATCGATATCAAGATCGAAGGCAATAACGTGATCGAAAAGCTATATGCCAAATACCTGCCTGTCCCATTCCTCTCGCTGATCACCGATGATTGTATTCAAAACGGCAAAGATTACAATGCCGGCGGGGCGAGATATAACACCAATTATATACAAGGTGTTGGTATCGGGAGCATTACAGATATGCTTTCTGCCATTAAATACCACGTTTTCGAGCAAAAAACAATTTCATTGCATGCCTTATTGGGTGCCATGAAAGAGGATTTCAGTGACAAAGAAGAGCTCAGGTCAAAACTCTGGAACGAAACACCAAAATATGGCAATGACAATGACTATGCCGATGAGCTTATGCTCAGAATATTTAATATGTATTTCAAAGCAGTGGATGGCAGGCCGAATATGAAGGGCGGACAATACCGTATTAATATGCTTCCCACTACCTGTCATGTATATTTTGGGAGTGTTACAGGGGCGACTCCTGATGGGCGACATGCAGGAAAACCTTTATCGGAAGGGATATCTCCTATGCAGGGCGCAGATACCAAAGGGCCTACCGCAGTGCTGAAATCTGCCTCAAAAATGGATCACCTGCTCACCGGCGGTACCTTATTGAACCAGAAATTCACACCATCCTTCCTGGAAGATGAAAAAGGGATCACAGCCGTCAGGCAGTTGATTCGATCATACTTCAGAATGAATGGCCATCATATTCAATTTAATGTGGTGGATGCCGATACCTTACGAAAAGCAAAGAAAAGTCCCGAGGAATACCGGGATCTGATCGTCCGCGTAGCGGGATATAGCGACTATTTCGTCGACCTTACCGAAGAGCTGCAGGATGAGATCATCCGGCGTACCGAACATAAAGAACTTTGAAGTCTGAAGTCTGAAGTCTGAAGTTTGAAGTCTGAAGTTTGAAGTTTGAATTACCCAAAGCCCAACGCCTAATTATTACTATCTTTAAGGTATGAAAACAATTGGATTAGTTGGTGGTACCACCTGGGTATCCACTGTGGACTACTATAAGATGTTTAACCAGAAGGTAAGCCAGGCGCTGGGAAGAAACCATTCTGCCAGGGTGATCTTATACTCTGTAGACTTCCAGGATGTGATGACATTTAAAGCTGAAGGGCGTGAAGATGCCCTGAAAAAGATGATACTCGATGCTGCCAATAAGCTTGAGTATTCAGGTGCTGATTGTCTCCTTCTGGGTGCCAATACCATCCATATGATGGCCAATTTTATTCAGGAACGGATATCCATCCCCCTGATCCATATCGGTGAAGAAACTGCTAAAATTATCGCTGCACAAGGGCTGAAAAAGGTAGCCCTGCTGGGTACTAAGGTTACGATGGAAAAAGATTTCTATCGCAATAAACTGGCCGAATTCAATATTGAGATCATCATACCAGGCTACGACGACCGTGAATTCATCAACAAAAGCATCTTCGAGGAATTCAGTAAGGAGATTTTCTCCAATGAAACACGATCAGAATACACCCGTATCATTTCCGACATGGAAAAGCTGGGTGCAGAAGGAATTATCCTTGGTTGCACTGAGATTCCTTTGCTGCTGGATCAGAAAGGTTTCGACATCCCGCTCTTCAATACCACTGAGATCCATGCAGATGCAGCGGTGAAGTTTGCGTTGGAATAAATTTTACTGGATACTGGTTACTGGTTACTGGCTACTGGATACTGGTTACTGGTTACTGGTTACTGGCTACTGGTTACTGGCAATTGGCTACTGGTTGCTGGTTGCTGGTTGCTGGTTGCTGGTTACTGGATGCTGGAAACTGAACTCTGAACTCTGAAATAACTCAACACCCAAAACCCAACACTCAACACTTCAAAAGATGAAGGAAAATTTTGGCTGGATCATGACTCTCTTTGGGACAGCAGTTGGCGCCGGGATTCTCTTCCTGCCTACATCGGCAGGCCTTTCGGGCATTTTCGTCCTGCTCATCGTTACGCTGATAAGCATACCTACCGTATACTTTGCGCATCGAAATATCGGGGTAATGATGACTGAGGCAAAGGGCAATGTTGACTACAGCGGTGCTGTGAATGAATATCTTGAGATGAAAGCCGGCTTCTGGATCAATGTGGTCTTTTTTATTACACTCTTCCTGCTGCGATATGGGTCGTAACCATACTACATCTGCCTATCCTGGATATCCTCGGCGAATTAATCGCACCACCGATAGCATTCTTCCTCTGCATCTTACCCGTATGGATTACCTACAGGGTAAAACGACTCAAAGCTTACCGGAGTTGGGCACTAATTTTCACCTTGTGTATTGGTTGCCTCATGCTATTTTCCTACGTCCTTGGGAAAGTAATGTAGGTTCGACCTAAGTAGTAATCTAAACCACACACCAAATACCACAAACCACATACCAGTTTATTTAAATCTGATCGCCTTCACAGGCGTTATCCTGCTAATCACAAAGGAGGGAATGATCAGCATCAGGGTGCAAAAAATAAAGATGCCAACATTAAAAATAACGATGTAGGACCATGAGAGGTGGATGGGTACTGTCGACACATAATATGATTCGACTGGAAGGGGCACAAGGCTGAAATATGACTGCAACAGGCAGAGTCCGATGCCTATCACATTTCCCCAGAGTACTCCAATACCAATGATATATGCGGCATTATAAATAAATATCTTGCGGATGCTTGCATTCTTGGTTCCGAGGGCTTTGAGTATCCCTATCATATTTGTTTTCTCCAGGATAAGGATCAACAATGCAGAGATCATTGAAAAACCGGCCACTACAACCATAAGCACGATGATCACGATCACATTCATATCCTGTAGCTCCAGCCAGCTGAAGATCTGTTCTCTGGTTTGCTTCACAGTCTCCGATTTAAGGTGATAACCAATGTGGGTCTTCAAGGTTTCCCCTATCTCCTCCACCCTGTCAAAATCTTCCACCAGCACCTCAAAACCGCTAATCATATTTTCATTCCAGTTATTCAGACGTTGTATCTGCCGGATATCACCATAAATATACTGTGCATCAAAATCTTCAAATCCGGAGGAATATATACCGGCTATCCGAAACTTTCTCCCCCTGGGCTGCGTCTGCCCTTCCGTAACAAAGTACATACGTACATCATCACCCATTGAAAATCCCATTTTAGAAGCAATAGTCGATGAGATCAGGATGTCGGTGGAGCGGACAGAATCATTGTAGACAGGAATATTTCCTTCGAGCACCCAATCCTGCACCAATGTCCAATCGTGATCTCTCCCGACACCCTTGAGGATCACACCTTCCATTTGCTCCTCTGTCTTGATAATCCCTCCTTTGGTAGCAAAAACCTGTATATGTCTCACACCATCAAGGGTATCGAGATGAGGGTAGAAAGGCTGGTCTATCAGAACTGCTGTCGATTCAAGGGATTTGTTAAAGTCATAACTACTAATCGTGATATGAGCGGCAAAGCCCGATACTTTTTCCCTGATCTCCTTCTGGAAACCCCTAAGAATGGAAATGGCTACGATCATCACCGCCAGGCCGAGGGCAATGCTGATAATCCCGATACGAACAGCAGGACGGGAAAGGTTTTCCTTTTCCTTACCAATGATATGACGTGTTATGAAAAGCTCGAAATTCATGTTTATTCCCTGCGAACACTACAAATTTATTAAATTTAAGGCCTGATGGACAGAATAAAATCTTTGATAGCCCTGTGTCTTGTATGTTTCAGCCTACAGGCATGCCTGCAAGAGAAGCTGAACGATGAGGCCACACTTATGAGTGGTGCCATGCAAACAGACATGTATTTGCCCGATCTTCAGGGGAAAAAGATAGCCCTGGTGGCCAATCATGCTTCCCTGATAGCTGATGTACATCTGGCAGATACACTGCTCAGCCTGGGCGTTGATCTGATTAAAGTATTCGGCCCTGAGCATGGGTTTCGGGGAATAGCTGATGCAGGGGAATATGTAAAGGATGGCATAGACCTGAAAACCGGCATTCCGGTTGAATCACTCTATGGATCCAATAGAAAGCCCTCACAGGAAAGCCTCAAGGGCATTGATTTGATCCTTTTCGACCTGCAAGATGTGGGGGCACGCTTCTACACCTACATTTATACCCTGACATATGTGATGGAGGCAGCAGCAGAAGCCGGCATCCCCCTTATGGTGCTGGATCGTCCGAACCCCAATGGATTTTATATAGACGGACCGGTCATGGAAGATACATACACATCTTTTGTTGGCATGCATCCTGTACCCATCGTTTACGGTATGACCATTGCAGAATACGGAATGATGGTAAACGGGGAATACTGGATGGCCGACAGCCTGCAATGCGATCTAAGGGTAGTCCCCTTGAAAAATTACGATCGCAAGAAACTCTACAAGCTTCCCGTAAAGCCATCGCCCAATCTTCCCGACTGGCAATCTGTGTATCTCTACCCATCATTATGCCTTTTTGAGGGCAGCGTGATGAGCGTTGGAAGAGGGACAGATCACCCTTTCAGCATTTATGGACATCCTGATTTTTATATCGGCAGCTATGCTTTTACACCCGAATCCCGCCCCGGGGCAAAAAACCCCAAATTGATGGGTGAACATTGTACCGGCCAGAACCTTAGTGCTTACGCAGAACACTACCGGGAAGCGGATGATCATTTCAACCTGCAATGGCTGATCGGAGCATATGAAGTTATGGGAACGGACACTGGCTTTTTTATTCCTTATTTTGAGAAGCTGGCAGGAACGGGAGAACTCAGGAAACAGATCATATCAGGCACTCCCATTGATGAGATAAGGGCATCCTGGCAAGAAGATCTTGATAAGTTTAAGTCAATCAGGAAAAAGTACCTCCTCTACAAGGATTTCGAATAATTAATTGGTGCGACCGGGATAAACCTTCAACGCCTCTGCAAGGCATACCATTGCTTTTTTCAGGTCAGGTACATTCAGCACATAGCTGATCCTTACCTCATTTTTTCCTTTTCCCTTTGTTGAATAGAATCCGGAGGCCGGGGCAAGCATCAATGTAGCATTCTCGTATTCGAAATCTTCCAGCAGCCACTTGCAAAAGTGGTCACAATCTGATATGGGAAGCCTGGCCACAACATAAAATGCGCCTTTAGGTACGGGACAGTATGCTCCCGGCGTCTTGTTGATATATTCCACCACTACATCCCTACGGGCAAGGTATTCCTTTGTAACAGCTTCGAAATAGCTATCGGGCGTATCTACAGCAGCCTCTGCTGCCACCTGTCCGAAAGTTGGTGGGCTGAGCCTTGCCTGTGCAAACTTCAGCGCTGTACTCATCACCTCCTTGTTCTTGGATATCATACAACCAATCCTGAAGCCACAGGCGCTGTAGCGCTTGCTCACTGAATCGATCATGATCACATTCTGCTCGATACCTTCCAGGAACATAGCTGAATAATGTGTATTCCCATCATAGCAAAATTCCCGGTACACTTCATCCGTAATGAGGAAGAGGTCGTATTTCTTTACAATATCCCTCAGTACTTCCAGCTCTTCCTTTGAATAAAGGTAACCGGTGGGGTTGTTCGGGTTACAGATCAGGATGGCCCTGGTCCTGTCAGTGATAGCTTTTTCAAACTCAGCGATAGGAGGAAGTGCAAATCCCGTCTCTATCTCAGAAAAGATAGGTACTACGTTTACACCGGCATTGATGGCAAAGCCATTATAATTGGCATAAAATGGTTCAGGAATGATGATCTCATCACCGGTATCGAGACATGAATTCATGGCAAAGAGGATGGCCTCTGAGGCCCCTGCCCCTACGATGATATCATTTGGCTCGAGATTAATATCGAAGCGACTGTAATACTCACAAAGCTTTTCCCTGTATGAAAGTATCCCTGCTGAATGGCTGTAGGCCACTACCTTTTGATCGAAATTACGAATAGCATTAAGTGCTATTTCCGGTGTTTCTATATCGGGTTGTCCGATATTGAGATGATAAACAGTGCGTCCTTTTTTCTTGGCTTCCTCAGCATAAGGAACAAGTTTACGAATCGGTGATTCGGGCATACGGTGCCCTTTTTGCGAGATATTAGGCATGGCGATTGAATTGGGTGATAAAAAAACCCTCCAGGAATAATCATGGAGGGTATAATAATCTTATTTGCTTACCGGTGTTGCACCGGTGTTGGTTTCTTTCTCAGGCATAACCTCTGATGGCGCTTTTACCACCTTTCCTTTTATTCGAAGCTTGATCGGGTTATTGGATGCATTGCTGTATATGGTAACAGTCTTATTGAAAGGACCTACCCTGTTCGTAGTGTAGGTTACTTTTATCGCATCGCTCTTTCCCGGGAGGATGGGCTGCTTGGGCCATGTAGGTACCGTACAACCACAACTCGACTTCGGTCTTGAAAGGATCAGTGGTTCTTTTCCATCATTGGAAAAAAGAAACTCACAACCACCGTCTGAGTTTTGTATGATAGTGCCATAATCGTGAACAACCTTATCAAAAGTGATCACGGGAGCATTCGGGTTTTCAACCTGCTCAGTACTTGTTTGGGCAGAAAGCTGGAAGGCCGCAAAAATAGTGAGGGCCAAAATAAACAATGACTTTTTCATCCTAATCGATTTAATTGTTTGTTAAGAGAACTGCAAAATTAATAATTATTGTATATAGATTCAATTTTCGAATATATTTTCTATCATTGTAAACAAAAGTCATTCCATTATACACGTACATCATGAAAAAAGTTTTTCTCCTTTTACTTATTGCTGCTTCTGCAAGCACCTTCTCATGCATGAACCAGACGAAAGAAGTCACCAGTGAGCCTATAGTCAGCACCGGCGTGGGCGCTACAGGACCTGATGCGATCATTTACAAGACAAAAGCCGAGTACAACAATCTGGTTCCTGTTATCATGAACGCTGAAAAAACAAGTATTGTTTCCTTTCCGGGTCCACGAGACCTCAAATATAAGGGAGAGGTAGCTACTCCTACCCTCTTAGAGCAAGACTTCCTGCTCGATAATCGGGGGATCACAGAAAATGTGGCCTTTCTTAGCACTACCTATGATGAGTACATGGCCCTCGACAAGGCCCCTGACAAAGAGGAACTCCTGGGCTTGATCATTGATAATGATCCGCTTACAGAGATGTATAATTGCGGGAAACGTGCCATATATAAAGATGAAGCCGGAGAATTAAATGCCATCATTGCAAGTGGTGATTTCAGCAAATTCAAGAAACTCAAATAGACCTGGCAACTCGGATACCTGCCAGGTCTCCGTTCTGGAGACCTGGCAGGTATCCGTTCATGCTTTTTTCTTAGCTTTGTAATAAAGCAACACCCATATATGTCGGCACAAAAGAAATTCGGTGCATTTTCAGGGGTTTTCACACCTTCCATACTCACCATCCTGGGTGTTATCATGTATATGAGGATGGGATGGGTGGTTGGACAGTCGGGCATCATCACTGCCATTGGCATC
>Ga0164313_10006108_pt1 | contig 10634 bp, 12 predicted proteins | sample GuaBasSedimGuay4_FD_113735 | JGI IMG/M metagenome (GOLD analysis project Ga0164313, IMG submission 113735) | Subseafloor sediment microbial communities from Guaymas Basin, Gulf of California, Mexico - Guay4, Core 4569-4, 0-3 cm | ecosystem: Environmental > Aquatic > Marine > Hydrothermal vents...
GTTCACGACACGATTGGTATCGACCTGGTTGCGATGTGTGTCAATGACATACTCACCTGTGGCGCAGAACCGCTGTTTTTCCTGGATTACTACGCCACCGGAAAACTGAAAATTGACAATGCCCAGGCCGTTATCGAAGGTATTGCCGAGGGTTGTCGACAGTCAGGTTGCGCGCTGATAGGTGGTGAAACCGCCGAAATGCCCGGCATGTATGGTCAGGATGAGTATGACCTGGCGGGGTTTACAGTCGGCGTGGTCGACCGGCCACAGTTGATAGATGGCAGCCGTATCAAGGCTGGCCATTGCGTACTGGGGCTGGAGTCCTCCGGCCCGCATTCCAACGGCTATTCATTGATCCGCAAAGTACTTGAGCAATCCGGCGATGACCCGTCGATGCCACTGGGTGATACAACCCTTGGAGAGGCCTTACTGGCACCGACCAGAATTTATGTAAAAGCCCTGCTGCCACTGATCGGGCAATACACACTCGATGGCCTGGCACATATCACCGGCGGCGGCATCAGTGAGAACATCGTACGGGTTATTCCCGACGAACTGGGACTTGAAGTCGACCTGTCGGCGTGGGAGATGCCGGCCGTGTTCAAGTGGCTGCAAAGCAATGGCCAAATCGATGAATCAGAGATGTTACGCACCTTCAACTGCGGCATTGGCATGGTGATACTGGTCAGTGCAGATTCTGTTGATGAAATCAGCCAGGCGCTGACTTCAGCGGGTGAAGCGGTACACAGGCTTGGCCGGGTGGTTGAACATGATGAGAGCGGGCTGGACCAGAACGGATCGAGAGTCACTTATATACGCTCATGAAGCCGGCAAGATTGAAAGCTGCCGTGCTGATTTCCGGCACCGGCAGCAACCTCAAAGCGCTCATTGATGCGGTAAAATCCGGCCGGCTTGCACTGGATGTCGTCAGGGTGGTTTCAAACCGTGCTGACGCCGGTGGTATTGAACATGCCAGGGCTGCCAACATACCTGTCAGTATTATCAGTCATCAGGATTATCCTGATCGTCAGGCACATGATGGTGCGGTCGCACAGATTCTTGACGGGGATGGGACAGAACTTGTCATCCTGGCCGGCTACATGCGTATCCTCGGGGAGAGCTTCACCGCCAGGTTCGAGGGTCGCATGATCAACCTGCACCCTTCGCTATTACCGTTATACAAAGGTCTGGACACCTATACACGCGCGCTGAACGCAGGAGATCGTGAAACCGGTGCCAGTATTCACATTGTTACCCCGGGCCTCGATTCGGGCCCGGTCATTTCCCAGGTCAGAATACCGATTGAACCCGGTGATGACGCCGGCTCACTGCGCAACAGGCTGGGACCGCTGGAGCATAAACTGCTGGTGGCAACCGTTGATCAGTTCTGCCAACGTACCGTCCGTTTCGAATCCGGAAAAATCATGTATGGCAATCACGCGCTGGGGCAACCACTGCAAATGAGCCACGATGGCACATTTCAATAAGCCCGGGTCAGTTGATTAGCCCTGTTCGGGTAACTCCGTGCGCAAGCCCAGTGCATGAATTTCATTGCCCATCAGCTCACCCAGGGTTGCGTAAACCAGCCTATGCCGCTGCAAAGTGGACTTACCCTCAAATGAAGCGCAGCGGACCACCGCTTCGAAATGAACACCGTCATCACCACTAACATCAACTTCAGCATCCGGAAGACCGGTACGAATCATTTGCGCTATCGTTGTGCTATCCATAGACTATCTACCTCAGAGTTTGGGGGGACCAACGGACTTGAATTTTCAGGAGCGACTATAATAGTGGATTCTAACGCCATTAAGAACTCCCCGTATATGCGAATTGTCCTTAAAACCCGGTCAAAACGGGAACATCAGGCAGTATGCTGACAGCCGTCATACAATTGGTTGCCGGTTTCCTGTTGATGGTCTGGGGTGCAGACCGGTTGGTTGCCGGTGCGTCCGCTACTGCAAGAAACCTTGGTGTATCGCCACTGGTCATCGGCCTGACCATTATTGGCTTTGGCACATCCGCACCGGAACTGGTTGTTTCTGCAGTTGCCACCCTGCAAGGGAATTCGGGTCTCGCAGTGGGCAATGCCCTCGGTTCAAATATTGCCAACATGGGCCTGGTATTGGGTGCGACGGCTTTAATTTATCCCCTGCGCCTGGAATCTACCGCGCTGAAACGCGAATACCCGATGCTGCTGCTGATCATGCTGGTATGTTTTTTAATGGGCCTCGACGGCCTGTACAGCACTATGGAAGGCTGGATTCTACTCACCTCACTTCTGGTCGTTGTTATCTGGATTATCCATATCGGTTTACGCCGCCCTCCCTCCGATCCTCTGGCAGAAGAATTTGAAGCTGAGATCCCCAAGGATACGCCGCCCAAAGTCGCCCTGTTCTGGCTCATAGTAGGACTGGTTGTCCTGCCTGTCAGCTCGAAATTTCTGGTTGATGGCGCCATCACAATTGCCCAGGTGATGGGCGTGACGGATGTCGTTATCGGCTTGACCATCGTCGCGCTTGGAACCAGCCTGCCTGAACTCGCTACTGCCATTACAGCCGCATTGCGTAAAGAAGACGACCTTGCCATCGGAAATATTATCGGCTCTAACATTTTCAATCTACTGGGCGTACTGGGTATTGCGGCGGTCCTGCGCCCCGTCGAAATTTACCCCATTATCCTGGCGCGTGACTTCCCGGCGATGTTCCTGATCACGGGCGTGTTGTACCTGCTGGCTTCAGACTTTCGCGGACCGGGCCGCATAGGCCGTCGCTCTGGAACCGTATTACTGACCATGTTTTTCGGTTACATCATCTTGGTCTGGATGAGTTCAGGCACTATCAATGTCATCAATTGAGTTAGAATGAGCCTATGGACAGCACTGCCCTGAAAAGCCTGGCCCGGGCCGTTATCAGCACCGAAGCCACCGCCATAGCCAGCCTTGAAAGCCGTATTGACGATACATTTGTTACAGCCTGCGAGATCATTCTCGCCTGTCGCGGGCGGGTCGTTGTTCTGGGTATGGGCAAATCCGGCCATATCGCCAGCAAGATTGCCGCCACACTGGCCAGTACGGGTACACCTGCATTTTTTGTGCACCCGGCAGAAGCATCTCATGGCGATCTTGGCATGATTACCAGCGAAGATGTGGTGCTGGTGTTATCCAACTCCGGTGAAACCGATGAGGTCAAACAAATCATCCCGCTGTTAAAACGCCTGGGCGTGAACATTGTCGCCATAACCGGCAAGCCCACCTCCACACTGGCTACACACGCCAATGTAAACCTCAATGTCGAGGTAGCAAGCGAGGCCTGTCCGTTGGGCCTGGCACCCACCTCAAGCACCACCGCGGCGCTGGTCATGGGTGATGCACTGGCAGTTTCGCTGCTGGAAAAACGTGGCTTCACCGCAGAGGATTTTGCCCGTTCTCACCCGGCCGGCCAGCTTGGCCGACGCCTGCTTTTACATATCAGTGACATCATGCACAGCGGCGATGAGATGCCCGTCGTGTCAGCAGCAGCCAGCCTGTCAGAGGCCATCATGGAGATGACCAGAAAGCGCCTGGGCATGGTGGCCATCACCGGCGGCGACATGACGGTTTTAGGCGTGTTTACAGATGGCGATCTGCGCCGCACCCTGGAACAATCGCGGGACCCCCACAACACACCGATCGGGGAGGTAATGACCCGCAATGGACGTTCCATACCGTCCACTGCACTGGCCGTAGAGGCTGTAGAATTACTCCAGAAGCACAAGGTGCAGGGCTTGCTGGTGGTCGATGAACAATCCCGCCTGCAAGGCGTGCTTAATTTTCATGACTTATTACAGGCGGGTGTGGTCTGAATGACAACAATGGATCAAGCACTGCGCGAACGTGCCAAAAAAATCTGCATGCTGGTACTGGATGTGGATGGTGTACTGACCGACGGCAGACTTTATTTCGACAATACCGGCAACGAAATGAAGGCTTTTAACACCCGTGACGGTCTCGGCATGAGAGCTTTACAGCGCAGCGGGATCGAGTTGGCGGTCATCACCGGCAGGAAATCCGAGATTGTCGCACAACGCATGGCCCAGCTGGATATCCAACACGTCTATCAAGGCCGTGTGGATAAACTGGATGCATTCACACATCTGCTTGAAGCCACAGGTTTCGAAGCTGAGCAAGTGTGTTACGCCGGCGATGACTGGATTGATTTACCGGTACTTCTACGGGTTGGGCTTGCGGTCACGGTAGCAGACGCTGATGAATACGTTAAAGAGCATGTGCACTGGATAACACAGCGCAATGGCGGTGAAGGTGCTGTCAGGGAAATTTGTAACCTGATCCTGGCATCCCAGGGTAATGACAAAGTTATTCTGGATGAAATCCTGGCATCATGATCACGCGAAAAACACGCCGTGGAATCATCGCGCTGGTATTGCTGACCAGTGTCAGTTTCTGGGCTTCCCGTGAACAGCAGGATGACGATCCCGAACCGGTGACAGGTCTGGACCCCAGGCTTGATTACGTATTGCGCGATTTTGAATTACAGGTTTATGACGTAAACGGTAAGACAACATTGAATTTGAAGGCGCCGGTTCTGAGTAATAACCCATTATTGGAAATGGGCACCATAGAAAACCCGCTACTGGTCCTGCATCAGGAGGATATTACATGGAACCTGACCGCAGATTCAGCCACAATAACCGCCGACAAGGAACATGTTGAATTATTGGGCAAGGTATATGTGCAGCGGCTTGATTTATTAACAGGTAACCGCATTGAATTAAATACCAGTGAGCTCAAGATAGAAGTGACACCCCAAACGGCTGACACCTTTGAGCCGGTCAGCTTTTTTGATGGACTTAATAATATCGACGCCGTGGGTATGCAGCTCGATATGATGAACGATACATTCAAATTAAAACAACAGGTTAAAGCTATTTATGCAGTTAATTAACCGGCTATCAACAGGCCAGATCCGCCTTTTGCCATTGCTGTGCCTGCTGAGTTGCAGCATGTCAGCCGTGGCACTCGAGTCGGACCGGCAGCAACCTCTTGAGATCAACGCCAATGCCACTGCCGGTACGCTCGGCGACGGTATTACAACCATGCGCGGGGATGTTGAAATACGCCAGGGAACCCTGCACATCACCGCTGACGAGGCCGAGGTTAAGAAAGCCAACGGTCGGGTACAATCGGTGACATTCAGGGGACGACCGGCATACCTTGAGCAGGAAATTGAAGAACAGGGTCTGGTCAAGGCGACCGCCGCTACTATAGACTACCAGGTGGCCACCGGCATCGTGACACTGACAGGTAATGCCGATGTTCAACACCCGCAATACCAGATCAGCGGCGATGTACTGACTTATGACCTCAAGGTCCAGCATTTTGAAGGCAGCAGTGCCGAAGACGGGAACGGCAGGATCCATATCCGCCTGGATCCTGAAGTGATCAATAAAGCAGACAAAAAAGACGCCCCGACTCCCGACAAGGAAAGTCCAGACAAGGAAAGTCCAGGCAAAGACAACTCCGAAGGGGATGGCAGCTAACATGCTCAAGGCAACCAACCTGCACAAGTCCTACCGTAAAAAGGAAGTCGTGCGCGGAGTCAACATCGAGGTAGAGCCCGGCCAGGTCGTCGGCTTGCTCGGACCCAATGGTGCCGGCAAAACAACCTGTTTTTACATGATCGTGGGCCTGATCCCGACCGATAAGGGCAGTATTACCGTTGACGACGTGGATATCACCCATAAACCGGTGAACATCCGCTCCAGCCTTGGTGTCGGTTACCTGCCGCAGGAAGCTTCGGTATTTCGTAAACTTTCCGTACACGACAATATTATGGCGATCCTGGAATTGCGTCGTGATCTGGATATGAATGGCCGTAAGGAACTTGTGCAAACCCTGATGGAAGAACTGGGTGTCGCCCATCTGTCCGAACAGATGGGCCAGGTGTTATCAGGCGGGGAACGGCGCAGGGTTGAGATTGCCCGTGCTCTGGCAGCCCGTCCACGTTTCATTTTGCTGGACGAGCCATTCGCCGGTGTTGACCCGATTTCGGTCAGGGAAATCCAGGGAATCGTCAAACACCTGATCGACCAGGATATTGGTGTGTTGATTACCGACCACAATGTCCGGGAAACACTCGGAATATGCCACCATGCGTATATTCTGAATGAAGGGCAGGTTTTGGCACAGGGCAGCCCCGAGACCATCCTTGCAAACGAGGATGTGCGCAAGGTCTACCTCGGTACGGAATTCAGGTTGTAAAGCATGGCAAGTCCTTCACTGCAACTAAGACTAACGCAGAAGCTGGCGCTGGCGCCGCAGTTGCAACAGGCCATTCGCCTGCTGCAGCTCAACCGTATCGAATTGCGGGACTATATCCAGGAACTGGTCGATGAAAACCCCTTGCTTGATCATGAACAGGATACCGATCAGGGCGAGCAGGAGCACACCGAGGTTTCGCTTGACAGTGAGATGGCTGAAACCCGTAAAGCCGAAGAAGAGCAAGCTCATGACGATCAGAATTACCAGTCGGATGACTATGACTCCGACGTATGGCAAGCCGATACAGAACAGGAGCAATGGGCGGACAATGCCGGCTGGACCGACGATTTTTCCGAACGTCAGATAGCCGATACCAGCTCCGCCTCGCTGCGTGAGCATTTACTGGAACAAATCGGTCTTGCCCACTTTAGCGAGCTCGACGCAAGCATCGCCACCGCCATTGTGTACGCACTCGATGATGATGGTTTCCTGAACGACAGCATCGATGAAATCCGCACAAGCCTGTTGCCGGAAGTGCTGGCTGAAGAAGATGAGATCATTGCGGTGTTACATCGTGTGCAGCGGCTGGAACCGGTCGGTGTCGCGAGCCGGGATACGGGCGAATGTATTGTTATCCAGTTGCGGGCCCAGCCTTCAGGTACAGCCGGGACAGAGCTGGCCCTGAGACTTGCAAGGGATTTTCTCGACCTGGTTGCCGCCAATGCCTACGAGGAAATGCTGAAGGAAACCGGTGCCACATCGGAAAATCTCAAGCAGGCACTGGAGCTGATCCGTGGTCTTGAACCAAGGCCGGGTGCACGCTATGACAACCGTCAGAATGAATACCTGGTACCCGATGTTTATGTGCGCCTGGATGGTGACGAGTGGGTGACCACGCTTAGCCCCGACGCCAATCCAAGTCTGCGCCTGAACAAATACTATGTCTCCCTGCTGCGAAAATCAGGCGGTAAAGATGCTGATTATCTGCAAGGACGTTTACAGGAAGCGCGCTGGTTACTGTCCAGCCTCGAGCTACGTAACCGCACCTTGTTGAAGGTATCCCAATGTATTGTTGATACCCAAAAAGGCTTTCTGGCAGACGGCGAAATCGCTATGAAACCGTTGATTTTAAAAGAGGTATCCGAACGTGTAGGCGTACATGAATCAACCGTGTCCAGGGCCACAACACGTAAATACATGCTGACTCCACGAGGTATATTTGAACTGAAGTACTTCTTCTCCAGCCATGTCAAGACAGTCGGTGGCGGCCAGGTGAGTGCCACCGCTACCAAGGCCAGGATCCAGATATTGATTGAAAACGAACCGCCCAAACAGCCGCTGAGTGACCAGGAAATCTCTGAACTGTTGCGTGAAACCGGTATTCTTGCCGCCAGACGCACCGTTGCTAAATACCGGGAGACCCTGGGAATAGGCTCATCCAGTGAACGCCGGCGGATGTATCGCAGAAATGTTGATTTTTAGCGCCGGAAGGATAAACTGTAAGTGTTACCGGTAAAAATACCATCCAGTAACGGGTTCCGAGATTAATGCAAAAATTAAATTTAATCATTCAGACAAACCCCCGACACGAATCCATTGATGTAAGCCACACAGGCCTTACATTTATTAATAAGAAACACCTTGAAAAGGAGATCATTGATGCAGATCAATATTACTGGTCATCACGTTGAAGTAACGCCCGCACTGCGGGCCTACGTTACCGAAAAAATGCAGAAACTGGCTCGTCATTTCGACCAGGTGAATTCTATCAACGTCATTTTGAATGTTGAGAAACTGCAACAACAGGCTGAAGCAACTGTCACTGCCGCCGGACGCACGCTATTCGCGACCGCCAGCGATATGGATATGTACGCTTCTATCGACGGCCTTGTAGACAAACTGGACCGCCAGGTCAGGCGTTACAAGGACCGTATCACCAACCATCACAGTTCTAAGCCCGAGCAGATCATACCGACCGAAGAGCTCTGAAGGGTGACGAGTTCAGCAGGATAATGGCGAGCCGAAATGCTTGATAGCGATTTACTAAGCCCGGACCGCATTCTTGCCGGTGTCAGGATTAACAGCAAAAAGCGATTGCTTGAGTTAATCAGTGAAACACTGGCGCAAAAGAATAAAGACCTGAGTTCTAGAGAAATCTTTGAAAGCCTGTGCGCCAGGGAACACCTTGGCAGCACCGGGCTTGGTGATGGTGTTGCAATCCCGCATGGTCGCGTCAGTGGTACCGATGGTGTGGAAGCACTTTTTTTGCGACTGCCCAAAGCCCTGCCCTTTGATGCCGACGACGGCAAACCGGTAGACCTGCTGTTTGCACTCACTGTTCCGAAAAAATGCACTGAAGATCATACCAAGCTGCTGGCGAGCATCGCTGAACGCTTCAGTGACCAGGAACTGCTGGAACAGATACGTGATGCAGCCGACGCCAATGAGATCTGGCAGTTGCTTTCCAGCCCTCATTCGTGAGGCACTGATCATTGGGTAGTAAACCGGTCCAGGAGGTCGTCATCGTCAGCGGTATATCCGGTGGCGGCAAGTCCACGGCGCTGAACGCCCTTGAAGATCTCGGTTATTACTGCATCGACAACCTCCCCGCTGCGATGCTGCCTGATTTCGGGCCACAGATCTCAGCCAACCCGGAGTTGTATAAGAAAGTAGCCCTTGGCATCGATGCGCGATCACGTGAATCCGACCTGCAGGTGGTGATTGACTGGATTGAATGGCTGCGGGCCAACAATTTCAACTGCAAACTCATTTTTGTCACCGCAGACAAGCCTGTCCTGATCAAACGTTTCAGCGAAACACGCCGGCGTCACCCACTGACCCATCGGGACCAGGTACTGCCCGATGCAATAGAATCTGAAATGAAGCTGCTGGAACCTTTACGTCGCCATGCGGATCAGGTCATTGAGAGCAGTAATACCAACATCCATCAACTCAGGCAGCAGGTCTGGAACTGTGTAGACCGCCACTCGGGTGGTATGACCATTGTGCTGCAATCTTTTGCGTTCAAACGGGGTGTACCGCAGGACGTAGATTTTATGTTTGATGCACGAATCCTTCCCAACCCTTACTGGGAGAAAGACCTGAAGTCATTGACGGGTAAGGACAAAGCGGTACAGCAATGGCTTGAAAATAACCAGACGGTGGTCAGCATGACGAAGGATATCCAGGCCTTTATGCACGCCTGGCTACCGGCGTTCCAGAATGCGCAACGCAGCTATGTCACGATTGGCATCGGCTGCACCGGCGGTAAACACCGTTCTGTCTACCTTGCTGAAAAGCTCGCCACATCTCTCTGTGATGAACATGAAAACGTCCTGGTTCATCATCGTGAAGCATCCTCCTGGAACACTGACTAATTCTCCCCAGACTCTTTATAATAGGCCTCTGGTCCATAACGGTTGAAGAAGACGATGCGGGAACATCAACACGAAGAAAAAACTGCCCGCCAACTTGAGCACTTATCTGAAGCGCTGGACAGCGGTGTTCAGTCGCAGGTCAAACAACTGATCAACAGCCTCAATGGCGCTGAGATCGGCGATCTACTTGAATCCTTACCACAGGCGAAACGCCAGGTGGTCTGGGAACTGGTGGGCACCGATCTTGATGGCGAGGTGCTGGTTGAGGTTAACGATGAAGTGCGCGCGGGTCTCATCCGTGACAGCTCTGCCACCGACCTTGTACAGGCAATGGGTGAGCTGGATATCGATGATCTTGCGGATATCCTCAACGACCTGCCGGACGACGTTATCACCGAAGTCCTGCGCGCCATGGACCGCCAGGATCGTGAACGACTGGCACAGGTCATGTCCTACCCGGAGGATTCGGCCGGCGGCCTGATGAACCCCGATGTTGTGACCGTACGCCCGGATGTCAGCATCGACGTGGTTTTGCGTTACTTACGGTTGAGGGCGGAACTACCCAAGGTCTTTGACCAGTTGTTCGTGGTCAATCGTGCCGGCAAATACCTCGGCCAGTTAAAGCTTTCTGATGTTTTGACCCAGGACCCGGCCAGCCAGGTGGTCGATTTAATCGATACTTCGACCAGGGCCATTCCGGTTGATATGCCTGATCACCAGGTTGCCATTGAGTTTGAACATCATGATCACGTGTCTGCCCCGGTCGTCGACCAGGATGGTTTCCTGCTTGGTCTGATCACGATTGACGATGTCCTCGACGTGATTCGCGAAGATAGCGACCACATGGTTCTGACCTCTGCCGGCCTGCATGAAGAAGATGATATGTTTGCACCCATTGTCCAGTCAGCACGCAGACGCTGGGTATGGCTCGGTGTGAACCTGATTACGGCACTACTGGCCGCCTCTGTCCTGTATGCATTCGAACCGACCCTGGACCA
>Ga0164313_10006110_pt1 | contig 10634 bp, 10 predicted proteins | sample GuaBasSedimGuay4_FD_113735 | JGI IMG/M metagenome (GOLD analysis project Ga0164313, IMG submission 113735) | Subseafloor sediment microbial communities from Guaymas Basin, Gulf of California, Mexico - Guay4, Core 4569-4, 0-3 cm | ecosystem: Environmental > Aquatic > Marine > Hydrothermal vents...
GCTCGTTTCTTGGTTCCTTTATGTCCACAATGGAGTACTCCAAATACTCTATCCGTGGTAAATCGGAAATCCAGCAAGCCAACACTGATGATGCTGAAGGTCTAAGCAAAGCATATGCTTTTCAGTATAGCAATGGCATATTTGAGCCAATGACGCTTATGATTCCAAATATACTTGGCGGCTCAAATCAACAGGCCTTAGGTACCGATTCGAATGTTGCTAACTTCATGCGAAAAAACGGTGTCGATGGAAATCAGATTGCCCAGCAGGTATCGGCCATGCCTACGTATTGGGGTCAGCAACCAAATACCGCCCCCTATTACGCCGGAGCAATTATTATCTTTTTGTTTGTACTAGGAATCATTATGGTCGATAAAAGGCTCCTCGCCTGGACAATACCGATGATTATCCTGGGAATAGTTCTCTCCTGGGGTAGTAATTTTAGTAGCTTTAACTACTTCATGTTTGATTATTTCCCCGGTTATAATAAGTTCCGCTCCGTTACTTTCGCGCTGATAATAAGCATTATGTTAATGAACATGCTTGGCTTTATTGGACTGGAAAAACTCTTTAAGCAAGGAGACAGCAAGCAATCTTTGCGGCAGTTGGTTATTGCCTTTGGTATTACAGGTGGTCTTAGCATTATACTGGCAATGATTGCCGGAATATTCAGTTTTTCTGGTGCAATTGATGCCCGCCTACCCGAGTGGTTACTAAATCCACTTATGGCCGATCGCAAAGCCATGCTACAAGCCGACGCCTTTAGAAGTTTTGTGTTTATATTACTTGCGGCAGGTGTTATTTTTGGAGCTATAAAATCTAAAATAAAGTTCTCTGTTGCCTCCCTGATAATTATTGTCTTAGTTTTATTCGACCTATGGACAGTAGACAAAAGATACCTTGACGACTCTAAATTCTCAAGAAATGTTAGAAGAGTACATTTTACACAAACTGAAGCTGATAAAGTTATTTTAGCTGACAAAGCCGCAGACTACAGGGTCTTTAACTTAGCTAACCCGTGGAATGATGCCCGCACCAGCTATCACCATAAATCTATAGGCGGATATCATGGTGCTAAACTTAGAAGATATCAGGATCTAATAGACCGAGGTCTATCTGTTGAGCATCAGCAGATAATTGCCAGCCTTCAGGAGAGCGGCACATTGCCTTCAACCATGAATATGGTGAACATGCTCAATACAAAATATCTTGTTGCTGGCCCATCCGCACAGGCTGTTATCCCGAACTTCGAAGCTTATGGTAATGCTTGGGTAGCTAACACCATACAATTGGTTAATTCGCCCGATGAAGAGCTTGCGGCTACGGTTATTCTAGACTCAAAAAATATTGCTGTGGTGGACCAGAAAAAGTTTTCGGAAACTAAGCCTGCATACAGTGGTCAGGGATCTGTTACACTTACCAGTTACCAGCCTAATGAACTTAAATATAGCGCTAGCTTAACAGACGCATCATTTGTTGTGTTCTCTGAAATTTATTATCCTGAAGGATGGCAAGCAACTATAGACGGACAACCTGCGACAATATCGAGGGCAAATTATGTTTTAAGAAGCCTTGAGATTCCTGCAGGTGACCATGAAATTGTTTTTTCATTTAAGCCTAAGGTTTATTATTATGGCAATACAGTAACTACCGCAAGCTCAATTGTGATCTTATTATTGGTATTGGGAACTTTATTAGTTGAGTTTGGTTTTATAGGTGATCCGTTAAAACCTAAAAAGTAAGATGTGCCTGATTTTCTTATCATTTAATCAACATCCCGATTATCCTTTAATAATCGCTGCTAACCGTGATGAATTTTATAACAGGCCGGCAAAACCAATAGATTTATGGCCTGAATACCCTAATGTACTAGCGGGCAAGGATTTAACAGGCGGCGGCACCTGGTTAGGTGTTACTAAGTCAGGACATTTTGCTATGCTGACCAATTATAGGGATATGGCTCATATTAAAAAGAATGCCCCGACTCGTGGAAAGTTAGTTTTAGATTATTTGGCAGGTGAATTTGATGCCGCTAAATATCTGCAAGCATTGAATGCCAGCGCCGGCATATATAATGGCTATAATATACTATTAGGCACATTGGATGATCCATGGTATTACTCAAATCAAAATCATAATTTGGTTAGACTCGGCACCGGACTTTATGGGCTAAGCAATGCTTTACTTGATAGTAAATGGCCAAAAGTAGAAAAAGGAAAAGAAAAATTTAAGAAAATAATCGAACAGGACTCATTGGATATTGAAGCACTATTCGGCTTTATGTCCGATAAAACCCTCGCCCCTGATGATAAATTACCGGATACCGGCATTGGTTATGAAAAGGAGAAGCTCTTATCCTCAATGTTTATAGATTTTCCTGGTTATGGCACCCGAAACACTACCATTTTAATAAAAGACAAGGATGACAATGTACAGATAATTGAACGCACATATTCACCAACAGATGACTCTGCCCTGCAGCAAAAGTTTGAATTTTCTTTAAATTCCTGAACTATCTGATTTTTTATTCTATCTTTACAGACCGTTCGGTCTGATATGAGTAGAGATACTAGGCATAAAATTATTGAAGAATCAGCAAGGCTGTTTAACATGCGTGGCTACCACGGATGTTCGCTGCAAGATATAATGGATGCCACAAATCTTAAAAAAGGTGGTATCTATAATTATTTCAGTACTAAAGATGAGATCGCTTATGCAGCCTTCGACTATTCTTTTAACCTGGTATTAGCAAGGTTTACTGAAGCGTTGGCCAAAGCCCAAACAGCAAGGAAAAGCTTTATGCCATCATAGATGTCTTTGCCTCTTTCTATAAATATCCGGTTTCTGAAGGTGGATGCCCAATTTTCAATACAGCAGTAGACTCAAATGGCACTCATCCCGAATTAACAGAAAAGGCACGGGAAGCTATAAACACCTTAAAACGGTATATTGAAATCAAAATAGATGAAGGAAAGGAAAGCGGAGAGTTTAAGTCTGAGACTAAAAGCGAAGAGCTTAGCGCCCTGATCATTCTAACAACTGAAGGTGCTCTGATAATGTCTCGGGTTAATAACGACCCGGCTCCGGTATCTGCTGCTATTAAACATTTAAAGCAGACCATTAATAACTCAATCCTTATCAACAACACAAACCAATTGGTCTCTAATGAAAAAAAATAACGCTCAATCAATTGGCAATCCTTTGCCACTTAGGATAATGAGAAATGTATATCCTGTACTGGAAAAAATAATTCCGGGATTAGCATTTCAGGTAGCTTTTCGTCTGTTCTTTACACCCATTCGTTACGACACTCCAAAAAGAGAACTACCCATACAGGAAAAAGCTGAAAAATTCTCGGCCAAAATAAATGGTAAACGAACCCAGTTTTATAGCTGGGGTGATACAGGCAAACCTCTGGCAATTGTTGTACATGGTTGGATGGGAAGGTCTTCTCAGTTTTATAAACTGGTAGATGCTTTTCTAGCAAGAGATTACCATGTAGTTGGCTTTGACGGGCCTGCCCACGGAGCTTCTTCGGGGCGCTCTACGAATATTCTCGAGTTTGCTGAAGCAATAAATATTATAGCAGAAAAATATGGCCCAATTCATTGTGCTATTGGACATTCTTTTGGTGGTATTACCATATTAAATGCCCTTGAGAAGGGTACTAAAATTGAAAATATTATCATGGTGGCCACACCAACAATCGCCGGTGATATTATAAAGCAGTTTGAAGAAAAAATTAATGCCAGCCCTGCTACTGGTGAGCGATTTCTTAAAGAAGTTCACAAGAGGTATGGCATTGCCTTTGAGTATATGAGTGCCAGCGAAATTATTAAAAGAGTTCAGCCCAAAAATCTTCTGCTCGTCCATGATGAGAATGATAGAGATGTGCCAATTGAACATGCCAGACTTATGAAAGATCTTTTTCCTAAGGCTCAGACAATTTTTACTGAGGGGCTTGGCCATACACGCATCCTTAGAAATGACGACGTTATTAAGCAAATTATTGAAATATCTAATCATTGTTTAGATCAAGCACCATAAAGTATCTCGTAAGATTAGAATTGTCTGCCTAATCTATCCTGATTCTAGGTCAAATTAGCTTAATTTGCAATAGAATTTAATACTTAACCATGGACACAAGAAATCTCGTTTTAAATGATATTCATGTAGCTGCGGGAGGCCAAATGGTCCCCTTTGCCGGCTATTTTATGCCAATAAGATATTCATCCGATATTGAGGAACATATGACCGTTCGTAACGGTGTTGGTGTTTTTGATGTGTCACATATGGGCGAGTTTATCTTAAAAGGACCCGAAGCGCTGAACTTAATTCAGAAACTTACCAGCAATGATGCAAGTAAGTTATTCCCGGGCAGGGCACAATACTCTTGCTTACCTAATAATGATGGCGGTATTGTAGATGATTTAATTGTATACATGATGGCAGAGAATCATTACTTACTGGTAGTGAATGCTTCTAATGAACAAAAGGACTGGGATTGGATAAGTAGCCATAACGACCTTGGTGTAGAAATGGAAAATGCTTCAAGTAGCTATTGCCTTTTTGCTGTACAAGGTCCAAAAGCAATGGGAGTACTACAAAAGCTTACAGATACTGATTTAAGTAGTATAAAATACTATCATTTCGCTGAAGGCGATATTGCCGGTGGTAAAGATGTTATAATATCAGCCACAGGGTATACTGGTTCAGGCGGGTTCGAGCTTTATGTAAAAAATGAATATGCCGAAACAGTATGGAACAACATTTTTGTAGCTGGTAAAGGTGAAGACATAAAGCCTATAGGCCTTGGTGCCAGAGATACCTTGCGCCTCGAGATGGGATTTTGCTTATATGGCAACGATATCAATGATACTACTTCACCATTGGAAGCAGGGCTGGGTTGGATAACTAAATTCACCAAAGATTTCACTAATAGTGAAGCCTTAAAGCAGCAAAAAGAAGCAGGTGTGTCAAGTAAATTAGTAGGTTTTACCATGATCGACCGTGGTATTCCTCGTCACGACTATGAATTAGAAGATGCTAATGGCAATGTTATTGGCAAGGTGACTTCCGGTTCCCAGTCGCCTGTATTGGGTATTGGCATTGGCATGGGTTATGTAAATAAAGAATTCGCCGCCCCCGGAACAGAGATTTTTGTAGCTGTAAGAAAAAGAAAATTAAAAGCTGTAATAAAAAAGCTACCTTTAATAGAAGTATAAATTTAATGCATGACGCATAAGATCCTTGTATTTGCACTAATTGTTGGCTTATCGTTTTCCGCTAGTGGACAAACATTCCTTGTTCTCGAAAAAATGGGAACTAAAAAAAGGTATGAGTTTAAGCAAGGGGAGCAAATTGAAGTTATCCTTGATAACGATGATTTTTTTACGCGCTTAACCATAGTGAATCTAGGTGATAGTTCAATTATTGCGGTTAATGACACCATAAATTTCTCATCTGTAAAGGCAGTTAAATTACGGGGAGAAAAAACCTTCCTGAAAATTGCCGGGCCAAGCCTGATGTTAGCCGGAGTGTTATTATTTGTTCTGGATGCCACAAATCAAGCTGTTGTTTCGGGTGGAGGATATGAACCTTCATCAGGTGTTACTACTGCATCTGTTGCATTAGTGGGAGCCGGGGCTCTTTTTACCTTTGCCGGACGTAGCAAGATTAAAATGAAGAAGTGGTGGCGGCTGCGCACCGTGCAAATATGATTTAGGGTTTATTCTTCAGGTCTGCTTATTTGTCTATTAAAGACTTCTTTTGCTGCTTTCTAAATACTTTCCAGACATAGCGTATAGAACGGTAAGATTTCTTCATCGCCATTGCTGCTTCATCATCATTCATCCACTCAACCTTTTCTATATTTTCACCTTTTTGAGGCTTCATATTAGAGTCATCGAGGCAATCCATGATATACCATTTATTGCGCTTTAAGATGGGTTTGTTCTTAATAGTATACGTATGCCATGTAGTAGTAATGCTTTTTCTTAGCTTTACCTGAACGCCGGTTTCTTCCTCTATCTCTCTGGTAGCAGCTATTTTAAAGTTCTCTCCTTTATCCAGCTTCCCTTTAGGAAAATCCCACTTTTTAAGGCGATAAATTAAGAGTATTTTGTTCTCCTTATTAATAACAACCCCGCCGGCTGCATCAATTATCTTAAACTCCCGCTTCACCAAGCTCTTCGTCTGGTTATAATAGTCAGGAAGAATCCTAAAAGAAACATCTTCATAGTGATTTTCCATTAGTTCCTTTAGAAATAGCATGGCTTTCTCAGTACTAACATCACGTATTACTACTGCCCCTGAAAGGTTCTTCAAAGAAGAAATATCATCACCTTCAAGAATAATTTTATGCTTTAATGGCTTTGCTTCATCTAAACTTCGAAGAAGGAAAAAAGGCGTATCGTTGATGAATAAATTCATTCGTAGCCAAACTTAAAAAATAATTAGTCATCATAACTAATAAGCTGTTATTTTTACTCAAAATATTTTCATGGAATCATCAGTATCACACCAAATCGCCGCCAAACTTTTACAGATAGAGGCCATTCGCTTAAGCTTAGAAAGCCCTTTTACCTGGGCCTCAGGATGGAAATCTCCTATTTATTGTGACAACCGCCTTTCCTTATCATACCCGGATATAAGAGATTTTATAAAAATCGAGTTAAAGTTATTAATTGAGAGAGCGTTTCCGGCTACTGAAGCAATAGCAGGGGTCGCTACTGCGGGAATACCACAGGGAGCATTAGTTGCAGATGCCCTGGGGTTACCATTTTTATATGTGAGATCGAAACCTAAAGGCCATGGCATGACCAACATGATAGAAGGTGTTGCTCAACCAGGCCAAAGAGTTGTATTAGTTGAAGATTTGATTTCAACAGGAGGCAGTTCAATAAAAGCCGCTTTGGCTTTAAGGGATGCCAATATTGATGTTCTGGGAATGGTTTCTATTTTTACTTATGGCTTTGATATAGCCGCTCAGAATTTCGCTAACGAAGGAATAAAAGTTGCTACCTTAAGCAATTATAATGATATGATTGAAGAAGCCGTAGCTTCAAATTATGTATCTGAGAGGGAAGTTGAATCACTTAAAGCCTGGCGCCAAGACCCGGCAAGTTGGCAGGGATAACCGTCCTAACTTAAAGGATTTTCCTGGTTACTATTTTGTGCTTCATAATAAATACGCTGGGTTGGGTAGGCCAGGTTAATATTATCGTGTTTAGCAAAAGTATCTAAGACATCTTCCCATATTGCTTCTTCTGCTCCTCGCCTTCGCTGTGGTTTAATTAAAAACCTCATCGACAGCTGCACACCGGAATCTTTTACTTTGGTATAAACGATTGGCGTAAGCTGATTGTAGATTATCATGTATTTTTTCGAAGCTTCTACAAGTGTTTCTTTAGCTTCCTTTGATAATGCCGGAGCATGTACATTAACAATTTCAGTAAGGATTTCCTTAGTTTTTTTCCAGTCACTTTCAAAGGTTATCAGCACGTTAATTTCGTGCCAAATATGGCTAAATCCCTGACTAAAGTTTGCCTGTGGCTCTGTAAACACTCTCCCATTAGGGATATGAATAATCCTCCCAGTACTTTGATCAGCATCAACCCAGTTACCAATCTCATTTATAGTAAACTGGAAAATCCTGATGTCGATAACATCTCCTCGATGTTCGCCTACCTGAATTCGGTCACCAAGTTGGAATGGCTTGCGCGTAAGTATAAAAATCCAACCGGACATATTTACAAACAAGTCCTTTAGGGCAATTGTTAATGCCGCAGCAATCAAGCCAAAAAAGGTTGCAAAAGACTGAAACTCACTGCCCCAGACAAATAATAACAAAATAAAACTGAGTATACTTATAAAGTACTTACCCGCTCTTATCCAATAATATTTCTCCTTAACATCTGCCAATCTTTTGCTCAGGATTCCTACTAAAATTATTCTAATAATAATGGAGAAGAAAATGATTAGCAGAGAAATCAAAATATTCTCTGTAATGTGAACTTCTAAACTTAGATAGGAGGCAATTTCATTGACAAATGATCTCATGTTCTATTAGATAAGTTTAGGTTAAAAGACACAGAATTGCTATCCTTCGGGTACTAAATAGCTTATTTCAACTCTGAATTTAGGGTCTATAGCATGAAGTTGATCTACTGCTCCCTTCGACAATCTAATAATTACTTTATCATTCACGCCGGTATCAGGCAGCTTGCCCACGATACGTACAAATACAACCTGATCGTTCATTTCATTGCGCACGGCAACAAGTGTTCCTATGGGAATTTCCCTGTGCATAGCATAAAAAGTTCTTTCCTCTTCTCCTTCAATTATAGCTGCCATGCCATTTTCCCGCTCTTGCACCTTTGGCACAAAAGCAGCTGATACTGCTACAACAGCTGCCACTTCTCCGGGAGCCGCCGATTCCTCGGTAACTTCAGGTTCCTCTGTATTATGAGGCTGTCCGCTAACCTTACCAACAATTACCTCCTGACCTAAATTTAGCGAGCTGGATTTCAGATCATTCCACTCAACAAGCTCATCAACAGATACATCATAATTTCTTGCCAGCGCATATAATCCTTCACCTGCCTGAACAACATGAATTTTCATGCCATCTAACTCATAGTCTATTTTCTGTGGTTGAGATTCTCCCCCTACTTTTAGAACCTGACCTATTTCAAGGTCACTGGATAGAAGCTCGTTCCACTCCATTATCTGTACCACCGCTATATCATAAATCCGCGAAATACTATATAATGTTTCACCCTTTATCACAGTATGTGTTTGGCCTCTCACCGAATTATTTACCTGTGGCTTAAAAGGAATTTGTAAGATCATACCATCCAACAACCCTTTTTTAACTGCGGGCGTGGCATCAGCAATAACATTCATTGAAGTTTTGTAACGCTTTGAAATAGAATAAAGGGTTTCTCCCGGATCTACCAGATGGATGATATATGCTATTCCGTCAATATATTCTATTCTCAATGAATCCATTGGAGTGGCAAAAAGGGAGATCTGCCCCAAAAACAAGGAGCCAACAACGGTTAATAAAATTCTATTCCTCATGGATATTTTCATTATTCCATCAAATTTAAAATATTGTGCGCTTAATTTACATATAATATTCCAACTGCTTTCACTAACTTTAAACTACAATGATTTTAAGATATTCAATAATCGTGCTGATTTTTTCATTATTAGCACCTGTAAGCATAAAAGCACAGCCTAAAAAGGTTCTTCAGCTTAGTATAAAAGATGATATAGACCCTCGAATGAATCGGTATATTGGGTTGGGGCTGGAAGCGGCCGTCGATGGCAATTACGATTTAATTGTAATTGAAATGGATACTTATGGAGGGCTGGTAACAGATGCAAAAGATATAGTTGAGAAGCTGCTCAATTACGAAAAACCGATATATGTCTATATTAATAAGGATGCGGCCTCTGCAGGAGCATTGATTTCCATTGCCTGCGATAGTATTTATATGTCTGCCGGTGCAAGCATTGGTGCTGCCACGGTGGTAATGGGCCAGGGAGAAGCTGCCCCGGACAAATACCAATCCTATATGCGCTCTACAATGCGCTCCACTGCTGAAGAAAAAGGTAGAGACCCGGCAATTGCTGAAGCAATGGTTGATGAAAGAATAGAAATTGAGGGTGTTACCAAAGCCGGCGAGGTTATTACATTTACCACCTCTGAGGCCATTAAAAATGGTTTTTGTGAAGCTGAAGTAGAGAGTATTGAAGATTTATTAACCAAAGCCGGTGTCACTGAATATGAGTTGGTTGAATTTTCGATAGGTTTTTTAGAGAAGATAATAGCTGTCTTTCTTAATCCGGTGCTCAGCGGCATACTTATCATGATTATTGTTGGCGGAATATGGTTTGAGCTACAATCTCCGGGTGTAGGATTTCCAATACTGGCATCGATTACAGCAGCAATACTATACTTTATTCCTTACTATCTAACCGGACTGGCCGCTAACTGGGAGTTAGTACTATTCGTAGTTGGCATTATCATGATTGGCATTGAGCTGGTGGCTATACCCGGTTTTGGGGTTTTAGGTATTGGCGGGGCAGTCCTTACTCTGAGTTCACTCGTGCTGGTAATGCTTGGCAATGATGTTTTAGACTTCAGTTTGGTGCCCTGGGATAAAATTTTTGTAGCTACTTCAACAACCTTGGGCGGCATGGTAGGAAGCCTGCTACTAGTCTTTCTTGGAGGAGTTCAGCTAACCAACACCAGGTTCTTTCAGCGGGTGGCTTTATCGAATGAGGAGAGAAGTTCCGATGGTTATACAGCTAAATTTAGAGATAATAGCGTGCTTGGTCTTAAAGGCAAAGCTTTTACAGTACTCAGGCCAAGTGGCAGAGTAATTATTGACGATGAAATATATGATGCTGTTACCCGTGGAGAATATATTATAAAAGATGAGCACATTGAAGTTATTAGTGAGGAGGGTACTTCCCTATTAGTTAAGAAAATCGAGTCCGAAGCATGAAAATATTAGGAGTTATACCTGCCAGATACGAGTCAACAAGGTTTCCGGGAAAGGTTTTAGCTGATATCCAGGGTAAATCTATGGTGCAGCGTGTATATGAGCAAGCTAAAAAAA
>Ga0164313_10006112_pt1 | contig 10634 bp, 8 predicted proteins | sample GuaBasSedimGuay4_FD_113735 | JGI IMG/M metagenome (GOLD analysis project Ga0164313, IMG submission 113735) | Subseafloor sediment microbial communities from Guaymas Basin, Gulf of California, Mexico - Guay4, Core 4569-4, 0-3 cm | ecosystem: Environmental > Aquatic > Marine > Hydrothermal vents >...
CCAGGCTGTCGGCCATCACGAAGCGGCTGGTGAACGAGCTCTCCAGGACGAAGCGTCGGAAGTTGTCCAGGTCGTAGCAGGCGGTGAAGAAAGCCTCCATCTGCTTGGCATTGAGCGCTCGCCCACCGATGAACCAAGGATGGGAGACCAGCTCGCGGAAGCCAGCTTCCAGCTCCTCTTGCTCGTCGATGTTCTGGTCGGCGCGCCAGCTCTCGACGGTCCATTCGGTATCAAAGGTTCTACCTTTGCAGAAGTCGTCCTCCGACAGGAAATAGACCGCTTCTGGCTGGACGCCTGCTCGGGCCGGCGGCATCGCACTGGCCACGGGATACATGCGACAGGACCAGGGCCGAGACTCGTAGATCCCACAGCCCTTGTCGGTGACGAAGGGGCAGCGCTTCTCGTCATCAGCGCCCATCTTGAGCATCACCACCGGGAGGTGCAGATCCTTGGTGATGGGCAGCAAGGTGTGCGTGTCGAGGAAGTCACCGGTGGTGAGACCGACCTGCCGCGCCATCCGCAGCACGTCGACTGGCGTGAGCATGATGTTGATGTCTCTGCAGCAATCGGTGAAACAGGGGACACTGGGGTTGCAGGCGAAGCAGAAGGTCTCGGTTGGCTCCAGCTTGCGCCGGCCCTTCAGTGCGTCCGGCAGCTCATCGACCGGCTGCTCTTCATTGGGCTTTGACACGAGATCCTCCTACGGAAAATGCCCGCACCCGTCACCTCGGTCGCCGCGGCAAGCCGTGGCGGTCGATAGCGCTGGGAGCGGGCCTGATTTTGTCTTGAAAGTCGGAATGGGGGACAAGCCCGAGCCTTCGCCCTGACTCGTCCCCAAGGGGCCCTACACGAAGATGTGCTTAATCGGCACCTTCTTCAGAGCCCACTCCTTGGTCTCAGGATCCTGGCTGCAGTTCACGAAGACGTGCCAGTCCTTGTCGTCGAGCTTCGGCTTGTCGGACCGGAAGTAATATCCGGGCCACCGAGTCTCGTCGCGGAACAGCAGCGTCTGGATGTGAGCCTCTGCCTGGAACAGGCGATGCAGGTTCTCGTGGGCCCGCAGCAGTTCGTGGAGATCCTCTGCGCCCAAGTTCACTGAGTCTTCCCGCAGCCAAGTCAAGAGCTCGACGCCACGGTCCAGCAGTTGCTTGGAGGTGCAGAACTGAGTCGACACGCCAGCCGCATATTCGTCCATGATCTTCTGCATGCGCATCATGAACATCTTGGGACGAATGTAATGCGGGTTGATGTCCGACTGGGTGGTCTTGGCCACATGCTCTTCGTAGACCTTGAGCGGTGCCAGGACACGGTCCAAGGCTGCGTCGATCTTCGCTTGGTCATACTTGCCGGCGGCCGGCTTCTCTTTGACGATGTAGCGAATGGCCGACTTGGCCGTGATGCGCCCCTCGGCGTGGGAGCCGGAGGAGAACTTGTGGGACGAGGCGCCTGATGCGTCACCAGCGGCGAACAGACCGGTCACAGTCGTCATTTGTTCGTAGCCCCAGAAGTACTCTGGCGGCGCCAGATCCTCGGGACCGCTGACCCAGGCACCGGAGGCGCCAGAGTGGGAGCCGATGAAGTACGGCTCGGCAGCGGCAATCTCAGAGGCCTTCTCTTCAGGAGCGGTATTGGTAGCCGCCCAGAGAATCGCCTGGGAGATCGTCATGTCCAGGAAGTCTTCCCATGCCTCAGCCTCGAGCTCCTTGAGCTTCTTCTTGGCTTTCTTGGGGTCGCTCTCGCCCTTTACGATGTTGGCGATTGCTTCCTCGGTGCGCATGTAGATGGGGGACTTGCCTTCCAGCACGTCCAGCATCATGAGGTAGTTGCGCAGGTTCGCGGGAACGGGCTTTACAGCGCCGTAGGGCTTCCAGTTCTCGAGTTCGGGCCTACGGGTCTGCATGTAGGACTCGCCCAGAGCGTTGGTCGCCTGCGCCTTGAACAGGAGGAACCACGCACCGACCGGGCCGTAGGCATCCTTGAAGCGCACCGGAATGAAGCGCACCTCTTGGCAGGTCATCTCGGCGCCTGCCTGAATGGTGAACGCAGCCGATGAGCCGCTGTTGAAGGGCGGGTACCAAGCTCGGCCAGCGCCCTCACCGGAGGAACGGGGCTTGAACACGTGGACCGCTCCACCCATGGTGGCGATGGTGGCCTTGGACTTGAAGACGTAGGTTTTGTCTTCACGAACCGAGAAGCCAACGGCGCCGACGCAACGGCCATCTTCGACCAGCGGCTCAGTGATGAACACGCGCTCGTAGATGTTGTCTGCGCCAATGGCATTCTTCGCCGCCTCGGCCACGATGACCTTGTACGACTCGCCGTTGATCATGAGCTGCCATCGGCCCTCATGCACATGGGCGCCGTCCTTGACCCAGATGGGCAGGCCCCACTTCTCGAACAGATGCACGCTCGAGTCGACGTGGCGGGCAATATTGGCCACCAAGTCCTCGCGGCAGACGCCCATCAGGTCGTTGCGGACATAGTTCACATAGTCGTGGATGGTGTTCTCGCCGTCCTTGAGGCCGACGTACTGGTTGATGGCCGAGAGGCCCATCGCCACAGCGCCCGAGCGATCCATGGCGGCCTTGTCCACCACGGTGACCTTCAGGCCGTTGGCCTTTGCCCAATAAGCAGCTTCGACAGCCGCGCCGCAAGCGGCCATGCCGCCACCAAGAATCAGTAGGTCGGTCTCGACCTCAACCGTTTCGAAGTCCTTCATACTTTTCTCCTTAGTCTCGTCGAGGTCGACTAGTCCTTGGTCCAGACCTTATCGAGGCCGAGAGACTCGGGCTCGGTGAACAACACGGGGCCGTCCAGCGACGGCTCGTTGGCCCAACCTCCCGGCGCATCGGCTTTGCCCTCAGGGGTGGTCCGAATCGGGAACTTGAAGCGCTTGATTTTGCCGTTGCGGAACTTGACGGTCCACATGATGTTGTCCGAGGACCGCATGGGGACAACCGAGGCACCCATGGGAACAAAGTCCGCGTAGCCACGAACGTCGATCGCCTGGGTCGGGCACATCTTGACGCAGCAATAGCACTCCCAGCACATCTCGGGCTCTTGGTTGTAGGCCTTCTGGGTTTCCTTATCCAAAACCATCAGGTCGTTGGGGCAGACATACTGGCATGCCGTCTTGTCTACCGCCTTGCACCCGTCGCACTTTTCCGGGTTAACGAAACTAGGCATGTATCATCTCCTTGTGCGCCAGGGCGGGACACCAGGAATTGATGCCAACCCAAGCGAGCGTGATCGCCGCTTTTCTCATGCTTCGGGCGCAGCAAGACGCCCAAGGCGTGGGTTGTTACTGAGCCCACTACCCCCCAGCAAACTCAAAGTTTGGATGAGCGCTTATAAAGCTGTCTTGTAGCTGCCCGCCGCGACATTTTTCGTGTTCCGTCGCGCAGTTCTGGAGGGCCATGCAAGGGCAAAAAGCCGCCGGGGAGAGCAATGTTGGAGGGGGCCATCAAATCGTTGATTGCTGTCCATTCGCCTCCTGCTCAGCTATTCAGTGGCGCCTGTGGCGTTCTGTAAATCGGTCACCGACGACCATGGTAGGGCGAAGCCAGGGCGCTGGCGGTCGCAGGTGGCTCGACCGGCGCGGCGAGCCTACCGATGACGTCGAGCGAACGGCTCGGTCAGGTTGTTGCGTCGCGCGAAAATAGCCGGTATACGCGCGGCCGCTGCTAGTGAAATCCGTTACAAACCCCTGGGTCCCGGGCCCGTTGGGTGAGGAGCTAGCGGCACGCGCGCTGGTGCCACAGCGCGGCTGCCCGTCGTCGCGTCTCCGGGGGGGCACCGAGGCCATGAAGCCCAAATACGCCACACTCAAGCCCCTCTTGGTCCAGCATCAGGCTGCCCTGGCGCAGCAATGGCTGGAGAAGACCGTGGGGACCTATCCCGATGGTGCGAGCAAGTTTCTGAAGGGCCAAGCCAACCAGTTTGCCAACCCAGTCGGCCACACGCTGGCGACCGGGTTGACGGCGCTCTGTGGACTGCTGATTGAGGCGCTCGACACTGACGACTTTCGCGCCAAAGAGCTGTGCGACCAGCTCGAACCGATCGTGAAGATACGGTCGATACAAGACTTCACGCCGTCTCAGGCGGTCTCTTTCGTCTTCTTGTTCAAGGCGGTAGTGCGGGAGCAGCTCGCTTCAGAGCTGCGGAAGGCACCACCATCGCTGTTGATCGAGTTGTCGTCCTTTGATGCTCGGATCGATCAGCTAGTCTTATTTGCCTTCGATGTATTTGCGAAATACCGGGACAGGTTCTTCGAGATCCGCGTCAACGAAGCAAAGCGACGGGTCTCGGGGCTGCTGCGCCGGCTGAAGCTCGGCCTCGACGACCTCAAAGCCGATCCTGAACCCTAGCTTGATAACCTGTAACGTCCGCCTGCACAGAGAGGTGCTGGTCGATGAACGCTGTTTTTGCACTCCTGATAGTTGTCGGTCTGGCCTTCGTGGCCATGGTGAGCTCCCAGCATGCGGGGAGTCATGCCTTCTTTGGCATTGCGCTGCCCTATGTGGCGGTGGTCGTGTTCATTGGCGGCATGATTTACCGGATAGTGGATTGGGCACGGTCGCCCGTTCCATTCCGCATCCCCACCACCTGCGGCCAACAGAAGTCCCTCGATTGGATCAAGCCCAGCCGCTTCGACAATCCGACGGATACCTTCGGTGTCGTGGTGAGGATGGCCCTCGAAGTGCTGTTCTTCCGGTCCTTGTTCCGCAACACGTCAGTGGTGGTGGGCGAAGGGACCGTCAAGCCGGCACCTCGGGAGGAGGGGGATGAGTCGATAGCACCGGCACCGGATCCGATGCCCGGGCCCGTGGTGGCCTATAGTGCCACCAAGTGGCTGTGGCTTGCCGGTTTGGCCTTCCATTACGCATTCCTGTTCATCCTGTTGCGCCACCTGCGGTTCTTCACCGAGCCGGTGCCGATGTTCGTGGACCTCATCGAAGGGCTGGACGGCTTCATGGAGATTGGCCTGCCCACGCTGTTCTTGACCGGTGCGGTGTTGCTCTTGGCGGTGACCTACCTGCTGCTGCGCAGGCTGTTCTTGCCTGAGGTCCGCTACATCTCACTATTGCAGGACTATTTCCCACTGTTTCTGATCCTCGGTATTGGGATCTCGGGCATAACGCTGCGCCATTTCGTTGGAGCGGACATGGCGGCGGTGAAGGAGCTCACGCTTTCGTTGGCTCGCTTCCAGCCGGTGCTCCCCGAAGAGAGCCTGCATTTCATGTTCTATACGCACGTGTTTCTGGTGTGCGTATTGTTCATCTACTTTCCGTTCAGCAAGCTGGTCCACTTGGGCGGCGTGTTCTTCAGTCCGACGCGCAATCTGGCCAACAACAGCCGCATCGTTCGGCATGTCAATCCCTGGGCGAAGCCGGCCAAGCTCCATTCGTACAAGGAGTATGAGGCCGAGTTTGGCGAGAAGATGAAGGCGGCCGGCATTCCGCTGGATAAGGACTAATCATGGCAGACGCGAAACCAGACGAGATCGGCTACTACAAAGCAGACGACCTGGTGAAGGTCGACTACGCGCCGCCGGAGAGCGAGTGGATCGATACGCCGCTGGACATTCGGCCTGGCAGCTTCATCTATCCGGCCAAAGAGAAGCACATCGAGTTTCTCGGGATGGACAACCCGCGGCCCTGGTCGCCGCTAGATGATGACTGGGACCTGCCCGACGATTGGAAGGAGCGCATCCACAATGGTCTGAAGGAGCGGTTGGACAAATACCGATCCTTGAAGGTCTTCATGGATATCTGCGTGCGCTGCGGTGCCTGCGCCGACAAGTGCCACTTCTTCATCGGCAGTGGGGATCCCAAGAACATGCCGGTGCTGCGGGCCGAGCTGTTGCGGTCGGTGTACCGCAATGACTTCACCACGGCGGGCAAGCTGCTGGGCAAGATGGCTGGCGCCCGGCCGCTGACCAAAGAGGTCATCAAGGAGTGGTACTACTACTTCTATCAGTGCACCGAGTGCCGGCGCTGCTCGGTGTTTTGCCCCTACGGGATCGACACGGCCGAGATCACCATGTTGGCCCGCGAGCTGCTGAATCTAGTGGGCTGCAACGTCAACTGGGTGATGGAGCCAGTGGCCAACTGCACGGTGACGGGCAATCACCTCAGGATTCAGCCCCACGGGCTGATGGACACCTTCGAGTTCTTCGCCGATGACGTCGAAGAGGCTACGGGGATCCAACTCGACATTCCGGTGAACAAGAAGGGCGCCGACATCCTGTTCATTACGCCATCAGGAGACTTTCTGGCTGATCCAGGAACCTTCACCTGTATGGGCTACATGCTGCTGTTCCATCAGCTGGGGCTCAACTACACCTGGAGCACCTACGCGTCCGATGGTGGCAACTTCGGCCTCTTCGCGTCCCACGACAACATGCGGGATCTGAACGCCAAGATCTATGCTGAGGCCAAGCGGCTAGGGGTCAAGTGGATTCTAGGTGGCGAGTGCGGCCACATGTGGCGGGTGCTCAACCAGTATATGGACACCATGAACGGGCCAGCGGACTTCCTCGAGGTGCCCAAGTCGCCCATTACGGGCACGGTGTTCGAGAACGCCCGGTCGACCAAGATGATCCACATCATGGAGTTCACGGCCGACCTGATTAAGCACAACAAGCTGAAGTTCGACAAGAGCCGCAACAAGGGGCTCAAGGTGACGTTCCACGACTCGTGCAATCCGGCGCGGGCCATGGGAATCCTCGAAGAGCCCCGTCGGGTGCTCAACGCCGTGTGCGATTTTCAGGAGATGCCTGAGAACACCATTCGGGAACAGACCTTCTGTTGTGGGGGCGGCGCGGGTCTCGGTACGGACGAGAACATGGAGATGCGCTTGCGAGGCGGCCTGCCTCGGGGCAATGCCGTGCACTATGTGCAGCAGCGCTATGGGGTGAACCGATTGGCGGCGATGTGCGCCATCGACCGAGCCACGCTCGAGACGGTCTGCGAATTCTGGGCGCCAGAGGTCAAGGTGACGGGGATCCACGAGCTGGTGGCCAATGCCTTGATTATCAAGGGCGAGAAAAAGCGGGAGGTCAACCTCCGCTTGGAGCCGATTGGCGGGGAGGAGGACTAGGCCATGTATGACGCCAACAAGATCATCATCGGGCTGGCCATCTCTGCGGCGCTGCTTGGATTCCCCGTCTGGTACTCCTACGCGGTCGTACCAGAAGACGGCGACAAGGACGGCAACCCGGACTACCAACCCCAGCCGGTGCTGCCCGATGGCGGCGAGGGATGCATCGAGTCTGTCGAGTTCATGCGGTCCCAGCACATGCATCTGCTTAACGAGTGGCGGGACTCGGTCGTGCGGGACGGCGATCGGGACTATGTGGCGAAGAAAGACGGCAAGACCTGGGACCGGAGCTTGTCACGGACCTGCATGAGTTGTCACACCAACCGCATGCAGTTTTGCAATGAGTGCCACAGCTACTTGGCCGTCGAGCCGGACTGCTGGAATTGCCACGTCGCACCGGAGAAGGCGCTGGAAGCTGGAAAGCCGCCGCAGGGGCAGCCGGTCGTCAAGGACCGGACCGCAGATCGCCCGCCCCAGGAGGGGCGTCGGGCGCCGCGACAAGGTGACCGGCGATTCGCGCCTGACGGTGTCCGGCACTTGGGCAAAGGGAGGAAGTGATCATGGAGAAGGACAGAAGAGCTTTTCTGAAGATCGCCGGCGTCTCCCTGGTAGGCGCTGGGTCGACCGTGCCGCTGTTGTCTGCGTTGACCCGAGCGAGGGCCAGTGGCGATGAACCGGCAGCTCACCCCGAGGTGCGCTGGGGCATGGTGATCGACACCAAGAAGTGCTTGCGCAAAGAAGGCTGCACGGCTTGTTCGGCAAGCTGTCACTGGGCTCACAACGTCCCCACGATGCCCGAGCCCAAGCGGCACGAGGTCAAGTGGATCTGGAAAGAGCAATACGAGCACGCGTTTACCGAGCAGCACCACGGATTCACCAATGAGGCGCTCGCGGGGCAGCCTGTGACGGTGTTGTGCAATCATTGCGAGCGTCCGCCGTGCGTGCGGGTCTGTCCCACCCAGGCGACCTTCAAGCGCATGAGTGACGGAATCGTCGCGATGGACCAGCACCGCTGCATCGGCTGCCGCTACTGCATGGCGGCCTGCCCTTACGGTGCCCGTAGCTTCAACTGGAGCGATCCTCGTCCGGTGCTCGAGGCGTCTCGGAGCCTGCGCGACGATTTTCCGGCCCGGAGCAAGGGTGTCGTCGAGAAGTGTAACTTCTGTGCTGAACGGCTCGCCAAGGGCGAGCGCCCACTCTGCGTCGAAGCCTGTCATGCCAATGGTGGTCGGGCGCTGGCTTTCGGCAATCTCTATGACGAGTCTTCCGAGATGGCGAAGTTGCTCAAGCGAAGCCACACGATTCGGCGCAAGCCGTCACTCGGGACTCAGCCCCATGTCTTCTACATAGTGTGAGGTTGTCATGCTCGAAAAGGCACTGAAGGGCACTCCCAAATACTGGATCCTCGTGGGTCTACTGCTCATCATCATCGCCGCTGGCGTGTTGACCTTCCTGCGCCAGCTGCAGGAAGGCTTGGGCATCACCGGGCTCGGTCGCGACATTCCCTGGGGATTTTACATCGCCCAGTTCACCTTCATGGTCGGGGTGGCAGCCTCGGCGGTGATGGTGGTCCTGCCGTACTACCTGCACGATTTCAAAGCCTTTGGCCGCTTGGTCATTCTCGGCGAGATGTTGGCCGTCTCGGCCGTGCTGGTGTGCTCGCTGTTCATCTTCGTCGACATGGGTCAGCCCTCGCGGGTGCTGAACGTCATGCTCTACCCCACGCTGGGGTCGCCGATGTTCTGGGACATGATGTCGCTGATGGGCTACGCGGGGCTCAATGCGGTGATCGCCTATGTCACCTTCGGTGCTGAGCGCGCCGGCGTTGCGCCACCCAAGTGGATCAAGCCCATCATCATCCTGTCCATTCCCTGGGCGGTGAGCATCCACACGGTCACGGCATTTCTCTATGCCGGTCTGGAGGCGCGGCATTTCTGGATGACGGCGATCTTGGCGCCTCGCTTCTTGGCGTCCGCTTTCGCATCAGGCCCGAGCCTGCTCATCATCCTGGCGCTGGTATTGCGCAAGTTCACCAAGTTCGACGTAGGCGACGTGGCCATCGGCAAGCTGGCCCAGATTGTCACCTACGCGCTGGCGGTGAGCATCTTCTTCTTCCTCGTCGAGCTGTTCACTGGGCTGTATAGCGACATCCCATCTCACACGGCGCACTTCGAGTACCTGTTCAAGGGCATTGGAGAGCACAAGGCGCTGGTGAATTGGATGTGGACCAGCCAGATCTTGGCGTTCGGCTCGCTGGGCGTGCTGCTGATGCCCAGTGCTCGAAAGAAGCATGGCCTCTTGGCGGTGGTTTGCGGCTTGGTGATCTTCGCCATCTGGATCGAGAAGGGTCTGGGGATGATCATCGCCGCCTTCGTGCCCAATACCTTCCACAGAGTGGTCGAATACGCGCCCACGGGACCCGAGCTCACCATTTCTCTAGGCGTCTACGCGCTAGGTGCCTTGTTGCTCACCGTGCTGTACAAGATTGCCATCGGCGTCCGCGAAGAGGTCGAGAGCTGAGCGCCACCGGTTCATGTATCCGGTAATGCTGAGCCTGCGGGGGCGACGCTGCCTAGTGGTGGGCGGTGGCGGCGTCGCGTTGCGCAAAATCGAAGGGCTGGTCGCCGAAGGGGCTCGGGTCACCGTGGTGGCCCCTGAGCCGATGACGGCCCTCACCGCGCTTGCCGCGGCGGGCGAAATCACGCTCGACCGTCGGCCCTACAGGTCTCCTGAGGCGGGACAGTTTGCGCTGGCTTTTGCGGCGACCGATGATCGGGAGGTCAACCGCACCGTCTTTCAGGATGCCGAGGCAGCCAACGTGTGGGCCAACGTGGCCGACGATCCCGAGCTGTGCAGCTTTCACCTGCCTGCTCGGGTGCAGCGCGGTTCGCTGCAGCTCGCGGTGGCTTCGGCGGGCGAGGCGCCTTTCGTGGTGCGGCGGATTCGACAGCTGCTCGAAAGGCGTTTCGGTCCCGAGTGGGGCGAGTGGTTGTCGGCGGCGGCGCGGTTTCGAGAGGCGGTGCTCGACCAGGGGGGGCCGCGGGCGGAACGGGAGCAGCGCTTCGACGCCTTCTTCGGTGCCACCGTCGATCCCCAGCGACTGACCGCCCGGGTGCCGACTGCGGCGGAGGAAGCCCACTTGCTTTCAGGGCCCCAGCCGCCGATTCACCCCCCAGGAAAATTCCCAAAGATCGAGAGTGGTCCGCCGGGAGTGCGTCGGGCCGGCGAGAGCGGCAAGCCGCTTGGGTTCGTGTCCTTGGTGGGCGCCGGTCCCGGTGACGCGGGCCTGCTCACGATTAGGGGCCGGCAGCGTATGCTGGGGGCGGACGCGGTGGTCTGCGATCGGCTAGCGCTGACCGCGCTGCCTTGTGATCTGCCCGCCCGGGTCGCCATTCACGGCGTGGGCAAAGAGGCGGGCCACCACCCGGTCCGGCAGGAGGAGATTGGTGCCCTCTTGGTGCGCTTGGCGCAGCAAAACAAGCGCGTGGTTCGGTTCAAAAGTGGGGATCCCTATGTGTTCGGTCGCGGCGGGG
>Ga0164313_10006113_pt1 | contig 10631 bp, 12 predicted proteins | sample GuaBasSedimGuay4_FD_113735 | JGI IMG/M metagenome (GOLD analysis project Ga0164313, IMG submission 113735) | Subseafloor sediment microbial communities from Guaymas Basin, Gulf of California, Mexico - Guay4, Core 4569-4, 0-3 cm | ecosystem: Environmental > Aquatic > Marine > Hydrothermal vents...
ATGAAATTGGAATAAAAACTGGCTTTGTTCATTCAAAAATGGAGAATTGTAGATTTAAAGAGGTTGAGGCATTTAGAAAAGGAGAGCTAGACGCATTAACAAATGTAAACACACTGACAACGGGGTTAGACATACCTGATATAGATTTACTTATTATGCTTAGACCAACAAAAAGTTTATCCTTATATTGTCAAATTTCAGGACGATTATTAAGACCTTCTCCTGGAAAAGAATTTGGTTTAATACTTGATTTTTCAGGAAACATAAATAGATTAGGACCAATAAATGATTTACATATAGATAATAAAGGAAAAGCAAAAAAAGGAGGTGAGCCTCCAGTTAGAGAATGTCCAAAATGTAACACTTTTAATCATATATCAGCTAAAAATTGTATAGCTTGTGGTCATAAGTTTTTATTTAAAGTTAAGTTAACAACTACTTCATCTAATATAGACATAACAAAAAGACAAGAGCCAAAACTTTTAAATGTAAGAGATGTAACATATAATGTACATAGAAAGAAAGGTAAACCAGATAGTTTAAGGATTGATTATATGGTAGGTCTTAGAAAATTTAAAAGATGGTTAAGTGTAGAATCTACTTCATTATATGCTGCTAGTATAGCAAAATATGAAATACCGAAGATGCTAAAAAATGGAGAAGAAATACAAGGAATCTTTACAGTTGCAAATTTAATAAAAAATCAAAACAAGTTTAAAAAACCTACTAAAATATTGGTAGATACGAATGATAAATACCCTAAGATTGAAAGAATAATATATGAATAAAATACTTTACTTCAATATAGAAATAGGTTATACTATTTAATTAAATATAAAAGGATAATAATGAAAATAGATGTGATAGTTCCTAGTAATAACATTAAAGAGCTGAACGGTTTTATTAGTTCTTTCGATACTCTATCCGAGTTTAAAAAGCATGCGAATCTTATAATTATTGGAAACGGAGAAGTTTATTATAATGAAATAGAAGGAGGGCATAGTGTTAATTATGATTGTATAAGAGATGATAATGATTATTCAAATTCTATAGTTCCTTTTGTTAAATTAAATGGTTTAGGTATGGTTAGCTCTAATTGTGATTTCTTTTTACAATTAGATGATGATCATAGATTTCCAGAAGGTTCTGATGATTTTTTATTAAAATGTATTAAAGTATTAGAAAATAATAATTGCTCTGTACTATGCACAGATAGAGAAAGAAATGGTAATAAAGGATTATTTCACAAAAGAGATGGTTATATTTGGTCAAATAGAGGTCTGTTTATAAAGAATGTACTTTCAAAAAAAGAAATAGAAAAGCATTATAATCTATTAGGTGCAGGAGTTGATTTATTCTTTTCATATTTAGTATTAGAAAAAACTGGTTTCCCTTATGAATTATTTGGAAGCCCAATAACAAGAAAAGAAAAGAGATACATAAACAATAAAAAAATATATGATGTCTCTTATGATGATAAAACACTATATGAAAATATACTTGGATTCATAATAAATAGATATAATGATAAAAAATGGAAGCATCAACCAAATAATAATTACCCTATTAAATTACAACATATTATGTATGAAAGAATGTGTGAATGAAAATATCAATAATAGTTCCAACAAATAATATAATAATGATTAATAATTTCATAAATTATTATAATACATTAAAAAATTTTAAAAAAATATCTGAATTAATTATTATAGGAAACAAAGAAGTAAAAAAAATAGATGGAGTAAAATTCATAAGATATGAAAAAAACTTTAATATAGTTCCTTTTGCAGAATTAAGAGGGATTGGTATGGAAGCTAGTAAAGATTCAGATTTCTTTTTGTTTTTAGATGATGATCATACTTTTAATATAAAAGCTGATAAATTTTTAATGAATTGTTATAATTTTTTAAATAAGCATAATGAATGTGGATTATTGCAATTAGAAAAAATAAATAAAGAAAAAGATGGTTTTTATATAAAAAGAAATGCTCATATTTGGACTTCAAGAGGATTATTCATAAAAAATATTGGGCTTAATTATTCAAAATATTATAATTTAACAGGAGCATGTGAAGATCTATTATACGGATATGAAACATTAAACGAAAGTTATATACCATATGAAATATATAATTCTCCAATATCAAGAGGGTGTGACAAACCAAATAATTATAAGCAATTTAATGATCCATCTTATAATGAAAAAATATTAGATAAAAATATAATTGGTTTTATTAGAGATAAATATAATGATGAAGATTGGAAATTTTACGGTGCATTAAGACATTTAAAATACCCAATATCTTTGAGAAAATTAATAAAAAGTAGATTATCAAATTTAATATAATATAGGAAGCAAAATAAAATGATAGGTACTGATGTAATAGTGCTAGATACTGAAACTACGGGTCTCGATGGCCCTAATGCTACTAATATAGAAAGACAGCCATATATAACTGAACTATACTGCGTAAGATTGACAAAAGATTTCGAGTTTATATCGGAATTTGAATCTATGATAAAACCTCCTATACCAATATCAGAAGAAATAACTAAAATTACTGGTATAACTCAAGCTGATGTAGATAAAGCTCCACCTTTTATAAAAGTATATGATGCTATATATGATATATTTGAAGGAGTAAATTATGTTGTTGGACACAATATAGAGTTTGATTTAAGATTATTGAAATACGAATTATTTCGCCATGATTTTGAATATAAGCACCACTGGCCTAAAAATCATATTTGTACAGTAGAAAAAAGTAAACATTACTTAAATAAAAGATTAAAATTAATGCAATTGCATGAATATTTATTTAATAAACCTTTCACTGGTGCTCATAGAGCTAGAACTGATGTTGAAGCTACAGCTAAATGCTTTATAGAAATGGTAAAACGTGGTGATATTATTTATCCTATAGGTAAAAAATGACTTCTGCTAGTGGTATTAATTTAAATAATGAATGGCACACTCCTAATATTTGGATAGATATGGTTAGAGAAGTATTTGATAATAAAATATCATTAGATCCAGCTTCTAACTATATTGCAAACGAAAGAGTAAAAGCAAAATGCTATTATCATAAAAACTTTTCTGGTTTATCTCATAATTGGTATGGTAATGTTTTCTTAAATCCACCTTATTCTGCACCGGAACTTTCTTTATTTTTAACAAAGGCAGTTAAAGAATATAAATTAGGAAAAATTAATCAAATGATTATTCTTACTAATTCTGGAACTGATACTAAATGGTCTAATATTCTTACTAGTAAAGCATTAATTGCTTTTACTAATGGTAGAATATCATTTATTAGACCAAATGGTAATGGATATGGAACACCAAGCCGAGGACAAATGTTTAGTTATTTAGGAGATAAACCAGAAAGATTTATAGAAGTTTTTGAAAAGAAATGTTGTATACCAAACATAGGATACTTAAAATGAATAAATGCTATATAGCTAGTCCTTTTTTTAATAAAGAGCAATTAGATACTGTAACAGAAATAGAAAAGGCATTAGATAATTCAGGAATAAATTATTTTTCTCCAAGGTCTGAAGGAGTATTAATAGAAATGACAGATGAAGAAAGAGAAAACAAATTTAAAAATATATACAATTCTAATATTCTTCATATGGAAGAATGTAATACTATGATAGCTGTTATAGATGATTGGGATACTGGAGTTTGTGTAGAAATAGGTTATTATATAAAAAGTGCAAAAGCTATTTTTACTTATTCAGCAAATAATTATGGTCTTAATGTAATGGTAAGACAAGGAGTAACTTCTCATAATACTAAAATCAATAATATTATAACCAATATAAAACAATATATAGATTGCAAATCAATAACAATTTTCGATGAATTAACTAAAAAAGTTACTTAATTCTTTACATTATACTTTTATTGTTATATAATAAATAATAGAGGAAATTAATCCTCTGTTATTTAGGAGAATATAAAATGAATAATAAAACTAAATTTTGGAAAAGAAAAAAGGAAAACAAAAAGATATTTGAAAACAAAAGCAGTAAATATAAAAGTAATTCAATTAAAAAATCATTAAAGAATATCATAATTAAAGAAATAGAAAATCCAATTGAATCTTGTATAATAGAATACGCAAATCATCACGATTGTAGTTTAAATACTATGGCTAGATTAAGAAAAGATGAAAATTTTATGAAAAGAATATTTGTTAATAAGATTAGACATGATTTTACTAATTATATTGACGTAGTAAATAAGATGAGAAAACTTAGTTCAAAGGATATGATTGAGTTTAAAGAAAAAGTAAATGAATTAATCCTAAAAAAATATAACTGGGTAGAGTTTTAATGACAGAAGATGAATATTATGAAAAAATTTATAGACTTTGTTATATCATTAGATATGGAAATATACCAAGAATTAAAAACGAAAGTGTGGCTGAACATACTTTTTTAATCAATGCTATGCTTTTACAATTAAACGAAGAATATAAATTTGATTTAGGAAAAGCTTTGGTTATTGCTACTTCTCATGATATATTAGAGGCTGACACATCTGACATATGCCATACACTAAAAAGAGACAATAAAGAGTTGTATGAAGCTATTAAAAAGGCAGAAAAAAGTTTTGCTAGTAACTACCCACCTACTGTAAAATATGGAATAGAAGAATATGACAAAAATGATACTATAGAAGCTAATGTAGTTCATTTATGCGATGCTATGCAATGTCTTCAAACTGCGAATAACGAATTAAAAACAGGAGGTAATAAATACTTTATAGAGGTTAAAGTTAATAGTATAATGAGAATAAAGAAAATAAAAAAACAATTAGAGGATTATCTAGTATGAGTTTAATGTCAATGGATAAAGTAAGTAAAAATTTTACATTAAAACAATTAAATATTTTATTTGAATATAAAAATAAAATATTATATTGGAAAACTCCAACTAATACTAGAATTATAATAGGAAGCAGAGTTTTTAAAGAATGCAATCAAAATTCAGTTGTAAAAATATATGGCAAAAGATATAATGGAGCATTAATATGTTTTTCAATAGATAAAGGATACATACCAAAGATAATATGTTGGAAAAAAGATACTAAAAATTTACATGACACATATTTTATGATTGACATTTCTAATTTTAATTTTTACAATCTAAATGAAATAAAGAAAGTTTTAGAATATGATAAAAATAAAGGTATTTTGTTTTGGAAAATAAACTTTAAAAAATATTTAATTGGAGAAAAAGCTGGATACATTAATAATGGATATGAAAAAATAAATTTTATGAATCAATGGATGTATAGTCATATATTAGTATGGTTATTTGAAAATAAAACTTTTCCTAAAAATGAAATAGATCATATAAACCATATTAGAAATGATAACAGAATTGAAAATTTAAGAGATGTTTCTCATAAAATTAATGGAAGAAATATGTCTAGGCATAAAGATACAAAATTAAAAAAAGTAGGAATAACACTTTTAAAATCTGGAAATTACAGATCTAGTTTAGGAGGACATATAGGTGTGTTTAGTACAGAAAAAAAAGCTATAAAAGCAAGAAATGATAAGATGAATAAAGAAGGTTATCATGAAAATCATAAATAAATCAGGAAATTTAACAATAAAAACATGCTATAATTTTGGAAAAACATATGGCTTTCTTGATAGATTATTTAATGAATATTCAGATGAAGGTTTTATTGGTGTATCCGATGAATGGAATACTTTTAGTTTTTATAGATTACAAATACTATGTGATACTCATAATCAAGATAACGAAAGTGAATGGTTAGCAAAATTTGAAAAAGAAAAGAAAAAACTATACAAAAATAAAGGATATAGATTAACAAAAGCAAAAAAGATAAAACCTATATATGGAATAAGAGTAACAGTTGTAAAAGATGCAACAATAAAAGTAAAACCAAGAGGACAATTTGGTACAGAATATATAATAATAGCAAAAAATATGTTAGGAGTAAAACAAATATATAAATTAACATCTATTGGTTCTGCTAATTTTTATTACAGAGAAAATATATCAGTTTCTGATATAGAAAATTTAGATGAAAATGTATTTGTTATACCAACATCTAATATAATAACTGATAGAGCAGATTATTATGGACTCACATTAAACAATTACGATAATCTACCCGTATATTTAAAAAGTAAGAAGCACATAGAATTGCCTTTAGTTGCTGTAGATGATAATTTTTATCCAACTATGGAAGATAGAGATGTATATGAATGCTTCGCTGGTAGAAATAGAGATACAAGAACAATAGCACAACATATTCTTACTGAAGAAGAAAAGAAATATTACTTTAACAAAGAAGCAATTGATAATATTAAAATAATAGCTGATAAATGTGAGCATTTTAAATTAGATACTGCAAAAACTGCGCACTCTGTAAAAGGAGAAGATATGGTTAAGTTAATATATGAAGGTGCAAAAAAGAAAGGAGTAGATCTTTATAAAGAACCATATAAAAGTAGAATAGAAGAAGAAATAAAAACAGTAAGAGAAAAAGGTTTTGAAGAATATTTTTTGATAGTAAGTGATATTATAAGATTTGCAAAAAAGAAGTCTTTGGTAGGACCTGGACGAGGAAGTTCTGCTAGTTCGTTAGCGTGTTATTGTCTTGATATAACAGACGTAGACCCTATTAAATATGACTTATTATTTTCAAGATTCATTTCTCCAGAAAGAAAAGGAGAACCAGATATTGATAGTGATTTTAGTGATTCATATAGAAAAACAATAATTAGATACATAGAAAAAACTTATGGTAAAGATAATGTTAAAACTATATCAAATCTAACTACATTTAAACCAAGGTCTGCATTAGGAGAATTTGCTAAATCTTTAAAAATACCAGAATGGGAAGTTGAAGACACAAAAGATTCTATTATTGATAGAGCAGGTGGTGATAATAGATCATCTTTTTGTATAGCTGATACTTTTAAAGAAACTGATCATGGTAAAAAATTATTAGAAAAATATCCTGAAATGATATTAGTAGAAAAAATTGAAACACACCCAAAAAATAAGGGAAAACATGCAGCCGGAGTAATAGTTTCTAATACTCCATTATATGATTTATGTGGAATCAATAACAGAGATAAATCAGTCTATCTTAATAAGAATGATGCAGAAGGATTAAATATTTTAAAAATTGATATTCTTGGATTAAGAACATTATCTGTATTAGAAAGCGTAGCAGATATGATTAATATGGAATACAATGATTATTATAAAATAGATCTTGAAGATAAAAAAGTTTATGAAGAAATATTTGGAAAACAAAGATTGTCAGGAGTATTCCAATTTAGTGGAGGAACTATGATGGGATTAAATCATGAAGCTCCTATGGAATGTTTTGAAGATATAGCTTGTGCTCAAGCGTTAGCTAGACCAGGAGCACTAGCATCAGGTGGGGCAGCTAAATTTGTAGCGATAAAAAATAAAAGACGTGAACCATATTATTATTGTGATAAGCATAAAGAAATAACAATAGATACATATGGTATTACTGTTTTCCAAGAAACAATGATGAGAATAGCAAGAGAAATTGCTAATCTTACTTGGGAAGAAGTATCTTTTTTAAGAGCAGCTGCAAGTAAATCTTTTGGAGATGAATGGTTCGCTCAATTTAAACCAAAATTTATTAATGGATGTATAGAGCATTCTGGTTTAAGTAAAGAATTATCAGAAGACATATGGAAAGATATAGCTTCATCAGGATCTTATTCTTTTAACAGATCTCATGCAGTTTCTTACGGAATGGTTTCTTTTTGGACAGCTTGGGCTAAGTGTTATTATCCAATGGAATTTATCGCTTCTACACTAAATCATGCAAAATCAGATAATGATAGTTTAAAAATATTACGTGAATTTTATGAGACAGATGGTGTTAAATATGAAGCAGTTAATGCAGATACTTCAGAGTTACATTGGTCAGTTCAGAATGGAAAATTAATAGGTGGATTATTAAATATTGAAGGATTTGGTGTAAGAAAAGCACAAGATGCAATTAAGATGAGAAAAGGAGAAATACCTTTTACACCTTCTGTTATATCAACTATGTTTGATCCTAAAACTCCTGTGGATGTGCTTTTTCCTTCTGATTTCCATTGGTATTATATATATGATAATCCTTATGAATATACTGGTTATAGTACAAGTATATCATATGCAAAAGATGTACAAAAAAAAGGAAAGTATTGGGTTATAGGAAAACTTATGTATTTTGATGATATTCAATTAAATGATTATGCACATATACAAAAACGTGGAAATGAAATAACTGATGGATTTGATAAAAAAATTACATTTAGAATAGAAGATGATACTGACTTGATAACTATGATAATAAGCAGGTTTGATTATATTGAACTAAAAGCAAATATATTAAATTCAAAAATAGGAAAAGATTGGTTATTGGTTTATGGAGAAATAATTTTTAAAGATGCTAGAATATTTATGGCAAAGAAAATAGCTGTATTGACAAATCAATTAGAGCTTCAACCTTATGATGTTGAGTTTAGTAAAATCAGAAGGCATAATAAAAAATGATTGGCATTGTTTATAATGATGAAAATAAACTTAAAATGGAAAATGAATTATCATCTATACTATTCCAAATGGTAAATAATATTGAGCTTATTAAAAGCAATAGTGATATATCAAAATATGATATATTAATAACTGATTCATCATTTAATTATTCTAGTATAGATAAGAAAATAATATTAATAATAGATGATATAAATCAGAATATTTGTATTAATAATAAAATAATTGCAATACAATATGCATCTTTATATATAAAGCATAAAATAGAAAAAATAAATCCAAAATTAAAATATTACAAAAATGTTGTTATTAATTGTATACCTAAACAAAAATTAGAAATAAAACCAAAAGATGACCAAGACGCAACTATATATTTTCACGGAGAAGATAAGCCAGAAAATATGGTAAATGAAATGTTTGAATTAGATACAAAAACTTATTATGAAATACAGTTTTATAATAATAATACAAAAGAAATACCTAGTTTAAAACATAGATTATCTTGGAACGTAACAACAAATGAAAATCTAAAAGGTATAATTCAATATAAAATAATTAAAGAAATAGAAAACGGAAGCTTACCAATTTTACTAAAAGAAAATATGCCAGAATACTTTTTTGCATATCCTTTTTATGTAACAATAGATGAATTAAAAGATAATAGATTATTGGTTAAAAGAATAAAGGAAATAAGTTCATATATTAGTAAAATATCAAAAAGTGATTTTAAGATGTTAGCAAATTCAATTTATAATAGTATATATATAAATGAAAATTGGAAAGTTCAATTTTATAAATTATGTATAATAATTAAAGACAAATAATAATTTATAGTATATAATATAACTTAATTTTAATAGGAGCTAAATATGAAAATAGTATATAGACAAATATCAGATATGTATATAAGACCTAATACATCAGATGATTTAGTTATAGATGAAGCAATAGATTATAAAAGTTTATTTATTGACTCTAAAGAAAGTGATGTGTTTATGGATATAGGAGCTAATATAGCATCTGTATCTAGGTTAGCAATAAAACAACAACCAAATATTAAAATAATTGCATTTGAACCTGAGTGCGATAATTATGAAGTTGCAAAGAAAAATATAAGCAAAAATGCTTTTCTAATTAAAAAAGCAATATCTGATACAAATGGATATATAAAATTATATAAATCAAAAAGTTCTAATAAAGGAAAAACATCAACAGTATTAAGAGATTGTAATTTAAACAGTGATTTAAAAATAGTAGATTGCTTAAATTTTGTTGATGTACTAAAGCAATATAAACCAACTTTAATTAAAATTGACATTGAAGGAGGAGAATATTCATTAAAATTAGATAATTTACCAGAAGAAGTAAAAGGATTAGCAATAGAGATTCATAAAATAGAAGATGATTGGAAAAAAATGAAAGAAATATATGAAATTTTATCTAATCAATTTACATACGAATTAGGTGATATACCAAAAGATGATAAATGGTATAAAGACCGTGAAACATTTTTAATAATTTTTTTAAGGAACGTCAAGTGAAATTTATAACAATTACAGGTATAGATAAAAGTGGAAAAACAAGTTTATCTCATTTATTATGGAAAAAATTTAAACATAAGCATGTAATTGTAGATAGAGACATATCAACTTTTCATTTTTTTAATTTACTTTTAGATAGAGTAAAAGAATCTGATAAAATTTATTTTAAAGAATATAAAAATAAAATAAATGTATATCGACAATTAGTTGATTTAGCTATAATTCTTGAAGTTAATGAAGATGATTGGATAAAACGTTGCTCTACTCACGATGAAGATCCTTTGGTTGGTGATCTGTCTTTTAAAGATCATCAGGCAGAATTAATAAGACATTTTAATAAAGCAAAATATCCAAACGTATTAAAATTAAATACTTCTAAATTAACAGAAGATGAGTGTATGTCTCTCATATTAAAAAGACTAGGTATTCATAAGGAGAAAATAAATGCCAATAAATAAAGATATGACTAATCATCCTCATTTAATAGATTTTCATACAGGAGAA